>OCQB01003235.1_pt1 | contig 9899 bp, 6 predicted proteins | sample 1538631 | NCBI WGS metagenome assembly OCQB01 (sample SAMN04571713, study PRJEB22368) | human gut metagenome | biome: human gut; material: stool | host: Homo sapiens | place: Luxembourg | collected 2012-10-19 | reverse complement strand
ACGGGTTATCGCATCGTATTACAACCGGGCTGTGAAAAAACATGGGGAGATCGATGTTTTCAGTATTGTAAAATTTCACCCGGCCGGACGTCGAGGTATTGTTACCACTTTTGAGAATACCTTTCCCAAAGAAATAAAGCGCGACCAAATGTGGATAGGCGAGGTTCCTGTCGGGGATTGGTTTTATACCGAGGGTATCGATTATAATGCCACATCGGTGGTGCGTTACTTGCTCGAATGCGTGTCGCGCGACGGAAACTGTGCCGTGAATATTCCCATACGTCCCGACGGTTCGCTCGATGAGGCTTGCGTGGATATGTTACGGGAAATAGGCGACTGGACTCGGATAAACGGTTGCGGGATCTACGGCAGTCGTGCTTGGCGCGTGTGGGGAGAATCGCCCATGACTCCTGCAACCAAGCTCCAACGTGGAAAATTGGGAAATCGCCAAGCAGAGATTCCTTTTACTACGGGTGATTTTCGTTTTACGTTAGGTGCCGACAGTGCGGTATATGCTTATTGTATGAAAGTGCCTCATGATCGTGAACTTCTTGTCATACGTTCCCTCGGACAGGACGCGGGCCGTGTAGATAGCGTTTCACTTTTAGGTTGCGATATGCCGGTGGAATGGCGGCAGACTCGCGATGCCCTTATTATTCGCTGTCCGGCAGGTATGGATCGTTATCGTATTACAGCGACTTTCCGTGTTGAGGTTTGTGAATGAGGATATTCTTATTGACAAATAATAGCCCTGCCGATTTCTTCGTTGGGTAGGGCTGTTATTTCATTGTATTTCCCATTGTGAATATGGGAAAGCCTTCTCTTTTGTCATTCCTAATCGAGGCCGGTAGGCCAAGTGTGAGGAATCCCAAATGATTGTCATTCCGAGTGAATACGAGGAATCTCCTGATGCCATTAGATGGAGATTCTTCACTTCACTACGTTCCGTTCAGAATGACAGTCATGTTATTCCGAGCGAGGGCGTAAGCCCGACGAGGAATCCCCTCCTTCATATTCACTTTGATAGAGATTCTTCCTCATTGCGGTCGTCAGAATGACATCGTTTGTCATCTCGAACGTATGTGAGAGATCTCACAATAGACTCGTTTGGGTGGAGATTCTTCAAGGCAAAGCCTTTCAGAATGACATAGACTTTCAAAGCGGTCTCCACTTGTCATTCCAAAGCGAATGAGAGGAATCCCATGTTGCCATCGTTAGGGAGAGATTCTTCGACACTTTGCGTCTCAGAATGACATGCATTTTGGTAAGAGATTCTTCCCTCCGCTTACGCTACGTTCAGAATGACAAGCTTGTACAGACAGAAAGAGGTCTCACATATGCTCTACGAGACAAGATCCCTATGCGTGAAAAGTCTCGAAAAGAAAAAGTCTGTATCTATATTTTCCTTGTACGAAAAGCGGTCTTATCGACCGAAATAGTTATCGAGAATCTCTTGCGCTGCTGTAAACGGACTCTCTTCGGCATCGAGAACCATACGTTCTTTTTCAGCCAATAACCGGGCAATGTCCGGGTTCTGGTAGAAATGGGCCCGTAACTGTTCGTCGATAGTTTCGGTAAGCCAATATTTTGATTGTTCCCGACGCTTACGGTCGAAATATCCGTTTTGTTTTACAAAAGTCGTATAATCATCGATCATTTTCCACACCTCATCTATACCTATTTCGTAATACCCCGAGTAAGTGAGGACTTGCGGTGTCCAACCCGACGGGGCGGGCGGAAAGAGATGCAGGGCATTACGGAAGTGTGCTTGTGCCAATTTTGCTTTTTCGATGTTGTTTCCGTCGGCCTTATTGATGACGATACCGTCGGCCATTTCCATAATACCCCGTTTTATACCTTGCAGTTCATCACCGGTCCCGGCCAACTGAATAAGGAGGAAAAAATCGACCATCGAGTGTACAGCCGTTTCGGACTGACCCACACCTACGGTCTCGACAAAAATCGTGTCAAATCCCGCTGCTTCGCACAAGATGATGGTTTCTCTCGTTTTACGGGCCACACCGCCCAGAGAACCGGCCGAAGGCGAAGGCCGTATAAATGCGTTTTTCTGTTGAGAAAGTCGCTCCATACGGGTCTTGTCGCCGAGTATGCTCCCTTTGGAGCGTTCGCTACTGGGATCAATGGCCAATACGGCAAGTTTTCCACCCCGACCGAGTACATGCAGTCCGAAAGTATCGATCGATGTACTTTTGCCCGATCCCGGAACCCCGGTAATACCTATGCGCACCGAGTTCCCTGCATAGGGCAGGCAACCTGTAATAACCTCTTGGGCAACAGTCTGATGTTCGGGAAGTTGGCTTTCGACCAGTGTTACGGCCTGACTCAATACGGTAATGTTTCCTTTCCGTATTTCTTCTATATATTCCGCAGCCGTATATTCCCGACGCCGGTGTTGTAGTTTCTGCGCCAAATAAGGATTGATCGATGGAGGCTGAGAGATACCCTTGTTGACCGACAATCCGGCATATTCGCCGCTGTTTTCGATGTGTTTCATGGAGTGAGAATAAGAGATTCGACGTTATGGAAGCATCAAATTATTCCGAAACGGTTCGTGTCCGAAGTTCCCCCGACCGGTAATTTCGAGTAGAAGGCTCAGTGCTGTTACCCCCGTTATCGGGAATGACCACCCCTTTGATTTGCAAAGTAGTACGATCGGGTTTGGTATTGGAGTATACAAAAATGTACTTGGAGAATTCTCCGGGACGATGTCGGGTACGATACTCCACTTTCATTTCGGCGGTATCGCCCGGTGCGATAGGATATTCGGGATAAGAGGGAACGGTGCAACCGCATGAGGCTTGCGCCCGAAGAATAACCAACGGCGTTTTTCCCTCATTGACAAAACGGAACGTACAGGTTGCATTTCCATCTTTCTCATATATCGTACCGAAATCGTAGGTCAATTTATCGAACGAAATTTTTGTCAATTTACGGGCGGCCTGCATGGGCATGAATATGAAGACAAACAACCCGGCTATCAAGGCAATTTTTCTTGTCATGGCAATTTGTTTATTTAATGAATCAGAAATATCTCTTTCACAAAAATACGATTTTCTGGCAATCTTTGTCTCCCGACCAACTTTTTTTTGTTTTTCGACGGAATTTTTATTTTTGTCTCCTTTCGTAAATAGAGATTGAGCGGACTCCTCGAAAGATAATTCTGATTTTATTACCGAAAAAATCTATTAATTATTGCAGAGGATTATATTGTTTTTGAATAAATTTGCTTTCAAGGAAATCGTAAAGTGCTATAAAACAAAATTTTAATGATATGATAGAAAAGAAAATGTCTTTATTAATCGCCGGACTTTTGTTTGCATTCCCGTCATTTGCGCAAGAAGAAACCTATACGGCTCCGGCAGAAGAAATCGCATGGGCCAAACAATTTTCGGGAATCAGCGGGCCGGGAGAAGCCGTAGAAGGAGACGGTCGCGGCGGTTGGAGAAGCGGATCCAGCGGAGTTATGTATTATGGGAATAACCCTCGCCCCGAGTATAAAAAAGGAGATCTCCGCATGTGTTCGGGTTCCGCAGTCGATAAAGGACTGGTTCCGCCCATCAGACCTGCTTGGGAATTACATCTGCGAGATGGTGTCGTAACGCTGGGCGGAGACGGGAACTACTACTTGACGGGATCTTCGGGAGATAATATCTGGGCATGGGCAAAAGGTATCGAGCTGTGGAAATCAAAAGATCTGCACAGCTGGGAGTACGTCGGACTGGTATGGGATATAGACAAAGAGGCCGACGAGTGGGTAAAGAAATGGCGCAAACACCCGCGTCGGGCCGTGAGAGCTGTTTGGGCGCCCGAGATACATTATATCAAAGGGAATTATTTCATTTGTTTCAGTATGTGTCCGCATGGAATCGGAATCCTGAAAAGCAGTACGGGAAGACCCGAAGGCCCTTATGTCAATGCATTTACCATCGATGAACCCATTGTCGACGGGATCGATGCGACACTCTTCGAAGATGAAGACGGGAAAGTCTATTTCACCTATGGTAGTGCTTCTAAGATAGCTTTACTGAAAGATGACATGAGTGGGTTTGCCGAACCGTTCCGCCAAATCGTATTGGAAAATCCCGATCACAATCCCTCGCATCATGCGAAAAAATGCGTCGGCCGAGGTATGAACGACTTGGGTCATGAAGGGGCTGTCCTTTTTAAACGGAACGGTAAATATTATCTGGGCGCGGCCGATGACTATGAAGGAAGATATTCGACTTGTTTAGGTGTCTCCGATAATATTTACGGCCCATATAGGCAACGCCACGAGTCGATACCCTGCGGGGGCGGCACGGGATTTTTCAAGGACAAAGAAGGGAATTGGTGGAGCAGCTATTTCGGGAATGACTCCCAATCTCATTTTCGTGAAAAAATAGGGTTTATACGGGTCGATTTTACTTCCGAAGGTCTGGCTTTTCCGGCCAAAGAGCAACCTTTCGTTGCAGAGAAAGACCGAAAAAACTGGGAAAACAAGTGGAATGAAGTGTGGAATAAAAATAAATAAGAGTTTGAAGCATTCCCTATTTTTATAACCCGGAAAAACGGCAAAATGGAGAAGGAGGTTTTTACGATAAATCTCCTTTTCTTGTATTATCCGATCTTGCCGGGATTCCTCCTATTCTTTTGGAATGACAATAGGCTACTCCCCCTTTGTCATTCTTCCTCCTTACGGTTGTCAGAATCCCTTGCCAAAGCGTATGTCATTCTGAGACGCAAAGCGTCGAAGAATCTCCTGCAATAATAGTTAGGGATTCCTCGCCAGCCTACCGGCTTCACTCGGAAAGACATGACTGTCATTCTGAATGCAGCGTAAGCGAAATGAAGAATCTCCACCCAAGCGAGCATATTGTGAGGGATCTCTCACTTACGTTCGAGATGACAAACGATGTCATTCTGACGATCGCAAGGAGGAAGAATCTCTACCCAAGCGGTAGCGAATATCTCTATCAAAGTGAATAAGAAGAAGGGGATTCCTCGTCGGGCTTACACCCTCGCTCGGAATGACATAACTGTCATTCTGAACGGAACGCAGTGAAGTGAAGAATCTCCATCTAATGGCATCAGGAGATTCCTCGTATTCACTCGGAATGACAATCATTTGGGATCCTTCACACTCGGTCTATCGGCCTCAGTTAACTTCATTTTTTCTTTTCGCGCCTCGGCTGTGCCCGAACAAGAATGTTTTGTACGGCACTTGGCTTGGTGTCGCTTCGATAAGACATATTTTTGTGCAGGAGCGGCAGTGAAAAATTTTTCTTTACATGTACACGCTCGAAGACCGGCGAAACAATTTCGATGGCGGATACTGCTATATACAAGAATGGCGGTGAAGTTCTTTCCTTCACCGCCATTCTTATGTGGGAAGGAGGAAAGATTTATTTGTCTTTTACGATTTTATATGATTTCGTCATTCCCATACCGTCGGTAACTTTCAGTAAATAAATACCGATTCCCGTATTCGGTAGACCCAGTGTATATACCGAAGTATTCTCGGCGCAGTTACCCGATTCTATTTTTACACCGCCGAGCGAATAGATTTCGTATGAACGGATATCGTTCTCGTTGATAACGGTCTGTTCGATGTTTAATATCTCTTTTTGGGTAACAGCAATATTCAGAAGCCGGGTATAGGAAGCTCCGTCACCATCTGTTACCGTCAAAGTAATCGGATATATCCCGATTTGAGATGGCGCGGCAATGGTCAACTTGCTGCCCGAGATATGTGAAATCGATTGTGGGTCGTCGACAGTATACATCGGAGATTGGGTATAACCGGCAAACATTGCTTTCAGGTCGATGTCTGTTACCTCTCCGGGTTTCAATATTTTATTGGGAGATGCCATGAATGCCAGATAATCTTCGAGAGCCGAGAATCCGTCGTTATTGTTGTCGGCATGGCTGTCGCTATAATCTCCTGCGGCAGAATTTACATTAGAACCGTTGATCTCTTCCCACCAGTCGGGCAGACCGTCGAGGTCGGTGTCGAAATCGGCAGGACGCATCTCTTCGGGATACAGTTCGTATCCGCCGGCATCTTTCTCATTATCGATTTCTCCTCTGATGCCCGATTTACTGCCGACATACGTATATGAACGTTCGAGCGTCTCTTTAATGACGCGTCGGTCGGTATCGTCGCTGAGAGGTAGATTGGCTCCTACATCACTGAGGACGCTTTTATAAGCCTCTTGGGCAGATTCTATTTTGGCATACGAGGGAAAATAGGGAGCATCGACAAAAGCATCCCAATCGATGCTTCCGCGACCGTCGTCGATACTTAACCGGTAGGTGTCATTGAGTTTGTCGGTAGAGAGCGAACCATCTTTGTTATCGCGAATATTCCCGCTCACATACGCACTTTGCGTACCTTTGAGATTACCTTCTATATTGATGGTGAATAGGGTGGTAAGCCTCGTATCGACACCCATTTTGTAATAGTTATTCACAAAATTTACCTCATGCGCACCTCCGTCGGTAGTACGCGTTCCCCAGTTATATACCACGTTATTGAATATATCCAATCGACCGGCATAGTAGCCATTGGCATCGGTTCCGCCGCCCATACTCCAATTCCGGCCGTAGCAGTTGGCGAGCAGGTTGTGATGGAATGAGCCTATATCTCCGCCGATGGTCGCTGCATAACCGTGATTAGTCCCTTCGGGATATTTGCGATGACCGGCTATACCGAGAGCTTCGGATATAATAGAACGTTGTATAGTGATGTTTTGGCAACTGCGACTGCTGAATGTTTCATCGGTACCCCAGCTCGCCGTAGCGTGGTCGATGATGGCATTGTCGGCATAATAAAATCCGATAGAGCCTCCGGTATCGGCATCACCGCCGCGACGGGAACGGAGGAATCGGCAAATATTGTCATTGGCGATACCCACAGAGCCGTTAGCGATGCAGATACCTTTTCCGGGAACAGTTTGCCCGGCTATCGTTACATAATCATCGCACTTCACATCATCATCCAGTACGATGAGACCCGAAACGTTGAAGATAACGGTGCGCGGACCACTGCCCTCGGTAACCGCATGGTGAAACGATCCCTCACCAGAGGCGTTGAGATTGGTTACATACACTACTTTGCCGCCTCGTCCTCCATGTGCGAATCGGCCGTACCCCTCGGCACCGGGAAAGGCAAGCAGTCGGGGCTGGAAACTCCATACCGATCCTTTCGTAACGACTCCGTCGGCATCGACACGATCGACGCGCCAATAGTGGATTGCCGTTTTGCTTTGAAGAGGAGCATTGTAACAGGTATCCGTACCTAATGTGATAGCATCGTCGGGGGTAACCGCAGATAAGCTGTTTTTATCGGTACCGATATAGAGATACTGTTTTGTCGTCTTACCGTCGATGGCGGCATTCCATTGCAGGAGAACAGCACCCGAATCGCCGTCGGCGTGCAAGTTTCCATCGGCAGGAATGGGAGAAGTAGCCATGGCCGAAATATCAACTTCATCACCGTCGATAGTAAAAATACGGTAATCGAGTGCAGGGCACATCGATGACCGTATCCACCGGCAGGCTCCGGGAATATTCTCGGCGTTGGCATTCAGTACAGCCACAATAGAGTCTCCGGCAAAGGCTTCGGGAGCCAACGACGAGATGTTCTCGCTCTTACCTTTATCGGAACTGATTGCCGAAGGAAGTGTGTTGGCATAGAAGCAATTCCTTACGATAGATCCGGAGGAATTTTCCGAAGAAATACCGGCTTTATTGCTTTTTGTCGTGGTAAGCGTCGATATACTGACGCAGTTGTCGATAATACATGAATCGACCTTCCCTTCACCGATACGCCCCACAATACCTCCGGCATTGTTTTTGGCCGTAAGGGTGGCATTGGAATAGCAGTTGATGATTTGAGAAGAACCTACGCATTGTCCCACGATACAGCCGGCATACGACCCGTAACCTTCGAGACGGGTATTTTTTACATAACAGTTGATCAATTTCGAGTCAACCATTTTTCCTACGATTCCGGCAAAACGGGCATTGCCGTAGAAGTAGGAATCGATCACCCCCAAGTTTTTGATGGTGGCATTGTAGGTGATACGGAATAACGATACGCATATAGCATAATCGACCGAGTATAGTCCGCTGATGGTATGGCCATCACCGTCGAATATACCCTCAAATGCAGCCGTGTATGTAGCCTCATCGGTAAAGTTGCCCACCATAGGAGTTTGGGGGGAATATGCTTTGCCTCCATTCATGGAACTCGACATATTGCTACCGACACCTTCGTACATGACCAAATCGGCGGTAAGTTTGAAATAGCGACCTCGGCTGAATCCTGGAATGGTCGATACATCGTTGGCAAACTTGGCGAATTGCGATTCTGTGGCAATGAGATAGGGATTGTCTTTTGTACCATTACCTCCGGCGTATTCTGCCGCCGACGTACCATCCCACGCTGCCGACGCATACATGCAAGGCACAGCAAACAGTATAGCCGACAAGAAATGTCTGAATAGTTTTTTCATAATATGATATTTAAGGTTCGATCGGATTGTCATCGCCTCCATGGCAGGAGATATATTTTGAGACTTTACCAATAATATCTTGTTTCGTCTCGACGAATTTAGAACTGTGTAATGAAACAAATATATGGAAATGTAAGTAAACAAAAGATGAAAAATAGATAAAAAATGAGGATTATTTGCTCAATTTTTTTCATATATGCCCCAAATATTAGACATGGAGGAATTGTGTCAAAAAATGAATATATGTCTTGTACATTTGATTGTATCTTGTCATGATGATGAGGTATAAAAAAAGCCCGGCATTGCCGGGCTTTTTTGTTTTTTATGATCATACTATCCGTAAACGATTTCGCCTGTTTCGGGATCACGGTATTCGTCGAAACTTTTGTTATACTGATCCATAGCGCGCAAACTCATACCCATGCTCGAGAAACCTCCGTCATGATAAAGGTTTTGCATAGTAACCTTGCGGGTAAGATCCGAGAACATTACGATGCAGTAATCGGCGCATTCGGCGGCGTCGGCATTACCCAGTGGAGACATACGGTTGGCAAAGTCCATGAGAGAGTTCATGCCTTTGACTCCGCTACCGGCGGTCGTCATGGTAGGCGATTGCGAAATGGTGTTGATACGCACGTTCTTTTCGCGACCGTAAATGTATCCGAAACTGCGGGCGATCGACTCCAAAAGGGCTTTGGCATCGGCCATGTCGTTGTACCCGAAGAGGGTACGTTGAGCAGCTACGTATGACAGAGCGATTACCGAACCGTATTCGTTGATGGCATCGAGTTTCTTGGCAACTTGTAGCATTTTATGGAACGAGATGGCCGAGATGTCGAGTGTTTTGTCGAGGAGACTGTAATCGAGGTCGTCGTAAGGGCGTTTTTTGCGCACGTTGGGCGACATGCCGATAGAGTGCAGAACAAAGTCTATTTTTCCACCCAGCACTTCGACCGAGCGCTTGAATACATTTTCGAGATCTTCTACGCTGGTGGCATCGGCGGGAATTACCTCGGCATGAAGTTTTTCGCTCAGTTCCGAAACTTGACCCATACGCACGGCGACGGGGGTGTTCGACAACGTAATGGTTGCACCTTCTTCTACGGCTCTTTCGGCCACTTTCCATGCGATGGACATGTCATTCAGGGCTCCGAAAATAATGCCTCGTTTCCCTTTCAATAAATTATTGCTCATATTTTTTTCGGTTTTTTAGTCCGACATAATTGCACGTTTTTGCACTTTTTGTGCCGGTTTTAACAACGCAAAGGTACATTATTTTTTCTATCCGGCAATCTTTTGCTGGGGTAATTTACTTTTCCCGATGCTGAGGTATTCGGTAAAAAACTTTTTTTTCGCCCTGATTGTTTTTCCAAAGAGATTTTT
>OCQB01003233.1_pt1 | contig 9902 bp, 10 predicted proteins | sample 1538631 | NCBI WGS metagenome assembly OCQB01 (sample SAMN04571713, study PRJEB22368) | human gut metagenome | biome: human gut; material: stool | host: Homo sapiens | place: Luxembourg | collected 2012-10-19 | reverse complement strand
TAATTCCTCATATACGGCAACAGCTGCAGCATATCCCAAGGTGCTTCCAGCCATACCAACCATCGCAGCCATAAAAGCACCATCTGCAGGTACTGCGGCCATCGCCACGGCAACGCCCATCACTCCTCCGAGCTGCCCCATTCCCTGCTGGCCGAGGCGCTCTATACAAACAGCTCCAGTAATCTCGCCGCGGCAATACAGTGCAACCACCTTGGAAACATCCGTTACAGTGGAGACCATCGTAGCTGCAACGTTCGTTCTCGATAGACTACGCAGATACTCGCTCGACGCGTTTTGCATGGCACCCTTAATGGCAGCGCCGGAAAAAGCGGTGACATAGCCGAACGCCGCAGCCAAGCCTGCATCGACGTCGACGTTTCTCGCTGCCTCCGCTGGCTCAATAGAGCCATTAATGCAGGCAACCATATTTCGAATCAGAGAAACACCACCACCAATCAGCGCACCATTCCTTGCCTGCTGCAGACCGGCTTTATTGGCAACTCTGGCTACATCTTTCGCCACCATGCGTCTGGGATGTTCTCGCGCATACAACGCTTCTCGCTTGGTGAGTCCACTTTTCCGCAGGCTTTTCTTAATCTGTTTCAGATCATCGATTTGCTGCTGAATAGCCTCAGAATTCTTGCCGGCAAGCCGACCTCCATCCAGCTCGCCCTGAAGTTTTCGTATCTGTTCGTTGATGCCGTCAGGCCCATCACCCATCAGTACATCGTAATAATCATCCGGAATAACCATGCTGACGTCTGCATCACGATATTTTGCATATTTCTTGCTTTTCAACTTATCAAGAAGCTTTTTCGGGCTACTGCCGACGAACTTCATTTGAGCCTCAGAGCCGATGATTGGTTTGCCCAAGTCATCCACTTCGACAATGTCCACGATGGGGTCGTTCGACACTTGCCGTCCATCTGGATGCTTCACGTCATCATATCGTTTGAATCGCGTATCGTTGCCAGCAATGATGTTATCGGCGTTCTTCCTGGCTACCGCCTCAACCTCGGCACTAAAACCCGCTTGCTGAGCTAGATTCTGCTTTTTGAATTCATTGCTAGTCTCCATCTTAGCAATGGACTTCAAGGTCTTAGGAGGTCTGGAATTCTCATCAGCAGGTTTCTCTCTATCACCCGCATAGGCCGCTAAATGTTCCTTGATGGCAGAACCAAAGCGTTGCACGGTTTCCGCCGCAACACCTTCCAGCGCCTTTCCCATAATGCGACGGTTTTCGTCTTCCTTGCGTTCCTCGTTATTTCGACCGATATGAGTTTCATCATCCGCCATAGGATGCCCCCTCGCATATGCCACATCTACGCCAACCACATATATCAGAAAAAAAAATGTTCTAATACTGTAATCAGTTCTTCAGCCGTAACCTGTTAATAATCCTACATTATAGCGGCAGAAAAACTCACCATATCGTCATCCTCGATTAACGATTAGATAGACATACTTTTGCGAACAACACAGGCACCACCGTATGGAATGTGTCCAACAACCGTTGGCAAAGCCAAATCCCTCACACTATTCGAACCCGAATGCGTCTCAATCTCTGTCCCCCACTAGCGGCGTATCCCCGTCCAAAGCAGTCTAGGCGTCGAGCAAGTGGGATTCGATGATGCGCATCCAGAAGAAGGGAGTTCTCGGCAATGTTCAGCGGAACGAGACATGGGAGCGTCCAGTGCTTGGGCGTGATCGTGGAGAACAGTAGGCAGGGAGTCCTCACTGTTGATGGTGGCGTACTGGCCATCTTCATCGCATACGGAAACAGTAGGTTGCTACTCACCGCGAGCGCCTTAATGCCACGCCGACTCCGTCCGTCCAAGCACATCCTCAATAAGCTCACGCCCGCGCAATACCGCCAGCCACTGAGCGGGAATGGCATCGAATCCATATTTGATGCCGGCCAGGTATCCGGCGACGGCGGCGGTCGTGTCTGTATCGTCACCCAAGTTGACGGCGGCGAGCACACAACTCGCATAATCATCGGTATTCGCGAGGCACCAGAGCGCCGCCTCATACGTGTCTTTGACGAAGCCGCTCGAACCAACTTCATCACGCGGCATACCGCGTAGCGGTTCATCATCCAGCTCTTGCGGCCATATGCCTTTGATGAGTCCGTCGCGCAACACATCCACCATGCTCGAACAGGTATCCATCGAGATTGCATGGGCGTGCGTGATTGCAGATGCGGCACGTACGTCATCCGCGGAAGCATCCGCGAACGCCAACGGCATGATCCGCATCAGTGAGCCGTTGCCATTGTCTCGTTCACCGCTTAAGCCCACACGCTGCTGCAACGCGACGGAGACCGTTCGCCCGCAATCGAAGACTCGTCCGTCGCGTATTCGCCATTACTCAGCCATGCCAGATATCGCTCTCCCATATCTTCAGTATTGACTTGCCATTCATTGGCGATCAGCGAGTCCAATGTGGCGAGCATCATGCTGGTATCGTCCGACCATGTGCCAATCGGCTGGTTATGCGTACCGTATCCCGTCATACCTTCGCATCGGAAGGCATCTCTCGGCATGAATTCATAAGGCACGCCCAAGGCATCACCGACTGCTTGGCCATACACGGCTGCTCTTAACTGCTCGAATGTTCCGTTCATCATTGACGCCTTTCGATTTATGCCCCTCGCTCTACATATGTTTCAACGATAGGTATAATCGGGCCCACTGAGCACAAGTGAGGTGGGTAATGAGTCTAAGGGAGCTAAGGCAGAAGCGAGGGCTATCGCAACAACGTTTAGCAAGCAAGGTAGAAGGCATGAGTCAAGGTCGCGTAGGTGACTATGAGTCATGCCGGATACCCATCGAAAACATGACGTTAGGCATGGCCTTAAAATTGTGCGACGCATTGAAAGTGAGTAACCCTCGCAAACTGTTAGAGGCTGAGAAGCCGAAAGAAAACACTAGCGAAAGCTAGGTGTGCGCCCTAATCAATTCTTTGCCTGACTGTGGGCATTGTACACAGTCGGCCTAGCTCACTGGGTTTACCCCATAGTCTAGGCACTGGGCCGTTTGGCCCCTCGGTTGTTCCGCTCGGAACATGAAAAAACGAAAGCCGCAAGTGCTGTAACGCTTGCGGCTTTCGCGTCCCTTGCGGAACTTGGCCCACACAAACGTGCGGGTCATCCTACAACCGAGAGGATATTAACCATGATATATGGTCTCGGCACCGTATGGCGCTGCGATTGCTGCGGCGAATACCATACTCTGCTAATCATAGACGATTACCCTAGGGTGATTGTCCTGATTGATGGCGTGGAAGTGCTGACGCTGAACGTCGGATAACACGCTATCGTGCCGGGGATTCGTCCCCGGTTTCCTCTCGGTTGTATCAAACGTAAATGCCCCGCAAGTGTTGGTAGCGCTTGCGGGGCTGACCTTTATCAATGCACTCAATAGAGGCAGTACCCAAGTGTACCGCCTCACACGGAAGTAAGGAACCATGACTGACTTATCCTGGATTACCAAGCAACTGACCGGCGAAACTACAAAGACGCTGACAGCACACCGTACACATCTGTGTGAGTATCGATCCGCCGCTCAGAACTACTTTGCAGAGCGAAAACACGGATAGGTCAAGGGAATACCCCGCTGAATCGTCGTCAGCGAAGCAACTCAGAGAGTTAGTAGAGGAAAAGCCTCGCTAGTGGCCTTTTAGTAGAGCAATGCCTCAGTCCGCCCGAGGATTTGCCTCACTGAGACTGCTCAGCGAAGCAAAAGCTCGACTTAACCGCAGAATCACTTCTCCAGCTTGTCCAGCGCTTTCAGCAGCGAATCAACATGACCTTTGGCACGTACGTTGTAGCGAGCAAGCGCCACGGAACCGTCGGGATTGATGACGAGCGTCGAACGGATCACGCCTACGTGTATCTTGCCGTAGAGCTTCTTTTCGCCATATGCGCCGTACAGCTTGTGCACGGTCAGGTCGGGATCAGACAGCAGCGGGAATGTGAGATGGTCGTGCTCGGCGAACTTGCGCAGTTTCTCGAGTGAATCCTTGGAGACACCGAGCACCGCAACATTCTGCGACTCCAAGCGTGCGAGATTATCTCGGAAATCGCAAGCCTCAGTGGTGCATCCGGGCGTCATTGCCGCCGGATAGAAGTACAGTACAACCCTACGTCCGTCCTCGAGCACGTCAGACAGATTGATTAAGCCGTTCTCCGCAGTGCCGGGCACAATCGCCGGCAGAGTGAAATCAGGAGCATCACTCCCCTCTTGCAGACGAGCGTATACAGGAGCTTGGGCGGAATCATGAACAGTAGCAGTCATGCGTCCCATGATAGGCGTCCGAGCCCGCGACATCTATCACAGACTTTCGATGACCACTGATTGCGTCAATAATTCGGCACGTTATATTCGACAGTAATATGCCATCAAAGCGTCGGCAGCGGGCTCTGAAAGACTCGACTAATCGGGCAACTGCGGGTCGGCAAAACGGCGATTCTGCAGAACCGGCATTATCTGGCGTGCGGAAGCAAGGCATTCGCGACTAAGCCCAGTAGCAATAAGCTCGGCTCCCTCATCGCCCGCTTCGGCAACTACCTCTCCCATCGGGTCGATGATGCGACAGCATCCGATGTTCCGCGAACTCACCTCACTGCAAGCCAACACATAGCAAGTGTTTTCCAATGCGCGAGCCGCAGTCAGCAGCTTCCAATGCTGCTCTTTCAACGGGCCGCGCACCCAAGCGGCGCTTACAACAATCGCATCTGCCCCGCGCACGGCCAGTGAGCGAGCGGTTTCCGGGAAACGAACGTCATAACAGGTCATGACGCCGATTTTCCAACCGTCAATATCGACGATAGGCGGCAACGCATCTCCTGGGAGAACCACGTCGGATTCGCGGGCCGCGAACGCATCGTAAAGATGCAGCTTGCGATATTCAGCGATAATTTCACCATCGCGAATCACAAGGAACGTGTTGGAAACTCGGGAATCTGCATCCCGTTCTGTTACTTGCTCCGGCGCAACATGCACGGTACCCATCAGCACAATATGCCGCTGCGCGCTGATACGCCGCAAGCCGTCTACAAACGGCCCGTCCAGTGGTTGCGCGTGCGCGGCAGCATATGAATCGTCATCGCCGCGCCGCGCAATCAAACCTTCCGGCAATGCCAGCAACTTCGCGCCGCCCGCCGCCGCATCACGCGCGAATCCGTCGATGATCTCCAGATTCCGTTCCGGCTCCTCCGCCACCGTAAATTGCGCAATCGCAACTGGTAAGGACTTCGCACTCGTCACGCCAGCCCCAATGTCTTGAAGGCGTTGGCTAGACCGTTGTCGCGGATGTCGGTGGTAATGATGTCGCAGAAGGCCTGGATGCCGTGGATGGCGTTGCCCATGGCCACGGATGTGCCGGCGGCTTTGAGCATGGCGGTGTCGTTATCGGAGTCGCCGATGGCGATGGTGTCGGCGATGGCATAGCCAAGCAAGGAAGCCACGTCGCGCACGGCGGTGCCTTTGTCGATGCCGTTGATGAGCAGTTCGCCGTTATTCGGCGAGATCTTGTCGTATGAGCCGTGCACGAGTTCGAACCAGGGGGCAAGATCATGCTGAGTGTTCTCGAAGGAAACATCCGGCTCGGGCCCGGTGAAATACGATCCCTTGCTCACATGAATCGTGTGACCCAGCGTAGATCCAGCCGGAACCTCTACCTCGTCCAGCAAATGCCAGAACCGCGCAAACTCACCACGATTCCACGTCTTGCCCTTGGACTCCAGATGGCGGCGATAACCTTCGGAAATGTACATGCCGTCCGCACCCTGCCACTGGTAGCTCTCGATATGGTGTTCGGCAAAATAGGCCATCGCCGCATCGATGGCTTCGGGCGATACGAGGTGCTGGAACAGCAGCTTATCTCCGATATTCGCCTGTGCGCCGGCTACGGAAACTACACCGTCGAATCCAAGATCCAGAATGTTGCGTTCGATTTTCGGCACGGATCGACCGGTGCAGATGAAGAGCTTGTGACCGTTGGCTTGGGCCCGCGCACACGCCGTTTTTGCCGACTCCGGCACAATATGATTCTCATCAGCCAGCGTGCCGTCGATATCAATGAATACGAGTTTGCTACCAGTCATGTCGCTTTCCGTCATATGTCGAACCTCCCCAAGTCAGCTTACGCTGACAGCCCCCTCCAGAGGGGGCGAAGAGAAAAATAAAACCTGCCGAAAAAGGAAAAGTACTGCTGACACCTCCCCCAGTCGGCTTGGCCGACGGCTTCCGCTGGCGGAGACCAAAACGGCATCACACGGCGTAGGCGGCCCAGCGGCCGTGAGTGTGCTGGACTTCGATGGGCATGCCGAACAGGTCGGAGAGACGCTCGTCGGTTAGACCGTCTTCCAGCGAACCGGTATAGACGATGGTGCCAGCACCGGGATTGCCCATTGAGTCGACGCCCGCTTCGGTGGCATCTTCGGCGGGAATCGGCTTGCGGCCCATAATGGCGATGTGGTCGAAACCAGCCGGAATCTCCTCCAAGCGATGGGTGACCAGCACCACGGCACGCTCGGAGTTCTCTTCGCCGATTCGGCTCAATGTGCGCATCACCTGCTCGCGGCCGCCCAGGTCAAGGCCGGTGGTCGGCTCATCCATGATGAGCAGCTCAGGATCTCCCATCAGCGCACGGGCGATCAACACGCGGGTGCGTTCGCCTTCGGACAGTCGCCACATCTCCTTGCCTTCCAGATAGGAGACGTGAAAATCGCGCAGCAGCTGGCGGGCGCGGGCGTATTCCTCTTGCGTGTAGGTGTCGCGCCAGCGCCCGGTCACGGCGGACAGGCCGGTGACCACGGCGTCCAGCGGGTCCTCGAACTCGGGGAACTGCCGGCCCAGGTCGGCCGAGGCGAGACCGATGCGGGTGCGCAGTTTGAATACGTCGTATTTGCCGAGTTGATGGCCGAGGATGAACACGCGGCCCTCCGAGGGGAAGGTGCGGGTGGCCAGCATGCCGACCGCGGTGGATTTGCCGATGCCGTTCGGTCCGAACAGCACCCAACGCTCCCCCGCATGGATGGTGAGGTTCACGTCGGTGATGATGACACGACGGTTGCGCCGGAATTCGACGTTGTCAAGTTGGAGGACGGTTTGGGACATGATTCTCCTCAGTGGTACAAAACGGAGGGAGAGCACCGCTTATTGCACGGTCTCTCCCTCCGTCACGCTGCGCGAGCCTGCGCTGTCTCGCTTTTACTTCTTCTGCTCGTCGAGCACCGACTGGTAGACCTCCACGGTCTTGTCGCCGATGGACTCCCAACTGAACACGTCGCGGGCGCGTTCGTAGCCGGCCTGGCCCATCTTCTTGGCGAGCTCCGGATCGGCCATGATCTTGTCGATGGCGGCGGCCATGTCGTGCACGAACTTGTCCGGATCGGTGGGGGTGCCGGTGCCGTCGTGCAGCTGGTCGATCGGCACCAGATAGCCGGTTTCGCCGTCGACCACGACTTCCGGAATGCCGCCAGTGGCGGATGCGACGACCGGCAGACCGCAGGCCATGGCCTCAAGGTTCACGATGCCCAGCGGCTCGTAGATGCTCGGGCAGATGAAGGCATCACAGCCGTGCTCCAGAGCGTTCAGCTCAGGCTTCGGCAGCATTTCCTCGATCCACACGATGTTGCCACGCTCCTCGTCCAGCTTGGCGAACGCGATCTTGACCTCTTCGGCGATTTCCGGGGTGTCAGGAGCACCGGCGCACAGCACCACCTGAATATCCTTGGAAATCAGGTGCAGGGCCTTGAGCAGGTACGGCAAACCCTTCTGACGGGTGATGCGGCCCACGAACAGCAGGGTCGGCTTGGAACGGTCGATGTTGTAACGCTCAAACACCTTCCAGCCCGGATCGTCCGGCGCCGGAGTAGCAAAGTCAGACATGGTGATGCCGTTGTAAACCACAACCACCTTGTCTGGATCAAGATTCGGATAGGCGGTCAGAATATCCTTGCGCATGCCACCGGAAACGGCGATCACGCGGTCGGCGTGCTCGTAGGCGTCCTTCTCGGCCCAGGAGCTCAGGTTGTAGCCGCCGCCGAGCTGCTCACGCTTCCATGGGCGGAACGGCTCCAGGGAGTGGGCGGTGATGACCAGCGGCGTACCGTGCAGCATCTTGGCCAGGTAGCCGGCCAGGCAGGCGTACCAGGTGTGCGCATGAATAATGTCGGCATCCACATCATTGGCGATCTGCAAATCAACGCCGAAGGTCTTCAATGCGGGGTTGGCATCAGCCAGCTCAGAAGGCGTGTCATAGCCGACGACCTTCAAGCTGCCCTTAGCATCGGCAGCATTCGGGATAGCAGGAATGTCCGCCTCGGTGCGCTTGCCATCAAACGCACGAACGGTTACGTCGATGCGCTCGGCAAGCACCTTGGACAGTTCCTCGGCGTGTACACCGGCCCCACCATAGACATGCGGCGGGTATTCGCGGGTTAGAATATCAACTTTCATCGGACTGCCTCTCCTTCGTGCGTCAGAAAGAAACTCAAGCACTTCTTACTTTAGGGCACCGCATACAAGAAAACGCACAACTTCCGTCGTGCGTTTTGCTTTTCAAGCCGGATTTACCGGGCAAAAGATCAAACGGCCGTGCCGTTCTGATCCAAATTCGGATTGTGCTTGGAATCGCCAGCCGTAAAGAACAGGCTCAGCACACCCACAATGAACACCGCGGAAACGGTGATGATCAGCCACATCGGATGGCTTGGCAGCCACATAACCACGAAGAACGCGATAATCGCGATGGCGATCAGCGTCCAGCTGCCCACGCGGAACCACTGACGCAGCGAATGCGGTGCCTTGAACATCTTCGGATTCGTGTAGTTCGGGTTAGTGGTCAGCAGGGTTTCGGTGTCCGCGATCGTACCGCCGCTGGGCTTCCATTCGGTGCCGTCGGTGCCGTCCTGCAGACGCTGGGACTTCTGCTGCAGCTGGTATTCGTCAATCATTCCCGAGCGACCGCGGCCTTGGGTCTGGTCGTACTGCGACGGCACTCCCCTACGATTGGCCTTGGCCTGTGCACGACGTTCTGCACGATTCGCCATCTCACTCACTCCTTTATCCGCAAAAAAAGAATCCTGCGGTAGATATTACCGCAGGATTCATCTAAACAGCGCGTTTTCAGCGAGGCAGCATCATCGGACGCTGGCTGGCCTTGATCGGAGCCGGCAGCTCACTGGTCTGCTCGCTGGAGAGGTACTCGTCCACGGCTGCGGCGCAGGAGCGGCCTTCGGCGATGGCCCAGACCACGAGGCTCTGACCACGGCCGGCATCGCCGCACACGAACACGCCGTCCTGGGAGGTGGCGAACTTGTCATTGCGGGCGATGTTGCCGCGCTTGTCGAGTTCGACGGGCAGCTGGTCGAGGATGGTCTCGGTGTCCGGGTGCAGGAAGCCCACGGAGATGAGGACCAGATCGGCCGGCAGCACGCGCTCGGTACCGGGCTGGCGGGTGAAGGGGCCGTTCTCGCCGGGAGCCACGGAGACGACCTTCAGGCCGGTGACGTGACCGCGTTCATCGGCCACGAAGCCTTCGGCGGTGGTCGAGTTGTCGATGGTGACCTTGGCCTTCTCCTCTTCGGTGCCTTCGAAGTTCACCGAGTCGGTCGAGTAAATGTACTCGCCACCCTCTTCCATGGAGGAAGTCTTCTGGTAGGTGCGGGCGAAGGTCGGCCACGGGCTGTTGTCCGGGCGTGAAGACGGCTCTTTCGGCATGATCTGCAGCACGGTGACATCCTTCGCACCCTGACGGATGGAGGTACCAAGGCAGTCGGAACCGGTGTCGCCACCGCCGATGACCACCACGTGCTTGTCCTTGGCGGTGATGTCGTACACCGGCTTGACGCCGAAGATACGGCGCGTGGCGTCGGGCAGGAAGTCGAGGGC
>OCQB01003231.1_pt1 | contig 9911 bp, 7 predicted proteins | sample 1538631 | NCBI WGS metagenome assembly OCQB01 (sample SAMN04571713, study PRJEB22368) | human gut metagenome | biome: human gut; material: stool | host: Homo sapiens | place: Luxembourg | collected 2012-10-19 | reverse complement strand
CCACACGGACCTGAACCGTGCGCGTCTGCCAATTCCGCCATTCCTGCGTGCTTTATAACAATATCATATTTTTTTTTACTTGTCAACAAAAAATCATGGAAATTTTTCAAATAATGTAGTATACTGTTTTTATGCAACATAACAGAACATAATTTGAAACGGAGGATAGTCCTATGGGAATCAATATTGGTATGCTTATTTTTGGTCTTTTCGACAGTGCACTCGCTTTTTTTCTGGTGTATTGCCTTTGGACCTCTTGGTTAAAGGGAAAACGCATCGGTCAGATTTTGGGCATTATTTTCGGGACTTTGGTATTTACCACCTACCTCACGTTATTTATCTGGTTTAACTCCCCTGGCGTCCTGGTTCGTTCTGATATTCGAACGATCATCTACGCAGCACCTATTGTTTTAACAATTCTTCTCTCCATTCTGACACTGTTGTCGCAGACGTCAAAGAAAGAAGAAGGCGAAAACGATGAAAAAGCGTCCGAAGAAACCGCCACCGGTGAACCGGCAAAATAATTTTTGTTTCAAATAATACAATCATACAGGAGGTTGCCTATGTTTGAAAATGCGATTAAAATACCATCAAAAATTAACAGTAAAATTTTATTGAAAGTGGTTCCCGGACATTTTGCTACCAGCCACTCACACATCAACTACTACATGGATATGACACGTTTGAAAGTCGGACAGCGCGAGGCAAAAGCCGTGGCTTCCACCATGGCAAACAATTACAAATACAATACTCCGATCGATGCGATCGTCTGCATGGACGGAACCTATGTCATCGGTGCTTATCTTGCTGAGATTCTGACAGATGCCGGCGTTATCTCCATGAACTCACACCAAAGCATCTATGTCATTGAGCCGGAATTCGATTCCTGCGGACAGATGTTTTTCCGTGACAATATTCAACCAATGGTCAGAGGGAAAAATATTCTCCTGCTTGTTGCTTCTGCTACTACCGGAAAGACCATTGACCAATGTCTGGAGTGTTTGGAATATTATGGTGGAATCATTCAGGGATTGTCTGCGATTTTTAGTGCAAAAGATGAAATTCACGGATATCCGGTTCGTTCCATCTTTACTACGGATGATTTTTCAGATTACAAATCATTTGCTCAGAAAGACTGCCCTCTTTGTCATGCAGGACAGAAAATCGATGCCATTGTAAATAGTTACGGATACTCAAAACTATAAATACTTTTTAAAAAGATAAAAACGTCCGTTGCAGGGAAACGATTTCTCTGTATCGGACGTTTATCTTTCTTCATTTTCCTTATTTTGCTAAAAGTTCTTCAGCCAGCTGATTCATTTCTTCTACATTTTTCTCATTCATCGTAGAACGGATCGTTACCTGACTGTCGCAAATGGTAAGATTTTTCATCTCATCCAGAATCGCGCGCATCTGTTTTCCTGCCATCGGCGCCCAGGAACCATTTTCCATAATACCAACGACACGTTTCTGATAATTTTTACTCTTCAAATGGCGAAGGAAGTCTTCCATAACCGGGAAAATTCCTCCATCATAGGTTGCTGCTGCGACAACGATCTTATCATAGCGGAATGCATCTTCTATTACTTCTGCCATATCCTCACGGGAAAGATCACTGACAACTACTTTCTTAGCACCTTTTTCTTTGAGGATCTCGCCCATCTTTTTAGCAGCTTTGGCAGTATTTCCATGGATGGAAGCATAAGCTACCAATACGCCCTCGTCTTCCGGCTCATAGCTGCTCCAAGTATTATATTTGTCAATATAATAGCCAAGATTTTCTTTCAAGATCGGTCCATGAAGTGGGCAGATCATCTGAATATCCAATGTCGCCGCTTTCTTTAACAATGCCTGTACCTGTGCACCATATTTTCCTACAATATTAAAATAATATCTTCTGGCTTCACAAGCCCAGTCTGCTTCTACAGACAAGGCACCAAATTTACCAAATCCATCTGCAGAAAATAGAATTTTTTCACTCTTCTCATATGTTACCATAACTTCCGGCCAATGCACCATCGGAGCCATGAAAAACTGAAGCGTATGTGCTCCCAGCGAAATTTCTTCGCCTTCTTTTACCACAACACTTCGATTACTCAGATCAAAGTCGAAAAACTGTGGCATCATCGAAAATGTTTTTGCATTTCCAATAATTTTCATTTCCGGATACATTTCCGCAATCTTCTGAATATTTGCCGCATGATCCGGTTCCATATGGGATACCACAAGATAAGCAGGAGTCTTATCTTTAAGGACATTTTTCACATTAGCGATCCACTCTTCTGTTGCCCGCTGATCCACAGTGTCCATAATCGTAATTTTATCGTCCATGATCACATAGGAGTTATAAGACACGCCTTCCGGAACAATATACTGGCTTTCAAACAAATCCAGCGTCGTATCGTCCGCACCTACATAAAAAATAGAATCTGAAATCGTTATATCTTTCATTTTATCTGCTTCCTTTCTACCTTTGTTTTCTTCTTAAATCATACCATAAAGTATACTGAAATTCAAAGGGATTTTCAATCATTTGTTTACAATGTCAACATTTTGATGTAAAATAAAAACGGAAATTATGTACAAACACACAAGGAGGACATCATGAAACAAATTACTATTGGTTTTTTAGGGCTCGGCCTGATCGGCGGTTCCATTGCCCGCTCCATCCGCAAAAATTTTCCCTCTTGCCGGATTATCGTCTACAGCCGTAGAAAGAACGAAGATCTTTTGCAGGGACAAAAAGACGGAATTATCAGCGATATCACCTATTCGATAGATGCTCATTTTTCTGAATGCGATATTATTTTCCTATGTGCTCCTGTGTTGCAGAATATTCAATTTTTGGAACAATTAAAACCTCTTATCAATAAAACCTGTATTATTACAGATGTCGGAAGCGTGAAAGGAAACATCCATAAAGAGGTCGAACGTCTCGAACTGGAGGCCCAATTCATCGGCGGGCATCCGATGGCAGGCTCGGAAAAGACCGGGTTTGCGAATTCCTCCGAAGATTTACTGCAGGATTCCTACTATCTTCTCACTCCATGCAAAACGACCGCAGAAGAAAAAGTTCTTTTTCTAAAGAAAATTCTCTCCGGAACAGGTGCCATCTTTGCTACAGTAGATGCCGGTCTTCACGACGATATTACCGCTGCGATCAGCCATGTGCCACATATTGTAGCCGCCTCGCTTGTCAATATGGTCCGCGAAAATGATACATCAAATGAACTTATGAAAACTTTTGCCGCCGGCGGTTTCAAAGACATTACGCGAATCGCCTCTTCTTCTCCGGAAATGTGGGAAAGCATCTGCCTCTCCAACGCCGACAGCATCGACCATTTTCTTTCCCTTATGATTGATGAGCTGACAAAAATGCGTTCCTACATCGCCAACGAACAAGGTGGCGAGATCAATCGCTTTTTCGCTTCTTCAAGAGAATACAGAGACTCGATTCATTAAATTATCAGATTATTTTATTTATAAAAGAACCTTCGATCACTCGTCTGAGTTTTCGAAGGTTCTTTTCGTATTTACTACCAATTAACGATTAGTCATTTTCTTTTTTATCAAGCCAGTTTTGTTTATCCTGCTCTGTAATCTTACGGATAATGCGGCAAGGATTTCCCGCAGCAACAACTCCGTCCGGAATATCTCCTGTTACAACCGATCCCGCTCCGATCACAACATTGCTTCCAATGTGTGCTCCCGGTACAATCGTAACATTTCCGCCAATCCAAACATCGTCGCCAATCGTCACTTCTTTTGCGTATTCATAGCCTTCATTTCGAGCCGGTGCATAGATTGGATGACACGGTGTATAAATCTGTACATTTGGTCCTAAAAATACATGGTCTCCAATGGTTACTTTTGCAGAATCCAGCACAACGCAGCCATAATTTGCATAAAAGTTATCGCCAACATGAATATTAAAGCCGTAATCACAGCGGAATGGAGCTTCTACACATACCTTTGCTCCAACACTGCCAAACAGATCACGGATAATACGTTCTCTGCCATCTACGTCATCATATCGTGTTTGGTTAAACTCATCTGTCAATTTTCTGGTCCTAAATATAACTTCATGCAGTTCATCATCAAAACGATATACTTTTCCGGCTATCATCTTTTCCTTCTGCTCAGAAGATGCTGCTGTGCCAAATTCCAGTGTTGTCAAGCCACCAAAATCTGTCTGTGAACTACCTGTCGAAGTGTCAAGTGAATCCAATGTTCCGCCGGTTGCAAACTCAATACCGCCCAGTCCACTTGGCTGTTCTTCCTGAAGCATCGATGCCAGATCATCCTCCTGCTCGGATGCTGCCGCAGATGCCGTAATCTCACCGGACAAAACAATATTATCCGCTTCTTCCTGTGCCACCGGTGCAGACAAATCTACATCGCCCACCTGCCAAACCGGAAGATCTTCCTGATTTGGATTCATCGGATCAAATACCGTTTCTTTTTCTGCTTCTTTCGCTGCCTCTTTCAAAATCGCTTCCTGTTTTTTGCGTGCTGCTTCCTCTATCTCTTCCTGCTCACGGCGTGCCTTCTCTTCTGCCTGAGCTTTCTGTAATGCCTCTTCTTCGGCCTTACGGCGAGCCTCCTCTTCCGCTGCCAGACGAAGTCTTTCCTCTTCCTCCGCTTTGCGGCGAGCCTCTTCTTCCGCTTTAAGTCGCGCTTCTTCCTCGGCTCTTTGACGAGCCTCCTCTTCGGCTTTGCGGCGGGCTTCCTCTTCCTCCGCTTTCCGGCGGGCTTCTTCTTCCTCCGCTTTCCGGCGGGCTTCCTCTTCCTCCTCCTTACGACGAGCTTCTTCCTCCGCTTTCCGGCGTTCTTCTTCCTCTTCCGCACGAATCTCCTCTGCAAATGCTTCCATTACCTTATCTTTCATCGCCGCACCAATCTGCTGGTGTTCTTCCGGCATAAGATGAAGGCAGTCTGCACCACTTGACACAGCCACAACAGCAAGGTCAATAAATCCTGCCCCCACTTCCTGGGCTACTTTCGAAAACTGTGGTGCAAAATCAAAAGAATAATCAATCTGAGCACGTCCAAATTCCAAACTTAATGTCGGTGAAAATTCAATTTCATCTCCCAAAAGCATCGGACTTGCAATCAAAATCTTTGCGTCTGTTTTCTGCTGGATCAACTCGCACATCGTCTTAAGATTTTGCGCGATCTGAGCCGGTGTAGCATCAAAATACTTTTTCAGATCATTGGTTCCCAGCATCAGTACAACAAGATCCAATGGTGCATTGGCTTCAAGACTTGCCTCAATATCAAGCATACCGTTACAGCCTTCCATATATGGATCATCAAACGCAATCGTTCTTCCATTTTTTCCATCGGCAATAACTTCAAAACGATCTCCCAATAATTTTCCCATGATTCCCGGCCATATGCTGTCTGCTTCGTATCGCTGTCCGTCCGGAGCATAACCATATGTATTTGAATCTCCAAAGCATAATATCCTTCTCATTATCAGTACCTTCCTTTACAAAAATTGTTACTACCTGCACTATAATAATACTAGTATAACATACTTGTAAAAATATCGCTAGTGTTAGAACAAATTTTTTCACTTTTTTTGTATATCATCCAATGTTTTTGTATAGGACGGCAGAAAAACTTCCATAAACACGTCAACTTCCGGAAGTTTCATCTGTTTCAGCGATTCCAGAATAGTTTCATATGCCGTGGAAAACTCCGAATTACCTGCCTTTTTTTCTTCAATACACTTGATCAACGCAGATAATTTATCCGCTCCCTTCACAAGCCGCCATAATGCTTCTTCCCCGGATTGTTCCAGAAAAATTTCACGATAATATGGCTGCATATAATCCGGCAGCTGGTTTAACAGGGTAACGCTTGCCACACGTTCCACCTTTTTATATGCCTTTTGAATCTCTTCGTCATAGTATTTTACAGGAGTAGGCATATCTCCGGTAATGATTTCATTGGCATCATGGTACAAACCCATTAACGTAATTTTTCCAAGATCGATTTCTTTTCCGAATTTTTCATTGGCAATAATCCCCAATGCATGTGCGATCATCGCCACCTCAAGCGAATGTTCACTGATATTTTCTTTTACAGAATTTCTCATTAGTGCCCACCGCTCAATGTATTTCATCCTTGCCATCATAGCAAAAAAAGGGTATTCTTTCATTTCTTCTTTCCTTTCTGCGGCAGCATTTTACGGATATACTCCCCTGTATAGGAGCCTTCTGTTTTGGCAACTTTTTCCGGTGTTCCCTTGGCGATTACCGTTCCGCCTTTTTCTCCGCCTTCCGGTCCGATATCAATGATATAATCTGCTGTTTTGATCACATCCAGATTGTGTTCAATGACAAGTACCGTGTTTCCGCCGTCGGTAAGCCGCTGCAATATGTCGATCAATTTGTGAACGTCCGCAAAATGAAGTCCCGTGGTCGGCTCATCCAAAATATAGATGGTTCTTCCGGTACTCCGTTTACTAAGTTCTGTCGCAAGTTTGATACGCTGCGCTTCTCCACCGGACAATGTCGTCGACGGCTGTCCCAATTTTACATAAGACAGGCCGACATCATACATTGTCTGTATCTTGCGATGAATCGAAGGAATGTTTTTGAAAAAGTCAAGCGCCTCTTCAACCGTCATATCCAGCACATCGTATATACTTTTTCCTTTGTACAAAACATCCAGTGTTTCACGATTGTAACGCTTGCCATGGCACACTTCGCAAGGCACATATACATCCGGCAAAAAGTTCATCTCAATCTTTAAAATTCCGTCTCCTCGACAGGCTTCGCATCGGCCGCCCTTCACATTAAAACTGAATCTTCCCTTCTTGTAGCCTCTTGCCTTTGCGTCCGGCGTGGCAGCAAACAGATCACGGATCATATCAAATACTCCGGTATACGTCGCCGGGTTGGATCTCGGCGTACGGCCGATCGGTGACTGGTCAATATTAATGACCTTATCGAGCTGATCCATCCCTTTGATCTCTTTCACTTTTCCCGGAATACATCTGGCACGGTTCAATGTCTTCGCCAGCATCTTATACAAGATCTCATTTACCAGCGAACTTTTTCCGGACCCGGACACACCGGTCACACAGGTAAATACACCCAGCGGTATATCTACATTTATATTTTTTAAATTATTTTCTTTTGCACCGATTACTTTTAAATATCCGGTTGGCTTGCGCCGTTTCTCCGGCACAGGAATTACGATACGATGACTGAGATAAGCTCCTGTCACCGACTCTTCGCATTTCATAATGTCCTCTGCCGTTCCTGCCGCAACGACTTTTCCACCATGTTCTCCTGCACCTGGTCCAATGTCTACCACATAATCCGCAGCCAGCATCGTATCCTCATCATGTTCTACCACGATCAAGGTATTTCCAAGGTCTTTTAAATGCTGCAATGTCTTTATCAATTTGTCATTGTCACGTTGATGGAGGCCAATGCTCGGTTCATCCAAAATGTAGGCAACACCTACAAGACCCGATCCTATCTGCGTCGCCAGGCGGATACGCTGCGCTTCTCCACCGGATAAAGATGATGTTGCACGGGATAATGATAAATACTCCAGTCCGACATCCAAAAGAAAACCAAGTCTTGATTTGATCTCACGCAAAATCAATTTACCAATCTGAAGCTGTGTCGGTGTCAAGTCCAAACCATCCACAAATTTCTTTAAATCGCCGATGGAATAATCACAGATTTCCGCAATATTCCGATCTCCCACTGTCACAGCCAAAGATTCCTTTTTCAATCTTCTTCCCCCACACTCCGAACATGGGGTAATCCGCATAAACGTCTCGTATTCCTGCTTTGTCGTATCCGACGCCGTCTCGCGGTAGCGCCGCTCAACATTTTTTATCAATCCTTCAAATTCAATGCTGTACACACCACGTCCACGCTGTCCCACATAGTGAACATCCACCTTTTCTCCCTTTGTTCCATGAAGAATAATATCCTGAATTTTCTGCGGATAATCCTGAAATGGTGTAGAAAGATCAAATTTGTATTTTTTTGCCAATGCCTCCATCGTCGCTCTGGTAAAACTTCCCTCATTTGTCACAGACTGCCAGCCCAGCACAGCGATAGCTCCGTCATCAATACTTAGTGACGGATCCGGAATCATCAGTTCCGGGGCAAACTCCATCTTATAACCGATTCCATGACAGACCGGACAGGCTCCAAATGGATTGTTAAATGAAAAACTTCTCGGTTCAATCTCATCAATACTGATTCCACAGTCCGGGCAGGAAAAACTCTGGCTGAAATTAATCGGCTCTCCGTCAATCACGTCTACCACAAGCAGACCTCCGGAAAGCTGCATTACACTTTCAATCGACTCTGCCATACGTTTTTCAATTCCTTCCCGAATGGCAAGTCGGTCCACCACAATCTCAATATTATGCTTTTTATTCTTTTCCAGCGAAATTTCTTCCGACAGATCGTACATATTTCCATCTACGATAACACGTACATAGCCACTCTTCTTTGCCCTCTCGAACACTTTTGCATGCTCTCCCTTACGTCCGCGGACAACCGGTGCCAAAAGCTGTATTTTCGTACGTTCCGGTAAATTCATAATTTCATCTACCATCTGATCTACTGTCTGCCGTTTAATCTCTTTTCCACATTTTGGACAATGTGGAATCCCGATACGTGCGTATAATAAACGAAAATAATCATATATTTCGGTTACCGTTCCCACCGTAGATCTTGGATTACGGTTTGTCGTTTTCTGATCGATCGATATCGCCGGAGGAAGTCCGGAAATACTCTCGACGTTTGGCTTTTCCATCTGTCCCAGAAACATTCTGGCATACGAAGACAGCGATTCCATATAACGGCGCTGCCCTTCTGCATAAATCGTATCAAACGCAAGTGACGACTTACCTGAACCACTCAATCCTGTCAATACCACAAATTCATCGCGCGGAATGTCGAGATCAACATCTTTTAAATTATGCTCTTTCGCTCCTCGTATCTGTATGATTCTCTTATTTTCCATTTTATTCCATCTCCTGCAATATCTTTTTCATTTTTATCATCTGATCACGAAGCGATGCCGCCAACTCAAAATTCAGTTCTGCCGCCGCCTGGTTCATTTTCTTCATAATCTTCGCAATCTGTTTCTGCAATTCTTCTTCTGACATATATTCCGGATCTTTCTGCAACTCTTCCATTCCTGCATCTGCCTTGGACGAAATACGGATCAACTCTCTGACCGCTTTCTTAATCGTCTGCGGTGTAATACCATGTTCCTTATTATAGGCATCCTGAATTTTACGGCGTCGCTCCGTCTCTGAAATCGCTTTATCCATCGAATCCGTCCGCTTGTCTGCATACATGATTACCCGGCCTTCTGCATTTCTGGCTGCACGCCCAATCGTCTGTATCAACGAGGTTTCAGAACGAAGGAATCCTTCTTTGTCCGCATCCAGAATCGCCACAAGACTCACTTCCGGTATATCAAGCCCTTCTCGCAGCAAATTGATACCAACCAGAACATCAAACACATCCAGACGCATATCCCGGATGATCTCACTTCTTTCCAACGTATCAATATCAGAATGCAGATATTTTACCCGGACACCAACTTCTTTATAATAATCCGTCAGATCTTCTGCCATACGTTTCGTAAGTGTCGTTACCAAAACTTTTCCTTTTTTCTTCGTTACCGCTTTAATTTCTTTCAGCAGATCATCCACCTGACCTGCCACCGGACGAACGATCACTTCCGGATCCAAAAGTCCGGTAGGACGAAGAATCTGCTCCGTGCGCATCAATTCATGTGTTTCTTCATATTCCGACGGAGTTGCCGAAACAAACATCATCTGATTGATATGACTTTCAAACTCTTCAAAATTTAACGGTCGATTGCTCTTTGCTGACGGCAGGCGGAATCCATAA
>OCQB01003216.1_pt1 | contig 9941 bp, 6 predicted proteins | sample 1538631 | NCBI WGS metagenome assembly OCQB01 (sample SAMN04571713, study PRJEB22368) | human gut metagenome | biome: human gut; material: stool | host: Homo sapiens | place: Luxembourg | collected 2012-10-19 | reverse complement strand
GCCAAGCGCAGGGAACTTCAGGCCGAGAAGGGGAATAAACCCATAGCCTCCAATAATGCCCCGACGCCGCAACCGGGCGAAATGCCTCCTCCTTTCCCTCCCGAAGAAATGGAGGCAGACACCTACCAATCGTTCATCCCGCAGGAAGGTAAAGAGGGACAAGAGTTTTATAAATACGAGCGCCTGATTATTCAGATGATTGTGCGCTATGGAGAGAAGGTGATGTGTAACTTAACGGATGAAGAAGGCAACGAAGTCCCGGTCACCGTTGTCGAGTATGTCATCAATGACCTGAAGGAGGACGAACTGGCTTTCCATAATCCCCTCCACCGCCGTATCCTCTCGGAGGCCTCCGAACATATCCACGATCAGGAGTTCGCTTCCGAACGCTTCTTCGTGGCGCACCCCGATCCGAAAATCAGTACGATAGCCACCGAACTGGCGAGTGACCGGTATCAACTGAGCAAGTATCACTCCAAAACACAGAAGTTGGTGACGGATGAGGAACGGCTGTACGAGATGGTCCCGATGCTGATGATTAACTTCAAGAACGCCATTGTCGCAGAAGAGCTGAAGCACATCATGTATGCCCTGCAAGATCCTTCGATTGCGAATGACAACGCCCAGTGCGACGCTGTCATGCAACGGTACAAGGAGATGAAGGAGATACAGAATCTGATGGCCAAACGACTGGGCGACCGGGTGGTGCTGCGCTGACCATCCGATTCCGCTCTTTCATAATTTCCCGTCCTTAATCTTTCGTTTCGCTCCCCCACCAGTCTGCATTAGGCTTGAAATCTTTGCCTAACTGCTTCTTGCGGGTAGCTTCCAAGGTTTTCATCATTCTTTCGCGAGTCTTTTTCTTATAGAGAGCCTCCGCTGCCGGATTGTTTTGAGGATCGGGTTCAGGATATCTGGCCCCTACCTCAGTCAGCCATACAGACAGCTTCTTACTCAAGAACTCCACCTTTTCGGGATATTGCACATTCAGCGGTTCCGACTCGGTTTCGTCTATCCGCAGATTATAAAGTTCATCCCTGCCATCTTCGTAATAATGAATCAGCTTCCAGTCGCCTTGCCGTATGATGGAAGAAGGTTCGCCACCCTGATTGCCATAATGAGGATAATGCCAGTATAAAGCACGCTCGGGGATGCTCTTGCCCTGTAACAGAGGAAGCAGGCTTACACCGTCCTGATGTTGGCCGGGCATTAATGGGATGCCTGCCATATCGAGAAAAGTAGGATACAAATCGGCACCGGTGACAGGCACCACGCACGAATCTCCCTTTAAAGTATTACCCGGAAAATCGATAAATAACGGTACGCGTATTCCACCTTCCCACTGCCGCCCTTTTCCGCCGCGAAGAGGGTAGTTAGAGGTAGCGTATGCATCGCCCGAAGACACTCCGCCATTATCACTGGTGAACACAATAATCGTATTTTCATCCAAACCCAACTCATGCAGTTTGGCAAGCACCACTCCCACGGCATCGTCCATCTGCTGTATCAGTCCGGCATATATGGGATTATCCTGCTGCAAACGTACAGGCAATGTACGATCTACTTCGAACCCCACCGGAGCGATCCCCATCGAATCCGCTTTATTCCGGAAATGCCTCCACTTGGCTTCAGTGGTCTCAATCGGCGCATGCACGGCATAGAAAGAGAGAAAAGCAAAGAAAGGCTGCTTTTTATTCCGGCGGGTATGGGTTTCGATAAACGACGCTGTCTCGTGTGCCAGACGCATGGATAAATTCTCACCATCCGGTCCTTCTTTCATTTTCGGATTGCCATAGGGAGCAAAATAGCCGCCGGGATAAGGACCTCCCGCTTCATGCCCGCCTATATTGATATCGAAACCATGATCTTCGGGATAAGAACCCTCACCTCCCAAATGCCATTTGCCGGCCATAAACGTTTTATAACCGTGGGCTTTCAATGCTTCGGGCAGAGTAATATCTTCTTTGGGCAATTGCCATACGTATTGGGCCGGAAGAAGCTTGGAATGTCTTCCCATCTTGCGCCACTCTTCTCCACTTCCTTCACCAATCCAATTGGTTATTCCGTGGCGGGCGGTAAACTTGCCTGTCATAATGCTGGCACGGGAAGGACTGGACACCTGACAGGCTGCATATCCTTGGGTAAACCTCACGCCATTACGGGCGATTCCATCGATATTGGGCGATTCATAATAACGGCTGCCCGTACATGCCAGATCTCTCCAGCCAAAGTCATCAGCCAGAATAAATAAGATATTGGGTTGCTTGGAGGAACGTGCCTGCTCGGCGGCATTTCCGCCAACAGTCAACGCAGTGGCTAACAATGATAAGGTAACGATTTTCATATCTGTTATATTTTAAGTACAAACGATTATTTATTTTCAAAAGAGTCGGAATCCTTCACAGGAGAAACATAGTGGGGATTATCAACAGGCATTCGGGCACCGACCTCCTTATACCACAAATATAGTTTCTTCCTTAGTCCATCTGCTATCTCAGGGTATATTTGTGACAGGTCTTTCTGTTCGGATTCGTCCTGAATCACATTGTACAACTCGACGTGATGGTCTTCAAAAAACTCAATAAGCTTATAATCCCCCTCACGTATAGCCGCAGAAGGCCGACCACCCAGTCCACCGCTATAATGAGGATAATGCCAGAATAAGGAAGGTCTGGACAGCCGTCCGCCCTGTAAGACGGGTTTCATGGAAACTCCGTCCACGTGTTGTCCGGGCAGTAGAGGCAATCCGCAAAGATCGAGCAAAGTCGGATAATAATCCGTACCGATGATCGGAGTATCCGAAACCTGTCTTCCTTTCAGGTGTCCACTCCACCGGATGATGGCAGGCACTTTGATGCCTCCTTCGTACAAATATCCTTTTCCGGCACGCAAAGGCAGATTGGAGGTCGGGATATTACGAGTAGTATTGCTGGTAGCCATTCCCCCATTATCGGACGTAAACACAACAATGGTGCGTTCATCGAGTCCCGACCGATGCAGGGTGTCTAACAGGCGTCCTATGTTTTCGTCCAGGCTCTCGACCATCGCGGCATAAGCTGGAATGTCCTGCACAAGTTTATGATACGTCTCTCCTTTTTTCACAAAAGATGAATCCGCAGGAACCGCCCGGCTCAGCTTTCTCCGGTATTTGGCTATCTTTTCCGCTTTTGCCTGTAAGGGCAGATGAACCGTATAATAGGACAGATAGACAAAGAACGGCTTTTCCTTAGGCTCCGAGATATAACGGATCACTTCATCAGTCAGGCGATCCGTCAGATACTCTCCTTCGGGACCGTCTTTCAGTTGTGGATTACCATAAGGCGAAAAATATCCTTTGGAGGGATGCCCCGTATTATTTCCTCCGATATTAATATCAAACCCATTCTGCTCAGGATAGTATTCGGCAGACTCGGCCAGATGCCACTTGCCCGCCATAAAGGTAGAATACCCGTTCTGCCTGAAGGCCTCAGCCATCGTTATTTCGTCTTTCGACAGATGGAGATTGAACGGCAAAGAAGCCAACCGCTGATTCTTATGAGGACCGTACGCCCGGTCTCCGGGAATATAGTCGGTCAGGTTGATCCGGGCAGGGTATTTACCGGTCAACAGAGCAGCCCGGGACGGCGACGAAACCGGACATGCGGCATAGGATTGAGTAAAACAAACTCCTTCTCTTGCCAGCTTGTCGATATGAGGAGTTTCATAGAAACGGCTTCCGGTACAACTCAAATCCGTATATCCCAAATCGTCTGCATAAATGAAGATCACATTGGGATGCGGTTGTTTGTCGGTCTGTGCATCAGAGGTAACAGTGCAAATGCCACATGCGATTGGTAAAATCAGTCTTTTCATGTTTCCATTTTTTTTTATAAGACCATTCAAAAGAGGAGCGCTTGACGAACGCTCCTCTCCAAACAATCACTTTACCAGAAACTAATTACCAATTAGGATTCTGCTTCAAATTCGGATTCAGCGAAACTTCGCGCAGCGGCAAAGGGAAAAGATAATCTTTCGAACTATCAAACGTACGGCTTTCGGCATTCTGTACCAATATGAAACCGTTCTTATCCAGAATGACATCTTTACCGGGAACTGTGGACGGATAGAGTTCCGGATCGAACTTGGCACCCAAGATAGCGGCAGGCAACTCCGTTTCTGCCGTTTTCCAACGAATGATATCGTCATAACGGAACGATTCGGCGGCAAGCTCCACTCTGCGCTCACGGCGAATCTCATCACGCATGCTTAACCCGTGTTCTGCTACAAAAGCATTGGTCAGATCCGGCAGCCGGTTAGGATCTCCCTCGAAACGATTACGGAGTGCATTGACAGAGAGGTTCAAGTCTTCATCGGAAATCCGGTCGTCCAGTTCGAAACTGGCTTCGGCAAAGGTCAGCAATACTTCTGCATAACGAATCAGAATCTCATCAATCCGCGACTTCATGTTAGAGTAAGACTCCTCGTCGCCATACTTCTTAAACATATATCCGGTACGTGTCTGGCTCGTGAGATTAGGCACAAACGGTTTGCCTAAAAAAGGATCGCTGGGTTTCCAGATAGTCAATGCCATGCGAGGATCACGATTCTCGAACTCTTTTCCCGCAGGAAGATATTCCACCCGGTAGGCCGACTTCTCAAGAGGAAGTCCGTCTTTGCAAAGAAAAGCATCAGCCAATACCTTCGTCGGACTATGAGACAAGTCGGCTATTGTAGCACGGATACGGGGATTGTACGTATCGGCTTCGGCAGAATAACGAAATGACAGAATATGTTCATTCGAATCTTCGCCCGGAAGCAAAAACAGATTACGGTAATCGGCGTACAGCGAATATTCTTTAGAGTCAATCAGTCGCTTGCTGGCTTCTTTAGCTATTTGAAGATAGCTCTTATACTCTCCGCTACCATGAAACTTATTCCAGGTACCGATATAAAGCGCCACACGGGCAAGCATGGCTTGAGCGGCTCCTTTAGTCAAACGTCCTACATCTGTAGGCAACTTACTTTTCAGTGGAATATGTGTTTCGGCAAACTCCAGGTCTTCTATGATGCCTGCAATCACTTGCTCTTTGGGTACACGCGGTCCCATCAGCTCTTCCGAGTCCATATCGAGTGTACGCAATACGTATGGAACATCTCCAAACCGCTTCACCAGATTGAAATAGAAATATGCCCTGAAAAAACGGGCTTCACCTGCATAACGGTTCTTTGTGGCCTCACTCACCTCAGCTTTCTCATAATTCTCCAGAAAATTATTAGCATGTCGTATCTGTTTATAGGCTGTGGTCCATATCCCATCAGTATTGCCGGGGGCATGTGTTCCGGAACTTACCAGGTTTCCTACATTGGCAAAACCGTCGGCACTCTGATTATCCAGCGTATAAGAACGGTTCATATTCTGGTAAAACACGTTCGCTGCCAATCTTAAATCTTCTTCCGACTTCCAGAAGCTACCGGGAGACAAATTTGTTTTAGGTTCACGATCCAAGAAATCGTTACAGCTGCAAAGAATTACTACGCTTAACAAAAAAAGATATATATTTTTCATCTTACTCCAAGAATTAAAGTGTCACATTGATTCCAAAAGAAAAGTTTCTCATAATAGGATATACATATCCGTTAATATCAGACAGTTCCGGATCGAAATTATCGTTCAGTTTACTATACTCACAAAGATTATCACCGCTAAAGTAGACTCTCAAACGCTGAATCCCCCATGACTTAGTAAGCTTCGGACTTATCGTATAGCCCAATTGCAGATTCTTCAAACGAACATAAGCGGCATTCTGCAGCCAATGATCCGATATCTGGTAATTATGATTGGCACCGGCGTAATAGCGGGGGAATGCGGCATTGGGATTCTCCGGAGTCCAATAGTCATTATGCATTTTATACGAGAAGTTATTCCAGGTAGCGTAGTACGGGTTCATCACTTCGCTCGACAGATAAAAATTTCTTTTGCCTACCCCCTGCAATAACACTCCCAGATCGAATCCTTTCCATGCGGCAGTCAGATTCAACCCGAATGTATAACGGGGAGTCGTAGTTCCCAGATATTCCAGATCATTGGGAGCCGAAATCTTTCCGTCGCCGTCTTTATCGATGTATTTAATATCTCCCACACCTGTAATGGCCTTATTGAAGGCAGCCGAATTCTTCACCTCTTCTTCAGAAGTAAAATACCCGTCCGTACGGTATCCAAAGATAGACCCCAGGGAATACCCCTGCACTTTCTGATTGACACCGGCCACAAAACCATTGTATTCTACACCATAATCCACCAGCTTATCTTTCTGATCCGACAAATTAAAACGGGCTCCGTAAGAGAAATCCTTAATCTTATCCTGCCATCCGACCGTAACTTCCCAGCCTTTTACTTTAAGTTCTCCGTAGTTTCCTGTGGGCACATCGATACCTATTATACTGGGTATCTCGATGCTGACCAACATATCTTTGTTCTTCTTAATAAAATATTCACCCGTTACAGTCAAACGGTTTCTGAGGAATGCCATGTCGACAGCAATATTTTTCACCTCTACAGTTTCCCAGGTTCTGGACTCTGAAGGCAATTTCGAGATAACCGCCCATTGTCCCAATTCCGACTTAAAAGGATAATATCCATTGATGTTATAGCTGGCAATGTGGTCGTATAGCCCCAATCCATTCTGGTTACCCAATTGTCCCCACGAAGCACGCAATTTCAGATTATCAAAGATGTGCTGATTTTGCATAAACTTCTCTTCTGTGATTCTCCATCCGACAGATGCCGAAGGGAACACTCCCCACCTGTTTTTCTTTGAGAAACGGGAAGAAGCATCCGCACGGAAATTCACTTCTACCAGATATTTGGCAGCAAAAGCATAGCTTGCACGCATAAATCCGGAGAGCAACGCCCATTCATTTTCATCAGCGGCGTTCGACCATCCGTCGGTATCTCCCAGATTCAGTGCAGGCAGTTCATTGCCGACAATATTGGTACGCTTTCCCTGAAGATCTTCATACAGGTTTTCTTCTGCCGACCATCCGCCGAGGACATTGATATCATGTTTTCCAAATACCCCTTTGTATTCGGCAATCAACTGTCCGGTCAGATATTGTCGATGGGAGTTGTTCTGCGTAACCGAGTTCGGGCTTTTCTGGCCAAAAGCTGTTGAAATCAAACCATCCACTCCATATTTTCCGTAAGCTCTGCGCCATTCTTTCTTCTGTCCATCCAAAATATTGGCGCCTCCTACGGCCCGGAGAGAAAGACCTTTCACCGGTTTATACTCTAAAGTAAATACTCCCTCGATACGTTGATTGCGAGTACGCCCTTCGCCACCTTCCTTCAGAGCCTGTATCGGATTCAATTGCATACGATGCCGCGAATAATTTCCGTTGGGATCATAAACAGGCATATTGGGACCCGCTTGTATAAAGGTGATATAAGGAATCGACCAGGACCCCTCGGCAGCATGATAAAGATTCACTCCACGTGAATAGCTGATGCGACTGTCCAGTGACAGTTTGTCCTTGATCAACTCGACACTGATATTGGAACGGAGATTAATCCGGTCATAATTGTCCGGCCCATACTCAGAGAACATTCCGTTCTGATCGAGCCAACCGATAGAGAAAAGGTATTTCAAACGATCAGAAGCTTTCGAAATGGTTAAATTATGAGTTTGCTGGAAACTATGGTCCATCATCAGGTCAATCCAGTCCATATCCGAAGTGTATGTCCACTCCTTACCGTTGGGGATGGCAATCGTATTCGGATCTTTAATAGCATCGATTGCCTTTTGAGAAAAAGGAACGGCCAGTCCGGCATTGGTAAACGCGACATTGGATAATAATGCATGATCCAGTCCTGTATTGCTTTCGGGCAGACGTGTAGGAGTATTGAAAGAGAAGTTTCCGGTATACTCTCACTTTCTCCGAAGTTCCTTTCTTAGTAGTGACAAGCACGACTCCTTCCGCAGCCCTTGCACCATAGATAGCGGCAGAAGCGGCATCCTTCAAAACCGAGATTGTTTCAATATCCTGTGGGTTTACCGTATTGATATCTCCCGGCATTCCATCAATGATCACCAATGCGCCGGCACTGTTCACAGAAGTGTTGCCTCGTATCTTAAAAGAGGCAAACTCTCCGGGCTTGCCTGTACCCGAAGTTACCGTCAATCCGGATACGGTGCCTTGCAGGGCATCGGTCGCGCTGCGTATCGGACGGTTCTCGATGACATCCGCATCGACAGTCTCCACAGCACCTGTCAGATTCACTTTCTTCTGAGTTCCATAACCCACTACAACAACTTCATCCAACAACTCCGCATCTTCTTTTATCTTTATTTTCAACACCTTCCCGGGGATGACTTTTACTTCTTGTGCAGAGTAACCGATATACGAAACCACCAGCACGGCACCGGGATTTACATTCAGGGAGAAATCACCGTTGAAGTCGGTTACGATACCATTGGTAGTTCCCTTCTCCAATATACTGGCGCCAATGACAGGTTCACCGGCCATATCTGTAACATTACCTTTCACCTGGATCTTATTCGCCTGCTGGGCAATTGCAGTTTGATTCTCTCTCTTATCTGATAGAATGATGTGCATGCCTTCCATCTCATAAGCAATCTTGTTTCCAAGCAACTTCTTTAAAACTTCCGAGACCGGTTTCTCCGAAACGCGGATAGAAGTACGTTCTTTCACATCAATGTTATTCGAATACATAAATAAATAATCTGTCTGATGTTCGATCTCATTAAGTATTTCTTCCAAAGGGACATTGGTTTTATGTATCGATACCCTGGCATTTTGAGAATTGACAGTACCTGCGATTGTGCTGAACACACAAAAGAAAAGTAAGAATATAGTGACTCTCATAGTTTTTAATAATTGTTTGATAGACGAATTTTTAGGTACACAAAAATCCGTGCAACGAGTATTTTTCATATCTTTGCTTTATAAATTCGATTAATATTTTTCTTTTTAGGGAAAAGAAGAATGTTTCTCCTTTTAGCTGGCAGGTATTGCAGTACCTGCCGGCTTTTTTATTTCAGGTTAGATTTAATAAGTGTTTTCCATAGGCTGCATGTATGTTTTTAAGGGTTAAACAAATTATTTTATAACGAATGTGTTTTCTTCATCATTCCGCACATATTTAAATTTCACATCTTTCTGCAAAACCCGCAACGCATATTCAATGCCGTCAGACAAGCGGAACTTAACAGTCAGCACCGGGTTATTTATTTTAGCTGCGTCAAACCGGATATGGACTCCATAATACTTTTTGAGCTCTTCCAGTATTTCAGAAAAATGTCTGTTTTTAAAGCAGATCAGTCCCTCACGCCAACGATAAATATCAAAATCAGTGATCTTCTCTACACTCATCTTGCCTCCTTTCAGCACTGCCTTATAAGAGGGTTGCAATATGAACTGGGAGTTAGCTGCCCTGACACGAACACTGCCTTCTATCAGTGCAGTCTCAAACTTCTTTGTACCTGAGTATGCTTCTACATAAAATTTAGTACCCAGTACCTCTACCTGTTCGTCATCCGGAGTATAAACAATAAAAGGTCTTCCGGTATTCCGTACGACTTCGAAATAAGCCTCTCCGTCAATCTGCACTTCCCTTTTATCATCAAAATGCTGCGAATACTCAATTCTCGTATTCGAGTTAAGCCACACCCGGCTTCCGTCGGGCAAGGTTATATTGGCCATTTGTCCCTTCAAAGTATTTACCACACTTTTAGTTGCGGGCTTCTCGGACTGATTGTTCCAGAAAAATGCCGTTCCAAAAGCAATCAACAAAACGGCGGCCACCTTCAGGCATTCAAGACTTATCTTCCGAATCAGCTGCCTGCGCTTCATCTGTTTCTCCTCAGACACAACCTGTTCTTTCAATATAGAGGAGTTCTATAAATTAAAATATTGTAGTACAGTTGTTTATATGGTTCCAAGAG
>OCQB01003215.1_pt1 | contig 9947 bp, 10 predicted proteins | sample 1538631 | NCBI WGS metagenome assembly OCQB01 (sample SAMN04571713, study PRJEB22368) | human gut metagenome | biome: human gut; material: stool | host: Homo sapiens | place: Luxembourg | collected 2012-10-19 | reverse complement strand
GTTCGTCCACGCTGTAGCTGCCTCTACCAATGTACTACACCAAACGCAGCAAAACAAAACTACCAAAATCAATTTTATTTGTCTCATTAGCTCCTCCTTATTAGATATATTCTACTATACTTTTTTACATAAGTTTTCTCTAATTTATTTAAAAAAAGGCAGTTTTCACTGCCTTTTTAATCTTTATACTAATTATGCTATTTATACTTATTGATCCCTTCTTCACGCTTGCTACTTAATAAATCAAACAAATATGAATTAATAGTACATCCAGAATTTAACGCCCCTCCAGTGGTATGAATTCCCCATGCTATTCCATCTTCATCAAAGACCGGTCCTCCCGCTTGAGCCTCAGTTGTGCTTGCGTTATAACCAATTATTCGTTCTTTTTGTTGTTTTATCTGTCCATAGCTTTCAAATAGGTGTATATTCATAGATTCCCATTGTGTGAATCCTGCTACCCTTATATCTTTATTCACTAATGATGAACTTACTCCAAAACCTAACCAACCAGTTGTTGCTCCCACATTCTGTTGCATTGTCACAACACACCAATCATACTCTGAATCACCACCTTGTGTATACGCAGTTGAAGTAATCTATGATGCTGGATAATAATATTCTCTAGAAAGGTTTTGTTCATACATTAAATATGTCCTCACCTCTTTTGCCCAACCATATTTTTTCGACCAAAAGCAGTGACCTGCGGTAACCATTACATCTGGACCAACTATATAACCACTTCCATCACACCAATAATCTGCCTTTCCATCCCCAGTAGTATCAAAACCAATGTCTAAATGTGTTATTGTTGTATATGGAAATTTTGTTCTATCGACCATATTTAAATCATGACCTTGAATAATTGAATATGTTGATACATCCCCATTGCAACTAGACATTGAATCTGGAATAAAAGGTTTCGCAATAGATTCTCCAATAGCTTCTTTCTTTTTTGTTTTTTGCAATTTTCTATCTAATCCTATAGAATATTTGTGTTCAGTCTGATGCACATAATCATACATTATTAAGTCATTTTCCTCAGCTTTAACATTAATTGCAAAACACCAAAACATGATTGAACACACAATAACACAATACATAATTTTCTTTTCCATATTAACCTTCTTAGCAATTCACAATCTTTCTTGTTCTTCTTTATTGCAATGTTTATTTACAATAATTTTTCTTAATAATTTAGTATCTAAAAACCCATATACCAAAATTTGTCACTTTTATCTATTTTTTACATAATAAATTTGTTTAGCCTATTGATTTTGTCCCCAACAAATTATCTAAGCTTGAAACACAACCTTCATAATAACACTGCCATAACCACTATCAATTAACATCATTCTATTTTTTTCTTTTCATTTACAGAGTGCGATTATTAGTTGCTTTCAACAGATAATTTTCTAAACAGACAATCTATACAAGATACTATTTATCCTGATAATCTATCTTGTAGTATTCTAGCGCTCAATTTTCCATTATGTCTAAAACAAGTGATACTATTGTAACTAACTTCAGATACCAAACTAAAAAGTATCTTCTTTTTTAATTGGACATTTTTCTTTCTTTAATCTTCCTCCTTTATATTTTTCTAGATATTTTATATTAATTAAGCGCGCATAAAAATATCTCATTTATTTTAAATCTACATCGTTTAATGTTCCAAAATATACATAAATTCCATGCCAATCAGCCGGAGCAATTTTTAAATCTTCAAGTGGATAATTAATTGCCCAATATGATAAGTCATGTGTTTCCTGATGTATTTTATAAAACAGTTCTATATCATGTGTTTTCTTTAACTGTTGCAGTTCCTCTACAATATGGTTTATTCTTTCCGAAAAAGATTCCTTGTTTATAATTGTTGATACTCTTTCTAAATCTGAAATCATATCTGGTATAGTGTATCCTGATATAACGTTATCTTTTGGATTATCATCTATATTATTCCATACTTTTGAATCTTTTGAACAATCACCCTTAAAATCCTCCACAAGTTCACATTCTATATAGGAATGCACATTAAATATCTTATCTTTAACAATCTTACGACTACTCTCATTTAAATCATCCAGCCACATTTTCTTTAATGCTTCCGATTTTTCCTTTGAAATGCTAACCCCTGTATCGTAATGTAGTGCCCGTTGTGAAAGTTTTAATGCAACTGCCGTAGTCTCATCTTGTTCTGTATCTTGTTCATTTTGTGTAGTTTCTACTATCTCTGCAAAATGATTCGACATTTTATTATTTTTCGTATTTTTATGAACAAATGCCCCTGTAATAATACACACAACAAGTGTAACAACTATCATTCCTCCACCCAATAAAGCGTATAACTTCTTATCAGACACCTTCTCATTTTCTAAAAAACAGTTATCTATTCTTTTCTTTATCTTCATTTTTGAATTGTTAAAGGAAATCATATAATTTCCTTTAACAGGTACTGTGTCCAATATAGTTCGGCAATATATTCCAATTTGCTTCTTTCCCAATCCATTTACAACTCTAGAATCACATACATACTCAATATCCTCCAATGCTTTATTTTTTACAATATATATAAAGGGATTAAACCAATATAATATCATTACGCAATTCATAATCTTTTTGTATAAAATATCTTTAGATTTTAAATGTATCATCTCGTGTCTAATTATATTGTTAATCTTGGAATCATTAAAGTCCATGTCTACAGGGAAATATAACTTTGGACTTATTATTCCATAAATAATTGGTGAACATATCTCTGTACAGTAAAAAACGTCTAATTTTCTTTGATATCCAATTTCCTGCTTTATACTCTCTATTAAATTAAAAGTATTACCATCTTCTATCCTAAAAGATGTATCAAATAACAATTTCTTTAATCGCTTTTCTTTTAATATTATAATATTCAAGCTAATGTACATACCCAAAAACCAAAAAATCACAAAAAACATAGAATTTTCAAATACAGTGTCTCTTATTCTTTCCATAACCGGCATTTTCAGAAATATCGCATCACTTTTTTCTTTAATCGCTTTTGTTTCAAATACTACCTGATTATGTTCTTTTTGCTTATTATCTTCAATATTTTTTTTACTTTGACTGTAATTCTCTACATCATTTATTTTTCTTTCTTCTTGGCTATATAATTGTGTCGTTTTTTCTGACAAACTTATTGGATTAATTCCCCAGGGAATTATCGCACATACAAGCATAATTAACCATGCAATCTTTCTCCATCTATATCCTATATATTTTGTTACAAATTTTGAGATTATCAAAATTACTATACTTAAAATAGTAATTATAATTGATGTTCTAATCAAAGCCTCAATAATATAATCTGGCATAAGACTCCCCCTTTTTTATTTTTTAATCTTCTGGTCTATATATTCTTGTAATTCTTCTAATTCTTTATCATTTAGCCCTTCTCCATCATATAAAGCACATACAAAATTCTTCAGTGAATTATGATACATTTCTTTTAATATACGCTTACTTTCATTTTTCATATAATCCTGTTCTGTTATAATACTTGTGAAAATATTGTTTTTGCCCTCTTTTGAAATTTCTACAAATCCTCTTTTTTCTAATCTTTTTAAATATGCTAATACTGACGTTTTATCTAAGTGTCTCCCCCTTTTTTCTAATTTTTCTTCGATTTCCATTCTCGTTACCGGACGATTATATTCCCATATAATCATTATGATTTCTAATTCAGAATTTGGTAACTGTTTCATTCCTTTTTCCTCCTATCCTTTTTTTAGTATATAAGTATGTTTTGCATTTGTCAAATATGATATCAAAAAAATTTTCTATTACTCTATCTAAACATTTAAATAATTATCATAATAATCTGATAATGACTTTAAAAATTCTTTTCGTCTACTCTTGCTAACCCAAACAACCTTGTTATTCGTTAGATATATTTCATTTCCTCTATAACTTTTAATATAAGCCATATTTACAATATAACTATTATGACATCTTATAAAACTACTGTTCAATCTTGCCATATGTTATTTCATGTTTTTATAACTTAGAATATCTTCATTAAGTGTATGTACTAAAGTATTTCGATTATATGTTTCAATGCATAAAATTTCATCAAAATAAATTTTAAAAAAGCCTGAATCATTTTTTTCAATAATGAATTTACCATTTCTATCAATTAATTGATTCGACCAGCCTTTAACTATTGGATCTATTTTATCCTTATCTACTGGTGTAATATTATTTTTTATAACCTTTATCTCATAACATTTTAATATATTATGATACATCAACGGTGTAAATATCATTTTCATTTTTTGATTACTTTCACTAGTTTTTTTCATTAAATTTAAAACATCTTCTTCTATAAAAATATCCAGTAGCATTACATCTATATTATTGTTGCAGATATACTCTTTTAAACTATGCGCATTTTTAGGCGTTAATAAAAAAATATATAATCCATTTTCCTTACCAATACTTTCCAATATACTATACAGCTTTTTCAGGATTTTTTCTTTGTCTTTGTACACCATCATTTTCATATGTTTTATCCCCTCCTATTAAACCTAACATTTTGTTTCTTTGACCTTACTATTAAACATTTACTTAATAGAGCATAATACAATACTATTATGGTTCTTTATCTCCATATCACATTAAATGCTTTTTTAAACATTAATTATAGTAATTATAATTATTAATCACTAGCAATTACTTCTATCATTTCATTATGCCAACATAATTTACATTATTCCTTGATTAATCTTAACCAATATAAGTTTATTAAACTTTTCTATAAAAAAACTACCCCCATTATACATAACCATTTTTTTATTTACTCCCTATCCTTATTCTTTCTTTTTCTTAACAAGTCTATTTTTTCATAATCATTAATTGCATAACTGCAACATTGAAGAACTAAAGAATTAAATGAAACCTGCTCTATTTCAGCAATTTCAAATAACGAATTGTATGTCTCTTCCGAAAATCTAATTGTTCTCGGAATATTAGATTTTGATAAAGAACTATTTACTTTAAACATAATAACCTCCAAAATTGTAATATTCCATTATTATAATCATTTTTCAAACCTCTTTATATAACCATTTATGTAACCAAACATCAAATTATACTGATAAATTTATTTAAATAGTTCTTTCTTTACTCTATTAATGTATTGTCTAGAATTTCCTAGTTCTTTTGCAATTTCGTTATCTGTATATCCTAAATATAAATACGTTAAAATTTGTTTTTTCTTTTCTGATAATTGCTGCACTTTACTTTTAAAATCTATAGTTTTTTCAACTTCCAAACTTGTTTCACCTACCAATACTTCTTTTAATTCTTCTACATACTTTCCTTCTGCTTCTTCTCTTCTAATATTAGATTTACACAAATGTGCATATTTAAATTTAATAGCATTTTCAATATATACTATACACTGTCCATCATATTTACAATTTGATATTCTTTGAATAGCTTCTATTATTGCTAAATTCAATTCCTGTTCAGCATCTTCCTTATCCATAAAATAAATTTTCTTTACATATTTGTTTATTATCGGTTTCATAATTTTTAAAATCTCCATTACTGCTTCGGAATTATTTTTTGCCTTATTAACTAAATTTGCGAACTTTTCTGCCTTCATACTTGTCTCCTTTTCTTTTTAAAAAGAAAAAAGAGACAAATATGTAAACTCTTAAAAACATTTTTAATTAATTTCTATATAACTTGCACTCACAATATTTACTTTTTCAAACTATACTGTATTCTAAATATTTTTAACCTCATATGCTTTTTAATCTTGTTTAACTTACTATGTTGATCTCCATTTATTTTTGCAAATATATTTACAAATAAGCTGTTTTTCTCTTATTAATCAATATACTAACTCAATGTATAAATTATCAACTATAGAAAGAAGGCGATATTATGAGAAAATATTTAAACAGATTAAAAAATCCAGCTACAATAATTGGACTAACGGGATATTTATTAACAATTCTTTCATCACTTGGATTTATTATAGACAATGATACTATAATGACAGTAGTACAAAGCATTTGTGCAATATGTGTTTTGTTAGGCATTCTAAATAATCCTGACACATCCGGTATAGACTTTCCACAAAAGAAATAATTTTTTTTGGTAAAGTTTTAATTAAACGTACGTTGAGTTAGTATTTTATTATTACAAGAATTTATATTTTTATATAACAATTTTTTAAATCATTCTACCTTATTTGCTTAATTAGGTAATAACATTGACTAATTAGCAAACCACCTCTCTTGACAAAAAAAAATTCACATTATAATATTAGGATAATTGTTTTTAAAGGAGTTTCTATATTATATGATTAGAATATTGTTTGAAAGATTTTTACCACTTACCTTATATTTTACGACTCTCGTTTCAATAATGATTATTGGAACATTTATCCCTCATTCATCAGATTTATTCTACTTATGGTATTTTGGTTTCTATTGGATTTTTTATCATGCTATAATCTATGTCACAAGTTTTTTTATTGGACTCATTACACAAAAAAGAAATAAACGCACTAAACCATATTATTTTTTATTGTCTTCTCTAATATTTTTTATCATAAATACCTTTGCTTTATTTCTTCCTTTGTTAAGCATTATTAAAAGTTCATACCATAATTCTAACTTTAAAACCATTATATACTTTGCCTTTATTTCTTTTATTTCAACACTCATATTTTTATTAGGTCAATTAATTAGCAAAAAATTTTTTCATAATAAATTATGATTACACTTACAATTAGACAACCCTTAAATTTTCTCTCCTGCAATTTGACTATATTGGTTTTAAATCCAAAATGTGACTGTTGCAGAACACAACAGCCACACTCCTATTATTTAATTTAAATCATACTATATACATAATTTGCAAATGAAGAACAACATGCTTGAATTACTTCATCAGAAGGATTATCTGCTTTCAATAAAAGCAATCCTACTTTTTCGTCCACACCTGTCATCTTATCATATACTGCAGCTTTTAATCCTCCTAGAGTTTTTGAGCATCCAATCTCATCAAAAATCTGTTCAAATCTCTTTGCGTATTCTGCTGTATAATACCATGATAATGCTTTTGAAAATCTATGATAATCCGTTTCATCTGTATAACTTCTAATTTTTTTCTGTATAGCATACGCATCAAAATCACAGCAAAAATCTGAATAATTACACGTTAATGTATTTTTTCCGATGGTCATATTTGCTATAGTTTGTAAATCTTTATCCTTATATATCTCAAAACCATCCTTATTTTTGTTTTCGTAATTAATAGTTGTATCACTCATACCAGTTGCAAGGTCACCTCCCCAGCCAGCCCAAAATGAAGGAGGTAATCCTGTTCCTAAATAAGCTTCTATCGTTGCTGCCATATGACTTAGATCTATGAGCCCTATATTCCCATCTGATAAAAGCAATCTCTTTTCTTTAGATGTTTCCTTTCTTATGTAAGGTTTTAGTCTACTATATAACTCAGCATTATTTTTCTTCACATAATTGGAAAATGCTTCGTCAACTGCATGACCTGTAGTAAAGAACCATTGCCATCCTTCATATTCTTCACCCCTTAAAAAGTTAGTTATTCCATTAACAACCACATTTGGTGTGACAATACTTGGATTTGTTGTTGAACCCACATTCTTTTCATAATAAGTTACATACATACTTTCCAAATTTTTAATATCATCAATTAATGTATTGATTGATGGTTCCTTTACTGTTGGAATTTCTGGTCTTTCATAACTGCTATGTTCCACTTTGCTTACTAATGGAAAACGTCCTGAATACATTGTTTTATCTAAATCAAAATCCCATCCAGATTCTGATACTTTTATTTCATAGTATTGATCTAAATTCCATTTTTGAGGAATTTTAAATCCCATATTTCCACTAAATCCATATAACATATCACTTACAAAACTTGTTTCTGCAAATCCTTTATTGCAAACTTGTGTGCACACATTACGTGTTCCATATACCCCAATTTTATATTCTGGATCAAAATTTTCTGACAATGATTTAAAATATGGTAATATCTTTCCTGTAATGTCTCCATCTAATGGATCTGTATCAACAGCAAAATATATTATACTATCTTTTGGAATGCCGTATTTTCTTGCTGCTTTTGTTGATTTTTCTGCATCTATTTTTCCTCTCGCAGATGTAAAATATTCAAGATTTGCACCTGATTCTTGAAAAATAGGAAACAGTTTCATACCATTAGAAATAATTCGCTCTACTTCTCCTTCTCTTAATTCTTTAAAACTACCTCCTGTTAAATATCGTCCTATTACTTCATAACCATTTGCCTTTAGTATATTTAAACGATCTTGTGTCATTTCAAATCTTGTATCACAACCATTACTTGATCTGTCAGTATTGCCTCTACTCACCAATAATGCCATCCAAGTATTAGTATCTGCTTTTTTTGTTCTAGTTAGTAACATGTCTTTTTGAAATTCATCTATTTTATTTTCTAAAGCTGTATCCCAAGTTGTAGACAGCAAGACATCATATCCGTTACAACATAATGCTGCCCTAAATAAATAGATTGCCTCTTCATTCGTTTTTGATGGCAACATTGGTAATCTATTCTTTGTACCTTCTCCAAAATATCCCGTTGCTTCACTTACAGAAAATTTTTCGATTGCCTGTAGCACCTTAATCATAGCTTGATTCATTTCTCTTCCATAAACTCCATCACATGGAGCAAGTCCTATATAATCAATATACTTATTATTAAAATGCTGCTGTATTTGTCTTATCTTTTCGTTTCCTCCTCTTAAGGTTAAAGTGACGTACTGATTCATGGATAACAATGCTTTCATTACCGCAAGTGTAACTGTAGAATCTGTATTAGTTAAACCTGCGTCTTCTTTCATTTTCTTAACAGCTCCTCCTGTACCACTATAAAAGTGTTTTGTTATTCCTGTTGCTCCTGTTGAATAGCCTTTACACCATAATGCCCCTTGAATAATTGCATATATGTTATTTTCTGTAGTATCGCTACTATTTTGCTGTTTTATTCCATTCGGAAATTTAGAATTAAATTTTGAAATTGTAGTTGGTCCAAAGCTATCTGCTGTTGCAGTAATTCCTAATTCAATTTGCAAAGCTCTTGTTAATGCATAAATTGTGGTCCAACCAGTAATTCCATTTTCTGGTATAACTTCGTACCCTGAATTTCCTCCATACATTGCATTCAAATAAACTTGCGTTCTTTTTACCATTTCATCCATAGTATTATTCTCCTTAATTTTTTTCATAAGCGCTTATACCATATAAAAAGGTAATATACATATTTTTGTAAACTTCTTATTCAAAATTATTTTCTTATACTGCACTTTTTTCCTTTTTACGTTAAGAATATACACACTTGGCTATTAGAACAATTCTCCAGTCATCCCCTTTGCCATTATCACAAGTAGACAACATCAGCATCTGTTCCCCATACTTGGGCTTGTTCCCCTGTCTCCACAAACTATGCTCCTCCACCTTGTCAACGAACTCATCATACTCTTTCTCATCCCTTGCCATTACAAATTTCCAGTATTCAAACTCATGTATGTTAACACTCATCACTGCAAACACTTCATACTCCCTCTTTTTATCTGTTGTAAAATATATCTTCCTATGCTTATAAAAAAACTCTTTATCCTTATACTGTTCCAGTGCTCCAAACATTTTTCCTCCGTTTATGTTATGACCGTAAATAATCAGGTTGTCTGATTTTTCCACATCACAGTATGCACTTAAATAGGGTGTCCCATAAAAACTGTAATTTCTGTTAAAATCATGATTCAAATAAAAATCCGGATTGTCCTTTGTCTGCATCACAGGATAACTTATGGTGGTTCCCTGTATTTCCACATAACCTATGCAGTCCTTGTTTTTCTTTACAAGACCATTTACATC
>OCQB01003194.1_pt1 | contig 9981 bp, 7 predicted proteins | sample 1538631 | NCBI WGS metagenome assembly OCQB01 (sample SAMN04571713, study PRJEB22368) | human gut metagenome | biome: human gut; material: stool | host: Homo sapiens | place: Luxembourg | collected 2012-10-19 | reverse complement strand
CCAGCGGCTCCGTCGTCTGCAGCAGTGCCTGCGTCAGCTCGCCTGCGCGCTCGCCCCTTCGCTGGAGCATACAGGTTGGCTGGCGCTCGCAGCGGTGGCTACGGTATCCGACGTCGTGCCCTTGACAGGGGAAAACCGCGTGCTGGTCGCGTGCGGCCTGCCGCATGTTGCCGGCAATGTCGGTCTTCTGGCGCTGCTGCAGGGGGCCGGCCATGCCGGGAAAGCCGTCACTGCCGAAACGGTGGCCTTTCTGATCGCCCCGCGCCTGAATGCCGCGGGCCGGATGGGCGACGCATCGCGCGCTGCCGAGCTGCTGCTCGAACGGGACTGCGCCCGTGCGCAGGCGCTGGCCGCTGAGCTTGAGATGGAAAACCATGCCCGGCGTGCCGAGGAGCAGCGGATTTTGACTGAGATCGCGGCGCGCCTTGCATCGGAGGGCGTGGAAGAGCCCCGGTCGCTCGCGCTGCACGGTGACGACTGGCACCTCGGCGTGATCGGCATTGTGGCGTCCAGACTGTGCGAGCAGTATCACTGTCCGGTGCTGCTGTTTGGACGGCGGGACGGGATGTTAATCGGTTCTTGCCGCAGCGTACCGGGCATCAATCTGCACGAATGCCTGCAGCACTTTGCCGGCTGTTTTGTGCGGTTTGGCGGCCATGCGCGCGCGGCCGGCATCACGATACGGCCGGAGCAGTTTGCCCCGTTTGCCGCCGCGTTTGACGCGTATGTGCGCGAGCGCTTTGACGAGGCGTCGCTTCCGGTGGACAATCTGTATGAGGAGGACGTTGAGCTAGACGAGCTGACGCTGCCGGCGGTGCGCGCACTGCAGCTGCTGGCGCCGTTTGGGGAGGGGAACCCGGAGCCGGTATACCGTATCCGGCGCGCGACACTCAGCGATGTGCGGCAGATTGGCCAGCAGGGGGCACATTTGGCGGCTATGGCCCGGCAGGGCGATACCCGCATGCGCGCGGTGGGGTTCCGGCTTGGCGCGCGCGCAGGATCGCTGTGCCGTTTCCCGCTGTGGACGCTGCTGGCCACCCCGAAAATCAACGGGTTTTCCGGTACCGATGCGGTGGAACTGCAGCTCGTCGAAGCATTGCCGTACGACGTTTTGAAAGTTTTACGTGCATTTTTGACAAAAGTGCTGTACAATACCGTTGCTGACTGTGATACACTGTGTGAGGTGTTTTTTCTTTCGCACGGGTATTCTGTTTTTCGGATGTTGCCGGTGGGAGCGGAGGAGCTGCGCCGGTTGTACGCAGGCCTGCGCCGGGAGATGGGGCAGGCCGGCGTCGCGGTTTCGGTGCTGGGGACGTGGACGAGCGAACCTGCGCTTTGGGCGCTGTGCCTGTTTCTGGAGTTGGGGTTTTTCCGCTTAGACGCCGAAAGCCAGCGGGTGCTGCCCGTGGAGCATCCGGAAAGGCGCAGTTTGGAGGACAGCGTGTTATACCGCATGGCGCTGCCGCATGCGGCGCCGCAGTGATACATTTGGAGGTGGACTGTCATGGACCTGAAAGAGAAGATTCGCAGCATTCCCGATTTTCCCATTCCCGGCGTGTTGTTCCGCGATATCACGACGCTGCTCAAGGACGGCGAGGGGTACCGCGCGCTGATCGATGCGCTGGCTGACTCTCTGCGCGATGTTCCGGTAGACCTGGTGATCGGGCCTGAGGCGCGCGGGTTTGTCATTGGGTCGGCGCTTGCCTATGCGCTGGGCGCCGGTTTCGTCGTGGCACGCAAGCCGGGCAAGCTGCCCTGCAAGACCATGCGCTATGAATATGGCCTGGAATATGGGTCGGACGTGCTTGAGATTCATGAGGACGCCATCTGCCCCGGCCAGCGCGTGGTCATCGTGGACGACCTGTTGGCGACCGGCGGCACCGCGCTGGCCACGGCAAAGCTCGTAGAGCAGGCGGGCGGCGTGGTCGTCGGGCTGCGCTTCGCCATTGAGCTCAGCTCCGAGTTTGATGCGCGTAAGCTGCTGGCCGGATATGACGTCTGGTCGGCCATGCAGTATTGAGAGACGGATCCTGAGAAAAATCAACGGGTTTCCGTTGATTTTTCTGTTGCCCGATGCCGAAAGGAGGTGATGATATGGACCGAGCTGAGATTTTGGAAAAATTCCGCGCCCGCTATACCGTTGAACAGTCTGCGTTGTTTGAAAAAGCGCTGCAATATGCCGAGGACGTGCACCACAACCAGCGGCGCGAATCCGGCGAGCCCTATATCATCCACCCCATTGCGGTGGCGGACATCGTCATGGACATGGGTATGGATGCGGCGAGCGTCACCGCGGCCGTCCTGCACGACGTGGTGGAGGACGGAAGGGATGTGACGCTTGAAAACATCGTAAAGCTGTTCGGCGCAGAGGTCGCACAGCTCGTGGACGGCGTGACCAAGCTGACGATTTCGGGCAAACAGACCTATATCACAAAAAAGCAGGAACAGGCGGAAAACCTGCGCAAGCTCTTTTTGGCGATTGCTGCGGATGTGCGTGTGGTCATCATCAAACTGGCCGACCGGCTGCACAACATGCGCACACTGGCCTACTGCAACCCTTACAAGCGCATGCGCAAGGCCAAGGAGACGCTGGAGGTCTATGCGCCGCTGGCGCACCGCTTTGGCATGGGCGCCATCAAGGGCGAGCTGGAGGACCTTTCCTTTCAGTACCTGATGCCGGACGAATATGCCGACATCAAGCGCCAGTTCGAAAAGCAGCGGTCCGACCGCGAGGCAGTGCTGGACGACGCCATGCGCCACATCACAGAGCAGATTGCCGAAGCCGGCATCCACGCTTCCATCAGCGGCAGACCGAAACACCTGTACAGCGTGTATCGCAAGATGCAGCGCATCAACGGCAGCATCAACGAGATCTACGACCTCATCGCCATCCGCGTGATTGTGGATACCATCAACGACTGCTATGCCGCCCTTGGCGTGCTGCATGCGGGCTGGAAACCGTTGCCGGGCCGGTTCAAGGACTACATTGCCACGCCCAAACCCAACATGTACCGGTCGCTGCATACCACATTGCTGAGCGAAAATGGCATTCCGTTTGAGGTACAGATTCGCACGCAGGAGATGCACCGTACGGCTGAGTATGGCATCGCGGCGCACTGGATGTACAAGGAAGGCCGTACCACGCAGAGCATGCTCGACCGCAAGACGAGCTGGTTGCGGCAGATTCTCGAGGCCAAGGATACCACCGAGGACAGCAAGGAATTTGTCGACAACATCTTAAAGGACTTCCTTGGCGAATACGTGTTTGTGCTTTCGCCGCGCGGCGAGATTTTCGACCTGCCCAAGGGGTCCACACCGCTCGACTTTGCATACCGCATCCATACCAACATCGGCCACCATTGCCAGGGTGCGCGCGTGAACGGCAACCTCGTGCGGCTGGATTACAAGCTCAAGACGAACGACATGGTGGAGATCATCACGTCCAACAGCCAGGCGGGGCCGAGCCGCGACTGGCTGAAGATCGTCAAGACACAGACGGCACGTAACCGGATCCGTCAGTGGTTCAAACGGGAAAACCGTGAGGAAAACATCCAGCGTGGCCGCGAAATGCTGGAGGATACGGCCAAACGGCAGGGGCAGGCGCTTGCGCCATTGCTCAAGCCGGAAAACACGGGGGACGTACTCAAGCGCCTGAACATGACGGGACTTGACGACCTGTATGCCGCAATTGGCTTTGGCGGCATTTCCTCGTCGCAGGTGTTGCATAAGCTGGCGGACCAGTATCGCAAGACGGCCAAGGCCGAGGCGCTGGCAGAGCAACTGGCGTCCGCGCCTGCGGCCCAGCCCTCCCAGCCAAAGCCCAAGCAGCTGCCGGTCAACGGCATCATCGTCCATGGCGACGCGGGCATGGCCGTGCGCTTTGGCAACTGCTGCAACCCGCTGCCGGGCGATGCGATCATCGGCTATATCACGCGCGGCCGCGGCGTGTCCGTCCATCGGGCGGACTGCACAAACGCCGAAAATCTGTGCAAGGATCCGGACAGGATCATCGACGTGGAGTGGGCCATCGGTGCGGAGACGTCTTTCCCTGCGTCTCTCCAGATCCATGCGGAGGACCGTGCCGGCACGCTGCTGGAGATCTCTGCGTTGCTCTCGGGCATGAATATCAGCATCCAGGGGCTCAACGGCAAGCCGACGGGCGACGGCAAGTACGTCGTCGACATGACGTTCTCCGTCGGCAACGCCGGTCAGCTCGATCAGATCATTCGCAGCCTCAAGCATCTCAAGTGCGTCAACGAGGTATATCGCGTGCACCGCTGAGAGGAGGGATGACATGCGTGCAGTTGTGCAACGGGTAACATCCGCTTCGGTTGCGGTCCATGGCGAAACGGTTTCGCGCATCGACCGCGGCTTGCTGGTTCTTTTGGGAGTGGAGTCGACGGATACGGAAGCTGATGCGGCCTATCTTGCGGGCAAACTGCCGCACTTACGCATCTTTGAAGACGCGGAGGGAAAATCCAACCTGAGCGTGGTTGACGTGGGCGGCAGCGTGTTGCTGGTCTCCCAGTTTACCTTGTGTGGCGACGCAAGGCATGGCCGGCGCCCTGGGTATAGCACTGCGGCGCAGCCGGAACAGGCGCGCGCGCTGTACGAGCGGTGCGCGGCGCTGCTTGCTGAATGCGTACCGGTACAGACCGGCGTCTTTCAGGCGGACATGCAGGTGTCGCTCGTGAACGACGGGCCGTTTACCATTCTTTTAGACAGCAGGAGAACATTTTAAATGCGACTGGATACGATTGCCTGTGGACCGCTTGGCGTGAACACCTATGTCGTTTCGGCGGAGGATGCCGCGACTTGTGCTGTGATCGACCCCGGTGACGCGGCGCCGGTGCTGGAGCGCCTGCGCACCCGGGGGCAGCAGTGCACGCACATCCTCATCACCCACGGGCATTTTGACCATATCTGGGGTGCGGCGGCGCTTGTAGAGGCGACCGGCGCGCAGCTTGCCGTGCACGAGCTTGACGCCGCCAAGTTGCAGAGCACGCGGGCCAGCCTGGCGCTGCTGATTGGCAAGCGGCTGCCGGAAGCGGTACCGGATGTGCTGCTGCACGATGGCGATACGCTCGCCTGTGCCGGGCTGACCTTTCGCGTGATCCATACGCCCGGGCACTCCGAGGGCGGCGTCTGCTATCTTGTAGAGAGCGAGCGTGTGATATTTTGCGGCGACACGGTGTTTTTAGACAGCGTGGGCAGGACGGATTTTCCGGGCGCGAGCGAACGGACGTTGTATCGTTCCATTGCGGAGCGCCTGTTCCCGCTCGAGGGCGACTATGTCCTGTATCCCGGCCACGGCCCGGAAACGACGCTCGATCATGAGCGCGCGCACAATCCGTTCATGGGCCAGGGAAGGCGGCTGGGGTGGTAAGGCTCTGTACCAACCGGCCGGAATATCGCAACGATATTGCCGAGGAAATCCGCCTGTTCCTCGGCCTTGTCGACGTATCCGTTGCCCCGGAGCCGGAGGCAGAAGAACCGGCGCTCATACTGACGGTGGAGCTCGTGGAGCGTGGGGAACAATTTATTGCGCGCGCGGCCGTCGCCGGCCGGCAGCCGGTGGAGGTCGCCGCCGCGCTGCCACAGCCGACGCCCCTTGAGCGAAAACGGCAGGAGAAGCGTGCGCTGAAGATTGCGGCGTTTCGTATGTTGCGCTCGCTGTATCCGACGGTCTCCGTGCCTTGGGGGTCGCTGACGGGCATCCGTCCGACGAAGCTGTTTCGCGAGCTGTGCGGTGCTGCCGGCGTGCAGGGGGCGCAAGCGCAGTTTTGCTCGGTGTTCGACGTTTCGCCGGAAAAGACCGCGCTGGCAGCAGCAATCTGCGGCGTTCAGCAACCCTATATCAGTTCGGTCGATGTGTCTCGCGATATCGATATCTATATTGGCATCCCGTTTTGCCGTACCAAATGCCTGTACTGCTCGTTTGCTTCGGAGGTGATCGGCAAGCGCGACCGGCTGACGCCCTATCTGGAAACGCTTCGGACGGACATTACCGCCGGTGCGGCGCTGCTTCGGGCAACCGGTCGCCATGTTCGCGCCTTATATGTGGGCGGTGGCACGCCAACGGTACTGTCTGCCGCGCAGCTCGACGAGCTGTTGACACATACGCTGGATGCGTACGCCGGGTTTGCCGGAGAGATGACCGTGGAGGCTGGAAGGCCGGACAGCATCACGGAGGAAAAACTTGCGGTATTGTACCGGCACGGCGTGCGCCGCATCTCCATCAACCCGCAGACGATGAACGACGAAACGCTCCGCCGCATCGGGCGCGCGCACGACGCCGCGTCGATCGAGCGCTGCTTTGCGCTGGCACGTGCGATGGGCTTTACCTGTATCAATATGGACCTGATCGCCGGGCTGCCGGGAGAGGGACCGGACGATTTTTCGCGCACACTCGCGCGCGTTGCCGCGCTCCGGCCGGAAAACCTGACCGTACATTCGCTGGCGATCAAGCGTTCGTCCCGGCTCCGCCTGCAGCTCGAACAATGGCCGCTGCCGGACGCCGCGACGACGGAACAGATGATTGAAAGTGGAGCGGAGACGGCGAAAGCGCTGGGCATGCGGCCGTACTATATGTACCGGCAAAAGTACATGAGCGGAAATCTCGAAAACACCGGCTATGCCTTGCCAGGGGCCGAGTGCGCGTACAACATCGACATGATGGAGGAGACGACCAGCATCCTGGCGCATGGCGCCTGCGGGATGAGCAAGCGCGTCTTTGGCCGGGAAAATCGTGTGGAACGCATTCCCAATCCCAAGGACGTGGACGTCTACGCCGAGAAGCTTCCGCGCCTGCTGGAGGCGAAAAAACGGTTGTTTTGCGGCGCTGACGATTGACAGGGCGAAAGCCGGCCGGTATAATGGTCAAATAAAGGCGATGATCGGGATAGTATCCGATGAAAGCTGCAATGCAGAGAGCCTGGCGGCGGCTGAAAGCCGGGTTTGCGGCTGGGCGGAGAAGGGCACCCGGGAGCTGCGTGGCAGAACACGACGGTGATACGCCGCGACGCGCGAACTGCGTTACCGGTTCGTTAAGTGGAGCTGGCATCGGCTCAAACAGGGTGGCACCGCGGTCTTTCCGTCCCTCAGTGGATTGAAGCCGCTTTTTTATTGAACGATGGAGGAAAAACAACTATGGCATACAAGGCGCTAAAGGGGACGAAGGACGTACTGCCGGAGGAGAGCTACCGCTGGCAGCAATTGGAAGCGCTCATGCGTGATGTGGTGCGCAAATACGGCTTGCGGGAAGCCCGGACACCCGTGATCGAACATACGGAGCTCTTCTTGCGTGGCGTGGGCACCACCACGGACATCGTGCAAAAGGAGATGTATACGTTCAAGGACAAGGGCGACCGCTCCATCACGCTCAAGCCGGAAGGGACGGCGGGCATCGTCCGCCTGTTCATCGAGCACAACCTCTTTGGCGAGGCACAGCCCACCAAGCTCTTTTATCTCAACACCCCCGTGTTCCGCTATGAACGGCCACAGGCCGGCCGGCTGCGGGAGCACCACCAGTTCGGCGTCGAGATCTTTGGCGCGCCACAGGCGAGCGCGGACGCCGAATGCATTTCCATCGTGTTGGAAATTCTCAACCGCATTGGCCTGAAAGGGCTTTCCGTGCGGCTCAACAGTATCGGCTGTCCTTCCTGCCGCCCCCGGTATCACGAGGCGCTGCGTGAGTACCTGCGTTCCCGGTATGACGAGCTGTGCGAGACCTGCAGGACGCGCTACGAGCTGAATCCGTTGCGCATTCTGGACTGCAAGGTGCCGGAGTGCGGCAAAATCGTTGCAGAGGCGCCGCACATCACGGACTACCTGTGCGACGACTGCCGCGCTCACATGGAGGCGCTCTGCCGCCTGCTCGACCGCATGGGCGTATCCTATGAGCTGACGCCGACGCTGGTGCGTGGGCTGGACTACTATACCAAGACGGTGTTTGAGGTTTTTTCCAATCGTATCGGGTCGCAGGGCGCCATCTGCGGCGGCGGCCGATACGATGGACTGGTGCAGGAACTGGGCGGCCCAGCTTGTCCTGGCGTCGGTTTCGGCATGGGTATGGAACGCCTGTTGCTGCTTATGCAGGAGAGCGGCGTGGACTTTCCCGTGCCGCCGCGCTACGACCTGTACATCGCTTCCATTGGCGACGCGGCCAATGTGGAGGCGTTCGCGCTCGTGCAGGCGCTCAGGGCGCGCGGCTTCCGCGCGGACATCGACCACGTGGGCCGCAGCATGAAGGCGCAATTCAAATATGCGGACAAGGTTGGCGCGCGCTACGTGCTCACGCTGGGCGACCAGGAGCTGGAGCAGGGCAGCGCGAAGCTGAAACATATGGAAGACGGCACGGAGTTTGCAGTGGCGCTGACGGCCGAAGCCGTGGCAGAACGTTTGGTATGACGGGGAGGAAGATGTCATGGGAGAACTGTTGAACGGTTGGAAGCGCACGTGTTATTGCACGGAGCTGACGGAGGCTGATCTTGGCAAAGAGGTCACGCTGATGGGCTGGACGAACGTACGGCGCGACCTCGGCGCGCTGATCTTCGTGCAGCTGCGCGACCGCACGGGGCTGATGCAGGTGGTGTTTGACTCCAGCACGCTGCCCGCGGAAGATTTTGCGCGTGCCTCGAAGATTCGCTCCGAGTATGTGCTGGCGATCCGCGGCAGGCTGGTGGCGCGCACGGGCAGCATGGTCAACCCGAACATGAAGACCGGTTCGCTCGAGGTACGGGTGACGGAGTTTAAGATTTTGAGCGCGAGCGAAACGCCGCCCATCGAGATCGAGGACAACTGCAAGTCCAACGAAGCGCTGCGCCTCAAGTATCGCTATCTCGATTTGCGGCGCCCGTGTATGCAGCGCAACCTGATGATGCGCCATAAGATTGCCTTCTGTGCGCGCCGGTATTTCAGCGAAAACGGCTTTTTGGAGATCGAAACGCCCATCCTGACGAAGAGCACGCCGGAGGGCGCGCGCGACTATCTCGTGCCGAGCCGGGTGCATCCAGGCACGTTCTATGCGCTGCCGCAGAGCCCGCAGCTGTTTAAGCAGCTGCTGATGCTCTCCGGCTACGACCGGTACATGCAGATCGCCCGCTGCTTCCGAGACGAGGACCTGCGTGCGGATCGGCAACCCGACTTTACGCAGATCGACCTCGAAATGTCCTTCGTCGAAGAGGACGACGTCATGGGCGTGAACGAGGGCTTTTTGCAGCGCCTGTTCCGGGAGACGCTGGGCGTCGAAATTTCCCTGCCGCTGCCGCGCCATGTCCCGCTTTGGTTCGGACAAGCCGGACACGCGGTTTGGACTGGAGCTCTGCGACGTGTCCGATCTCGTCAAGACCTGCGGGTTTTCCGTGTTCCGCCAGGCGGTGGAAAACGGCGGCAGCGTCCGTTGCATCAATGCCAAGGGCGCCAGCGCCGCCTTCTCCCGCAAGGAGATCGACGCGCTTGGCGAGTTTGTCAAGACGTACCGGGCCAAGGGGCTGGCGTGGATGAACGTCAAGCCGGAGGGCCTGCAGTCGCCCATCGCCAAATTTTTGAGCGAGGAGGAGCTGAAGGCGATTGTGAGCCGGATCGGGCTGGAGACGGGCGATATCGCGTTTTTTGCGGCGGATCGGGATGAAACGGTCTTTGCTGCGCTCGGCGCGCTGCGCCTGAAACTGGCGGACAAGCTGCAGCTGATTCCGGAACACCAGTACAACCTGCTGTGGGTGACGGACTTCCCGCTGCTCGAGTGGAGTGAGGAGCAGAACCGGTATGTGGCCATGCACCATCCGTTTACAAGCCCCAAGGATGAGGATCTGGACAAGCTTCTGACCGATCCCGGATCCGTGCGCGCCAAGGCCTATGACATCGTGCTCAACGGCGTGGAGATCGGCGGCGGTTCCATCCGTATTCATTCTGCTGAGCTGCAGCAGCAGATGTTCTCCGTGCTGGGCTTCACGCCGGAGCAGGCGCAGGAGCGTTTTGGGT
>OCQB01003192.1_pt1 | contig 9982 bp, 10 predicted proteins | sample 1538631 | NCBI WGS metagenome assembly OCQB01 (sample SAMN04571713, study PRJEB22368) | human gut metagenome | biome: human gut; material: stool | host: Homo sapiens | place: Luxembourg | collected 2012-10-19 | reverse complement strand
TTCTAATGATAGTTCTTCTTTAATAATATTTACCATAGTTCCATCCTTTCTTTATAAAGTAGGATAGTCTTTGTATTCTTCCAAGCTGAAACGTGTGAGTTAGAAACACAAAAAAACTAATCCAAATTGGATTAGTTATTTATCAAAACTCGAAAAGTTCGAGCAGATTTCACTATGGAGCAGATAACGAGAATCGAACCCGCATATTAACCTTGGGAAGGTTACATTCTACCACTAAATTATATCTGCATACATCAACTATATCACATTTTTATTCGATTGAATAAACTTTTCTATTTTCGCGACTATCACTAAAACACTTCATAGAAATCATCTCAAACGAAATTTATTTGTTATAATAAATACCCAAAAGGAGAAATTCGTTTTGTCACAAGAGAAGAATACGGACTAGATCAAATAATACGTACCATTAAGGAAGACGAAGTAGAACGCGTATTTTCAGAGTTTCAGCCAAAGAAAACATTTACTTATACCCCCCAAAAAACAATTAACATCTAAATAAACATAAAAAAACGTAGCACCAACTACGTTATTTTTTTTCACGAATTAACAATTTTGGATATTGTTCTTGTACTTGTGAACTATCTTCATAAAGTCTTTTTAAAACTCCATTAAATTCATCGTCTGACATTTCTTCAATCGACTGACAAATATTCTTATATTTATTAGAATCAAACTCATTTACTACTACCGTGCCATAATCTCCTTCATATGCTGCTGTGTAAAAAGGCCGTTTTATTTTAACGCCAGGTTCAATGAAAACATCAAGACCATGATTGTACATAAAGACACAATTGCCAGCCACATAAATTTTATCTTTACCAACTTCGTTTTTGACACACTGAACATCATGTATCGTATCTGCAATTTTTTTACCATGATAATCCCTCAAAGTATGAAAACCATAACCATCATCTAAAACAATCATATCATCTAAGAAACGAATATTAGAATATGTAATGCCAAATGATACCTCTTCCAACGTATGAGAAGGAACTCCATAATGACGATTAATTTCCATCAAATGCATACCATCTTCCTTTTTGACGGCAAAATAAACAGAATCACAATCATAACGAGGAGTTTGACGACATTCTGGACAAATTTCAATTTGATCAAACGTATCATTAGAAAGATATTTACCGAATCCATATAATTTCTTTTTACCATCTTGTGTAACGCAAAAGTAATCATCTCCTAAATGTTTAATTTCTTCCACACCGAACAAATCAGAAGAATAAGAAGTTTTTAAACCATAGCCAGAATCATCATGATAAATAAAATAGTATTCTCCTGAATCTGTAATCGCAATATTATCTAAAACTTTTCTTTCTTGATTCGTATCATATACATCACACTGTCCCTGATGATAAAGAGCAACACAAGAAGAAAACAAAGGTTTAATTTCATCATACTCTGCTGGTATTTGACGAAAACTATATTCTGAATTCGCATATAACAAACCGAATTTTCCATCTTTTTCTAAAAGAATCATATCAGAATCATCTGCAAGAGGCTGAACAGAATCATAGATTGGTTCACAGATATGCGTTAGCTCATAATAAAGCTCTCCATTGTCATAATTCAATTTTTCTTTTAAACAGAATACACCAACTTGTCCTTCTTTCAAATAAGTAAATAAACAGGGATAAGTCAAAGAAGAAACGTCATCTGCCAAAAGTGACGTCATGATTTTTCCATCTTCGCGATCAATTAAATCAATCATTGAGCCGTGTTTTCCCATCATAATAAAAGAAGCGACTGGTTTCACATCATCAAAACTAGCATCCATCATCTTATCATTCGTATAATAAAAATATTGTCCATCTTTCTTTAATTTCAAATCCACCAATTTTCCGTATTCAAAGTCTCCATATTCGTCAGCCAAAGAAATATCATCATATTCTAATTTCGTCTGAAATCCAGCGCCAGAATAAATACCAAATTTTCCGTTTTTAGATACGATATATTCGTTTGGTGAAATAAGTTGAACAGAATCATATTCTTCTGAAAATTCTTCTGGATGTTCCCGGTAACGAAGAGAATTCAGTATATGATACTTTCCAGTCTCTTCATCCATTACACCAAAAACTAAATCATCAGCCATAAAAGAAAAATCATCCTGCAACTTTGCACCATCTACTATCATTTGATGCTTTTTAGCATCATATAAAGAAACCCTAGTATAATCTGAATAAGGTGTATTTCCATCATTGAATAGAATTTGATACAAGCCATCATCTACAAGACGACCTTCAAAATTATCAGAATTCGTTACAAAAAATACTTCATGATCAGGTGTCATCAACCCACTATGATAATCGTCAATCTTAATTCCTAAAACACCTTGAGATCCTTTTTCTGTATAACGAGCGAAAGCCGGCACAAAAACAGTTTCCTTTTCCATCCTCATGTGATGCTCCTTTGGCTTTGCACTCTGAGTTTGTTTAGACATTGCTTGCTCATTCCTTTTAAATTCTTCTCTACTGAACTTGTTAAAATCACTACTCTTTTTCATTTATTAACCATAACCTCCCTAATACAATTACCTTTAGTATAAAAGAAAACAACAAAATTGACAAGAATTATTCTTTACGATATTGTCTTCCGCCACGATGAGATACTTCACCAAAAAGTTTTAAGTCCTTTAATTGAGACTCTTTAGACACGACCGAAAAGTTTAGTAAGAAAATCTTTAAAACATCTTCTTCGTGCTCATCATAAAAAGTAGATAAAAATTCTGATGTCATATGCTCTTTTGTCATACTTTCCACCATCATTTGTTCAAATTCAGTTTGGACAGAAAAATCTTTTTCATAGATTCCTGCTAACACGCATTCTAAAAGAGCAATCTTTCTTTCATCTTCTCCTTGATTAAATGAAAGTCTAGCTTGTACTTGACGAATAACAGAATGATAAAACTTATTTTTCTGTCGTTTCTCTTCTGGCAACTCGCGCAATACTTGAGTCATTTGTCGTAAATTATCCGGCATAAAGAATGGCGAATCAAATGCATGCTTACTGAAAACAAATAATTCTAAAGCATCCGAAGCTGCCTCAACTACCGTGTAATAAACTTTTTCTTTTGGAGATACAGAGTTTTGACTTAGTAGAACATGAGATAACGGTGCCAAACAATCATAAAATTTGACAATATTTTCAAATTCAGAACGATAAAAAGTACTAACAACTGTCTGCTGATAAAGAGGTGACGGATGATTTAAATAACAGCAAACATCATTTAACAACAAACAAAAATGAGCATAAGGAATCTGAATCGTAACATTGTGTTGCATTTGAAATGCGCCTAAAAGTATATTATAAACTTCTTCCCGCTTAGAATCCAATTTTATTCCCATTTCTTGACGGTAATGTGTAATTTCTAAAAAATTGCCAAGTAACATACCAAATACTAAAGATTTAGAGACATGGGGAAACTGTTCTACTATATAATCATAATATGGATTAGGTTCTTGAAACAAAATATATCTACCTATACGTTCGATTGTTTCGTCATAAGAATAATATTTAGATGAAATATCAATAATACTTTTAAAACACTCTGAAACTTCATCACTTAAAAATACGACATCTTCTGTTCTTTCCATAAAAACCCTCCTGAATATAAGTATAGTATAACAGAAAAAATGACTTACAAAGGAAATTATTTTTCTTGATATTGAATTCAAAATATCCATTTTAAAATATAGATAGCCTTTTGATTATTTTTCCTCTAAAAGATGATCCTTTATCATCGTAGAAGAGATTCCTCCCGTTCGTTCAATATGAACAATCTTACAAGAATCATTTAAATAATCAAAGTAATGCGTCGTTGTAACCATCACATCGATTTGTAAATCTTCTAACATTTGAGGAGTAATTTCACTATCCCGCAAAATAACTTCATCTACCACTTTGAAAGAGGAAATCATCTTCATTCGAATCTCTTCATTAAAATACGGATTCTTTCCCTTTTCTTTGGCAAGTCTGTCCGAAGTGACATAGACAATTAAATAATCTCCATATTTTTTAGCACGTTCCAAATAACGAACATGACCGTAGTGCACGATATCAAACGTACCATGAGCAAGAACTTTCTTCATACGATTCACTTCCTTATTTTTATTGTATCAAAAAAACATAGAGAGTCGCTAGAAATTACTTATCTACAATTGTTATTTTATCTATTTTTTGCTAAAATTTGAAATAGGAGGGTTTATATGTTAGATAAAGACGCAATCAAAACAGAAATCACAAGAAATAGCATATATGTAGACGGTGGAATCGATCACATTAAAGATGACTACATAGAAGTTACTTTAGGAGACACATTGAAAATATACGATGCTCCCTATTTAAGTATCACAAATCCTACTTCAACAAAAGAATTTAAAATGGATGAAGATGGATTTATTTTAAAACCAAACGAGTTATACATCGGTAGAACTCGAGAGTATACCAAAACTTATGGATTCGTTCCCTTACTAGCAGAAAGTGAAGAACTAGCAGCAGTCGGAATGGAAATCCACGTAACAGCAGGATTCGGGGACAACGGATTTGAAGGCACATGGACCTTAGAAATTGTCTGCACCAATCCAACCAAAGTATACCCTGGCATGCCAATTGGACGTGTCTATTACTACCCTTTAATTGGAGATGCTGATATCGAATATCGTGGAAAATACTTTGGACAAGTAGAGCCGACAGCTTCTAGATTATCACAAGAATACGAAGGACAGAAAGTGATGGTGAAAAAAAATGTTAACAAGTAATGAAATTAGAAAACAAATTGATAATGGCACCATCCAAATTGAAAATATGGCGGAAGATGCTTTAAAAAAGCCAAACAGTTGTGACCTTCGAATCGGAAATGTTCTATATGTATTCGATTATGAAATTGTCGACACTAAAAATTGTAAAAATTATTTACAAGAAGTATTAAACGATCAAATTAGTCATTTAAGAAGAGTCGTGATTCCAGAAACAGGATTACTATTAGAACCACATAAAGTATACTTAACCAAAACAGTGGAAAAAGTAACGACGAACGGTTACGTTCCTGTCATGAATGGAAAAACGATGTTATCTTTACTAGGTGTCAGTGTTGAACTAACGAACGGATATAAAACGGATCACTTCGATGACCATTTACTATTAAGTATCATCGCATCCAAACCGACAATTATTTATCCAGATATCAAAATTGCCAACTTAGCATTCTTCCCTAGTTTAAAACCATCAAACGAAATCAGAAAAATAGACGATCAAAAATCTTGTGGATTATATCAATCCGGAATGTTAAGTGGAACAGAGATTCAAAAAAGAATGCAAGGCGATAATCCAGATATCATCATTACACCACAAGATAACATTGTCATCAATCCAAACTCTGTCAACCTAACCTTAAATGATACAATTGCCATTTATTCTGATCCAGTATTAGATATGAAAAAAGAAAATGCAACTCAAAAATTTCAGATTGGAGAAGATGGTATTTGGGTTTATCCAGATGAAATCTATTTAGGCAGAACCAACGAATGGACGGAAACGAATCGTGTCGTACCAATGATGAGTGGCCGTAGTTCTTTAGGTCGCAATGGCCTTCACGTTCATTGCTCTGCTGGGATGGGTTCCCTAGGATATAAAGGATATTGGCATATGGGAATTAGACCAGTCAAACCACTTAGACTAGTCAAAGATATGAAATGTTGTCAAATCTACTACTTAACCGCCGAAGGAGAACAAGATAAAAACTATCAAGGATATATGCAAAACATGTCAGGCGAACAGTTAAGTAGTCCTTTATATAAATCATTAACCAAAAAGAGATAATAATAGATAATACGAAAGAAGCAAGGAATCTCCCCTGCTTCTTTCATATGATAAAAACAAATCTAAATTTTTGTGACAGATGCTATCTTATTTTTTCCAAAATGATTATAAACAAAAACGATAACTACCCCGGAAATAAAACGTATCAAAATATCATCAATATCGAAAATGGCAAGCAATAAAGTCCATTTAAGAATTTCTAACAAAATATTCGTCAAAAGTAAAAATCTAAAAAGATGTTGTTTCTTTTGTTTAAAATTTAAGCAAAAGATTCCAATAATAGAGCCAATTATAAAGTTAACGATAATATTTCGCAACAAATTCATATAATTACCTGACTGTATCGTAGAGATGATATTGATAAAAGGAATAATTGAAAAATTATTCATTAACGTAAATAATGTCATATTGTCAAATCCTTGAAAGTCAGTAATCAAATATAAAATCATCATAAAAAGAAGAATTCCAAATAACAGGAGTAAAAGATAATGTTTCTTACCTTGTTTGTTGGAAAGAGCGAAAGTATGCAATAACAAATTAATATCCTTTTTTTGAGCATTATCATCTTGATTGGAATATTCACCATTTAAAAGTTCTAAAACAGAAACATCCAAAACTTTAGACAAAGGTTCTAAAAGAGAAATATCGGGAAGTCCTACACCACGTTCCCAACGCGATACCGCTTTATTTGTTACACAAATTTGATTGGCCAATTCTTCCTGTGTAAGCCCTTTCCTAGTTCGTAGCATACAAATAAACTTACCAACACGTTCTGAATCCATATTAACTCACCTTCTAAACTATTATAAAAATACTTTTTCAAAAAAAGCAATCGACGGAACATAGACCTTATACAAATCAAAAAAAATAGATAAGTTTTTTATCTATTTTGTGCCTTCTTTTCCAACGACTCCAACATATCTTGAATGAGTAAGATGGTCTCATTTTGACGTCTTCCCTTTTTATGGACCATCTCATTCCATTCTTCTAAAACAGTATGAACATTAGATTCATTTACTTTATCATGAAAAATTTGAAGAGCCGTTTTTTGATAATCCATAAGAGCAACTGCTCCTAGTGCACGATAATAGGCAACTTCTGGAATATCGGACTTATAATAAAAATCAAGTGCCATTTCATCTGTTACTTTTCTAGGATTTTGAAGAATGATTTTATTAGAACGAAACACTCCATGCGGTGTAGCAGAATCTACTACATCGATAACTTCTGCATCAGGAGGAACGATAACATCATATAACGTATCACCACGATGAAGCCAACGAATAATTTTACTTTCCGCCGAAAAATTAAATCCACCAAAATCTTTTCCGGATTTTGCAGTAGGATTCCAATGAGATGCGACATTGACTTCCCCAATTTGATACCGAACAGATGAATCCGCTCCACTATTTTCACCAAACATCACTTTTAAATATTTTGTCACTTGAAACTTCACTCCTCTATGCAAGAATTCAACAACATAATAATACTAAATAAATCATTATCATGTTTGTCTGTATTACACTTTACCATATTTCCTTGCCTACATCCTCATCCCAGGAAAATTCTTTTGCCAAATTTTCACTATGATATTCTTGAAAACGCTCTTTCAAAGATATTTTTCTTTTCTTTGGAATACTCGCAATGAACTTATCACCATCTTGTTCAATATGAATCAATTTTAAAATACAATTCTCTGATGAGTTGTCCGACTTTGGATTTTTCACTTTCATAATTAATCACCTATTTACAGCATATTCAATTTATATTACCTTGTCAATGATATAGTTTCACAATAAAAGAAAAGAAACAACTAAATAAAGTAAAATCGATGGAAATAACAAAAGAACAAGATTAATAAAGTAAATAAGAAAGATTTGACAATCTTGATATCCAACTACAGATAAAAGATATATAGTATCCTTTTCATAATAGATTACCGCACCAATCGTGAAAACAATCAACAAAAGAAAGATGCCCAATAAAAATTTACTAATCGAATAAAATGATTCAACATATTCCAAATTTGCTTGATACCGTTGATCAATAGCCAAAATAGCATCTTCTTTATACTTTTCATAATCTGTAAGTCTAGAAAACCAAATTTTATAATACGTATCATTAGAATTATCTATAATTCCATTTTCCATCCAATCTTTCTCTGGTATTGGAATGGATGTTCTAATATCCTTTATTGGAATCGATTGATATTTAGAAGTGGAAGCAATTAAATACCAATCGTAAATATCAATTTGATCTACCTGCCACAAATTATAGCAAGTTACACAATAAAATATAGCAAACAGAAAAAATATAAAGCCAAAAATTCGAATATATTTTTTACGAAAAAATAACTGAATTAACATCATTTTACATCACTTACCTTATACCCTCTACTTGCCAATAAAAATATTTTAGTTAAAACAAAATTAATTACAACTTCTAAAATGAACATAATTCCGAAAATTAGAATTGGCAATGTTGGCATGAATCCCATCGCAATATCGTACGGATGAGTCCATATAAAAATTGCCACTCCAATCCAGTAGAAAATAAATGCGAGAACAATCGTAATAAGACTACTAATCACATTTTTTATAGAATAGATACTAGAAATTTGCCCATATCGATATCCGTTCATTAAAAAAATCATAATATTCTTTTTTTCTTTCAAAAAATAAATATACAAATACGACAATCTCACAAACAAATACAAAAACGCACCAATCACGAGTTGAGTAAAGATAGATTGATATATTTTTGCAAGTCCTTCATAATCAATCGTAATAGGAGTATGTGTCATAGCACCGAGTTCCTCCGCTTGTTCACGAATAGAATCAACATTTTTTGCATCATTTGTCATAACGACATATACACCTTGAATTGTCGTAAATTCATCTAATAAAGACTCTTGAACATCACCAATGGTAAGCATATCGTCATGAGACAAAAAAGCCGCATTATTTGAAAGACTAAAATTCGTTGCATCAACAATACCGACAATCTCTACTTCGCATGCTTCTTCCCCACCAACAGAAATCGTAACTTTCTTGCCAATCAATTGTTGCCCTTTTATTGTTTTCCCATCAATTGTTAATTCCAAATAATTGGATGCAATCATCTGACCGGCTTGCAAGTTTTGAATTTCCGCACCTGCAAAATCCATATTACTTGGAACAGAATAAAATTCTAACGGTTGTTCTTCAATCTGAGCACGAATATAGACTTCATATTCATTTAAAAAAGCATCGACATTTGGAAGATTGCGAATCTTTTTATAAACTTCTTCATCCCCATCTGGAACAGTCACATAAATACGATGCGCAGCAATTGCATCCTCTGTCATGATTTTAACAAAATTTTGTTGAGTAAAGAAATATGTAAGATACCCTAACAAAAACAAGAGTAAGAGTGTAAATATCAAAATTTGAATCCAATCCCGTTTATTTTTTATAATTGTTTTATTTTATATAAAATGCATAAATAAGAAAATATGGCAATAAAATCACGAGGCAGATAATACATCTGCCTCGTATCAAATTAGAAATAAAATATTTTCGATTGGCATATCAGAGATAGTTTGTCTATTTAAACATCTTTTATTTGAAATGTTTATTGACACATCCTCTGCATTTGTTAGGTCTTTAAAAATCGAAAGACTCATTCTTCTCTATATTTTCTGAGGTCTATTTAAGTAGCTCAATTATTATTGCTTGTTAATTTATTGTAAATTTATTTCCAATATCAGAAATTCGTTTTGCAATTGTTTGATTCTGTGTTACCTGATGCTGAATTGTATCAGAAACATCAGAGAGTTTTTCGCTTTTTTCTACAATACTATCGATTGCATTCTGATTTTGTGCTGTAATATCATGAATTTCTTCCATATGATCGTTAATCTGGGATGTAGAAGTAATCATTGTTTCAATGGATTTTGTAATTTCTTCCATTAAGTTTTGGATATTTTCTGCTATTGCACTGTTGTTATCAGACTGTTTTGCATAACTTTCAAACTGTCCTACAACACTGTTTTGCATATAAGTTATAATCTTACAAAAACAATTGTTTACCACCTCAATACTATTGTTTGCTTCATTGCTTATCGTTTGAATATTTATTGCGGTCATTT
>OCQB01003182.1_pt1 | contig 9994 bp, 8 predicted proteins | sample 1538631 | NCBI WGS metagenome assembly OCQB01 (sample SAMN04571713, study PRJEB22368) | human gut metagenome | biome: human gut; material: stool | host: Homo sapiens | place: Luxembourg | collected 2012-10-19 | reverse complement strand
GGCACAGAAAACATGGGAACTATCACCTTCAACGGCTCGGAAGTCCCCATAGGAACAAATTTACTCTTTACATGTTCAACCATGCCCGACGTGGTGGTAGCCGCAGAAATTTGCGAAGATTTATGGGTACCCAATCCACCAAGCACTTCTCATGCTTTGGCTGGCGCCACTATAATTTGCAACCTGTCTGCCAGCGATGAAATGGTGGGTAAACGCACCTATCGTGACAGCTTGGTTTCAGGGCAATCTGCTCGCCTTGTTTCAGCTTACGTTTACGCCACGGCAGGCGAATCTACCACCGATTTGGTATTCGGAGGACAAAACATCATTGCTGAAAATGGAGTAATTCTTGCTGAAACACCTGATTTGCAAGGAATAACCGAAAACGAATCGACAGGGATACTGACTACCATCGACGTCGCGCGCCTTGCTGCAGAACGTCGTCGTATGAGCACCTATCCCGCCAACGATTCAAGTTCCTATCGCACAATTTCCTTTGAATTAACCGTTAAGGAAACGGTTATCGCTCGCCACTTTGACGCAGATCCCTTCGTACCTGCAAACCCCGCCTTGCTTGATCACCGCTGCGAAGAGATTCTTTCCATCCAAGCTCTTGGCCTAAAGAAACGCCTTGCGCACACCCACGCGAATACTGCAGTAGTAGGTATTTCTGGTGGCCTAGATTCCACCTTGGCACTTCTGGTAACGGCACGAGCCTTCGACATGCTTGGACTTGATCGGGCAAACATCATTGCGGTTACCATGCCTGGATTCGGCACCACTGATCGCACCTATACTAATGCTTGTTCCATGGTGAAATCTCTTGGAGCAACACTTAGGGAAGTTTCTATCAGCGAAGCAGTACTGCAGCATTTCGCTGATATTAATCATGACCCTTCAGTTCACGATGTAACCTACGAGAACAGTCAAGCACGAGAACGCACCCAGATCTTGATGGATATCGCCAATCAAGAAAATGGTTTAGTTATTGGCACTGGCGATTTATCTGAGCTGGCTCTTGGCTGGGCAACCTACAACGGCGACCACATGTCTATGTATGCGGTAAATGCCTCAGTTCCAAAAACGCTTGTTCGCCACTTAGTTCGCTACTATGCTTCTACCTGCGAAGATAGCAAGCTTTCTCAGGTATTAACCGACGTGTTGAACACCCCAGTAAGTCCTGAACTTTTACCTCCGACCGATGGCGCTATCTCTCAAAAAACAGAAGACTTAGTTGGTCCCTACGAACTGCACGATTTCTTCTTGTATCAAATGCTTCGTTTTGGATTTACTCCGAGCAAAATATATCGCATAGCGCTGCTGGCATTTAAAGAACGCTACGATGCCGACACCATTAAAAAATGGCTTCGCACGTTCTATCGTCGTTTCTTCGCGCAACAGTTTAAGCGCTCTTGCTTGCCTGATGGACCAAAGGTTGGCAGCATTGCAGTGTCACCCCGTGGAGATTTACGCATGCCTTCAGATGCTTGTGTTACGGCATGGCTTGCTGAAGTTGATTCGCTCTAAACGAAGATCGCTACGTTCATGTCTGATAAGCGAAGCTTACATAGGAGACAATCCACACAAATCTTACCAAAACGATAAATAAGAACTACTTATAATAGAACATTTGTTCTATTATTGTTATAAGCCAATGGGCGAATGGCTACCTACCTGAACGGGGGTAAGTCATGAATGATTTAATTCTTGCATTGGAATTGTTTTGTTTAGTGCTGTTGCTACTTTTGACACATAGGCTCATAAAGTAGCGCAGCCGCCCCACGCAAAAGGAACGGCTGACTGCTTTTAGTGTGTTTCAAGCAGCCGTACCCGCTGCAACGGGTGACCGCTCATTGGCTATTGTAGCAAAACCGTAATGAGTTTCACTAAAAGTTCTTATCGAGGTTTTCTTAACATCTGCTTCTTATGACTTACTGAAACAAACATTGCTTGTAAAAGAATAGTAACGTTTGTGCACTAGCGGATTTCGTAGCGTCCTGGTTTGCGCTTAATATCGCGAGGCTCCATGGCAGGATAGCCAAGAATAATGCCTCCGATTAGTTTTCCATGATCAGGCGCAAACTTTTCATGCAAAGCATCACCTGCCTGGCAAACTGCCTCTACCCAACAAGACGCAATACCTTCAGCGTGCGCCATCAGTACCGAATTTTGCATTGCAGCAGCAACACTTTCAACACAGCTAGGCAGCATACCATCGCTATATTCAGGCTTGTTCAAAAACGCCAGCAATACCGTACGCGCCCCACCAAGTGCAGAAAGAAATTCCAGCGTTTCTTCGACAACTTCTGGATTGTTCTTAAAACGCTCTTCTAATTTTTTACGCTCAGAAAACGCTGTCGTTCCCATTTCCGCAATGAGATAGGAGAGATCTTCATCGTTCGTAAGAGCTACAAAATACCACGGCTGCAGGTTCTGACCCGATGGTGCCCACATTGCAGCTTCGATGATCTTCTCAAGCTTTTCCCTTGGTACTGGTTCGTCAGTAAATTTACGAACGCTACGACGAGTTTTAATTGCTTCCATCAATTCCATGTAGCTTCCCCTTCCTATTCTTTCCCCTTTTGATTTCATTATGAATTGCTTATCTTTGTTGTTCAAATGAAATATTTAGCAATGACGCACCCTTTTTATCGGTTGTTTTCATAGCAGCTGATGAACAAACTTTAAAAAAGAAGTGCTAGCAGCAACAATTCATAACTATCTGGATCGATTCAACTAGCACCTTATTTCTATTTGCTATGAAGTTAATTTCCTCTCAATAAACGCTATCTTTTACCCCTATAATTACAAAAGAGCAAACGCGCGGAGGGGGAATTATGGAATACCGCGTGAATTGCCCAGCGTGCGATATTTGGGGAGAGGTCGTACCTTCTGGCAATGACTGCACAATTACTATTAACGGTGGTAAGGCGCATGTAGGCTGTGTTGCCTTAGCTATACCTCGCCCATCTCTTACTGGCGAAGGGATAAGCGCTACGGTATCCGTGCTAAACAGAACAGGACACATGGATGATGCAATTGCTTGTGCGGTAGCCAAGCGCATTGCCTCTGCCCGCAATTGCGCTGTTGCCTGTTCGTGCGGTATCCACGTAGATCAAGCCTCTGCTGAAACCATTACTCAAATTCGCAATGTTGTTCCCGCAATTGTTGAAGACATTTTGGCTCTTCTTGAACGAAAGGGACATACAAACCCAACTAATTAATTCAACACTGTAGCTGTGTTCACTACCAAATTATTGCCCTATTTTACGGTAAACATTCCCGTTATTTATCACTATAGAAGCAATAGCACCATAGGTGCTTACCTACCATAAAGGAGGATTACATGAACAAGATTCACGACTTGCGCACCGCGCTTGACTTCCTTCGTGAAACCCCCGGACAAGTAGTAGAAACCGATGTAGAAGTTGATCCTGAAGCAGAATTATGCGGCGTGTACCGTTATGTAGGAGCAGGCGGAACCGTACCTCGTCCCACCAAAGAAGGCCCCGTTATGATTTTTAATAACATTAAGGGTCATCCTGATGCTCGTGTTGTAATTGGCCTTCTTGCAAGCCGCACGCGCGTTGCTCGCATGCTTAATGCCGATCCTCGTCGTTTAGGGTTCCTACTCAACGATGCAGTACTTAATCCCGTACCCCCTGTTGAGGTACCTGCCGAAGAGGCAGTTTGCCAGGAAGTAGTCCACCTGGCAACTGAAGAGGGCTTCGATGTCCGCAAACTAGTGCCAGCACCAACCAACACTCCTGAAGATGCTGGTCCTTACATCACTCTTGGCATGGCATACGCTTCCGATCCTGAAACCGGCGAATCGGACGTAACTATTCACCGCTTGTGCCTTCAGAGCAAGGATGAAATTTCTATCTACATGGTTCCGGGCTCTAGGCATATTGGCGCCTTCTATGAAAAGGCAGAAAAGCTTGGAAAGCCTCTGCCTATTTCTATCAGCATTGGCGTAGATCCTGCTATTGAACTTGCAACATGCTTCGAGCCTCCTACGACCCCAATCGGTTATGACGAACTCAATGTTGCAGGCGCTCTTCGCGGAGAGCCCGTACGTATGGCAAAGTGCCTAACTATTGACGAGCGCTGCATTGCTCATGCTGAATACGTTATTGAAGGCGAATTGCTCCCAGGAAAGCGTGTTGCAGAAGACCAGAACACGGGCACTGGCAAGGCAATGCCTGAATTCCCAGGCTACACAGGACCTGCCAATCCTTCGCTTCCTATCATCAAGGTCAAAGCAGTAACCACCCGCAAGAACCCCATTATGCAAACCTGCATCGGTCCTTCCGAGGAACATGTAAGCATGGCTGGCATTCCAACTGAAGCAAGTATTATCCAAATGGTAGAAAAGGCTGTTCCTGGTCGCCTTTTGAACTGCTACTGCGCAACTCCTGGTGGCGGAAAGTACTTGGCTGTTCTTCAAATCAAAAAGAGCTCTCCTGCCGACGAAGGTCGTCAACGTCAAATTGCTCTTCTCGCTTTCTCCGCTTTCAGCGAGCTAAAGCACATCTTCTTGGTTGATGAAGACGTAGACCCCTTCGATATGAACGACGTACTGTGGGCCATGAACACTCGTTTCCAAGGAGATGCCGACATTATCACCATTCCTGGTGTTCGCTGCCATCCGCTTGATCCTTCAAATGATCCCAGCATGGATCCCAGCATTCGCGATCATGGCATTGCTTGCAAGACCATCTTCGACTGTACCGTACCTTATGATCAAAAAGATAGATTCCAGCGCTGCCAGTTTAAGGAAGTTGATCCAAAGCATTGGTTGCCTGACTTTGAGTTTTAAACGGCATGCAGAAGACCGTAACTACGACTGAATAAAATACGTTATATTCGACTTTTATTCAGTTCATAACAAGCGAGGCATATATGCCGAGCAAGAATGCGTACATTTCGCACTTTTAAATAATCCGTCTAGTTCACGCACGCTAGGCGGATTATTTTAGGTTGAAATGCTGACACAAAAGGAAAAATATGGACAGACTGATTGTAGGAATTACGGGCGCAAGCGGAACTGCACTTGCCAACAACTAAAACGTTATACCGACTGCGAAATACACGTCGTAGCGTCTGACAGTGCTCGGCTTACTGCTAGTTATGAAGCACCCGAGTTGTTTGGGGAAGCGCTTGCTCTTGCTGACGTTATTCATGACAATGCAAGCATTGGCGAATCTATTGCAAGCGGCACCTTTAAAACGCGCGGAATGGTTATTGTTCCTTGCAGTATGAAAACAGTGGCCGGCATTGCAAGCGGCTACAGCGACAACTTGGTATTGCGCGCTGCCGACGTAACCTTAAAAGAGCAACGTCCACTTGTGCTTGTAGCACGCGAGACTCCTATGAGCCCTATTCACCTGCGTAATTTAAGTACCTTGAGCGCTCTTCCGACGGTCTGCGTAATGCCGCCCATGATGACGTATTATCATCATCCTCAAACCATAGAAGATATGGAAGATCAACTTATTGGCAAGATCTTCGACCGGTTTGGATTAGATTATCCGCCCTTTGAACGCTGGAACGGATAACAAAAGGCCTGATACGCTCATGCCTCTATAGGTCTTCCGCGCAATGCGCGACCAAAAGCAAACCAAAAGCAAACTAGACAAAATGCGTGCTTTCAAATTCGAAAGCACGCATTTTGTTTGAAAAAACTTAGTTTGCTCAAGAAGATTTAGCTTATTCGCAAGTACATATTTGTCTAGAAGGATATGGTTTGTTCGCAAACACATGCTATTCAAAATAGCACATGATGTCTGAAGGGTTGTAATACTCGAATGGACGAGTTTTTCAAAAATCAGAGGACACAACCCCTACACCCGTATCGTCCTATATGTCTATGTTCTTTATATAACCCTATATGCCCCTATATCCCTACAACCTTCTGGCCGCACTACGACGGCAATACAAAAACCCCGCGAGACGTGCACTCGCGGGGTTTTTTTTTGGTAATTTTCTTCACGGGTTAGTGAAGAGTTTCACCGTATTTCTATATTACTTCTAGTCTACAGACTGACCAGCTTTGATCGCTTCGAGACGAGCTGCAAGAGCTTCAAGCTGCTTGTTAGTCTCTTCGTCTTCAATGCGCTGCTGTTCCTTGTTGTAAGCATAGTCGTCGCGGATCTTCTCATTGTCGCACATCAGCAGGTAGAAGATTACACCAACTACGAAGCCAACGCCGCCACCACGAGCGAGAACGAAGCCAGCGATCATGCCTGCCATGCCCTTGTCCATTTCGTCGCGGACGAGGTCGAATGCGATAACTGCACACAGCCAACCCTGGATACAGAGTACAACTACGAGCAATGCTGCAGAAGCTGCAAGAGATGCCTCATACAGAGGATATACGAACAAACCGATAACGGTGAAGATCAGGTTCGTACCAGAACCATCATAGATGGAGTCCATACCCTGCTGACCAGACTGCTTATAGCGAGCATAGGTAGCAACGCAGTAAGGAGCGGACAGAGGACCTGCGAGTGCAGGATAAGGTGCGAACAGACCGAGGAGTAAGTTACGGATACCGCAGATAACGTTGGTACGGTTAGGATCGAATTCGATGTATTCGTCGTCACGTACAGCCTGAAGACCAAGCTGCTGTACCGTTACGAAGTCGCCGTAAGCAATGATCCATGCCATGACTGCATAAGGAAGTGCAGATACCCAAACCATAGGATCAGCTGCAAAGCCGATGAACAGAGGAGATACTGCATAGAACAGACCCATGAAGTCAGGAACACGAATAATTTCGCCAGAGAAGTTGAACTGGAATTCGCCAGCTACGCCACCAAGAACGAGCAGTGCGAGAACGCCCCAGAGGGAGCTGTAGTTACCAAGGATAGCTACAAAGCGGTTGGTTTCCATGTACTTACGTACACGACGTGAGAACATGAGCATGAAGATGATAACCAAACCACCAACGCAACCGATGGTTACGGTGTCAACAGCGCCGCCAGAACCAAGGCGAGCGAAGATAGCGTTAACACCAGCACCGAGTACGATACCTGCTTTTACTGCAGGAGGAGTAATTTTAGGCTCGCAACACTCTTTCACGGTCTACCCCAAAACACAAAGTTTCCGCAGGTCAGAAGTGGTGTGTCGAGATTTTCGGCGCACCACTCTTTCACAGAAAACAGCGCTCCTTTCGGGATTTTTCTTCCATGAATTCTTCCATGGAAACCCGGGAGGGGCGCACCTGTATTTGTACGGAAATTGATGAAAGGAACCACGACGATGAACAGCATAAACTCTGCCCATGCCGTCCTTATCCCGGTAGTCGTAGAACTCCCCGCGTGCGCTCATCCAGTCATCCCACGACCGTATCCAAGGTTCCATGTCATCCAGGGGAAGGACGAATCCGAGCTTCCTCAGGTAGTCCTTAACATGCTCCGGCACCCAGTATTCGTCCAAGCCATTAGCGCCCATGCTGAAACCTCCTTCAACCACACCGAAAGGCAAGGTGAAGTTTCAACGCATGTCACAAGTAGGCTGGTGATGCAGTTTGACTAAGAGACTATTTCGAGCTAGAGGGCCAGATCTCGCAGAACTCTTTGAAGAGCGCTTGCGTCCGAGCCCTGATGTCAGCTTCGCGCCAAACAAGCGGGTCGCGGTCCGTCACTTCTTTGGTGATCATGAATGCGGTCTGGTCTTTCATGCCCTTTTGCCACCGTTTGCGCAGCTGGCATCCGTTCACCTTATCGGCGAAAGCATAGTTCTTCAGGTCTTTGTTCAGGCGCGAAGGTAGAAGAGTCATGTTGCCGATTTCGTAGACGGCGGCAGTGCGCGCGTTCTCAGCATCGTTCCCGGAAAGCTCGACGCCGTGCTCGTCGATGCAGGGAAGCACGTCTAGGCCCCAATGCTGGCGCCACTTCTGCGGCATGATGTGCTCCAGCTCAAATGAGTACTTCAACTCTGCTCCATGCAGATCAGATTCGGGGTCCATGTGCCTGTGCAGTTCGATCCAGAAAAGTACGAGCCCAGCACGCGTGCTGTAGATGTTTCGAAGCGAGGTAAGAAGGCGGTCGTCTGCTACCTCGGGCTTGGAAAGGGCTTCCTCGAAGTCGAACTTGCCCTTGATCATCTCGTAGGCCTGGGTGTTGTAGTTGCGCGTTGAATTGCCGATGACGTAATTGCGCATCAGGTAGCGTTCGAGCAGGTTAAAAACAGCCGCCTGCTCATCCTCCGGCAGCGTCTTCATCGTCTTCAGGATGAAAGCGTCGAACGTTGCGAGTCGCATGACCTTCAGCATCTTCAACAGGCGCGTTGTGCTGTCCTCGAAGCTGAAGGCCGTGATCTCGTCAAATCCGATGAACGTCTCGCGGTAGGTCTCGGCGTAATCGCAGATCTCGCGAATGAAGGCCTCGATCTCGGCGGCATCCATCCCGAAGACATGCCTCGAGTAGCAAGGAGCCAGTTCTGCAACCTTATCCTTGGCAGGGTTGAATATCTGCTTTATCTGCGCAAATGCGCTAAAGAAGAGGTCAATATTGCTTCGGACGTTATGGCCGACACCCACGGTGTCAAGCCAGGTGTTGAGCGTGTCGGAATCGCGCTCGAATGTCTCGAACCAAGTTTCATCGTACAGCGCGCCAGCGTGGGCCTTTGCCCAAGCCTCGCCGGAGCCTCCCTTGTTGGTGTCGATCACTCGCTGGAAGAGTTCGTTCTTGATAATGTCAGAAGTGGTCAGCTTCACGCCCGTGCTGTTGATGGCATCGAAGATGACCTGCTCGTTTTCGTCCTCGCGGAGCTCGATGAACACGAGCACCTCACGGTCGTCGTATGTCAGCTTCTCGGTTACGCTTTGAAGCTCTTCATCAGTTGCCATCGCGAACATCTCGCGGAAGAACTTGTAGCAGTAGACGAGCCTGTTTTCTGGGACAACCTCGTCCCCCAATTCGATGCCGACATATTTGCCGTCGATGATGTCCTTGTAGAACAGGGCATCGACCTTCGAATGCTCGATCTTGTAGCTACGCTCCTTTACGCGGCCGCCAGACGTGAGCTTTGTTCGGACAAAGTAGAGATACTCCTCGTACTCTTCCTCGGTGGCCTTGTCCCCGAAATGGTCGATAAGCGCCCGCAGAAGAATTGTAAGCGTGGTCAAGCGCTGCTGCCCGTCTACGACTTGCTGATACATGCGCTCCCTGAGCGGGTCCTCGACGTCCTTCAGGATGATAGATCCAAGGAAGCAGCTCCTCTTGGGCGAGGAAAGCTCCTTCCAAAGATCCTCCCAGTTTCCGAGCTGCCAAACGTAGGTTCTCTGGAAGAAGGGAATCTTGTAGATGACCTGCCGCTTAATCCTGCTGAAGGGGTATTCCTTGGCCTGCATGTATCCTCCTCGCTTAATCGTTCAACGAAGGCTAATTATAACTGCTAAGCGCAGGTGTTTAAGTACGCAGACTAAGCGCCGATAAGGGCAAGTAGAGCTAGCGTCACCAGAGCGCACGCCAGCAGGCGCAGGAACTCGATGACGGTGAAGGTACCGACAATGACGAAGAGAATGAGAAGGGCGCCGATAAGTGCCATGGCCTAGCCTCGCAATACGTCGTCGAGCATCGCGTACCTAACCGCGTCGATGCTGTGGTCGTTGCCATCCGGGATCTCGTCGATCCAGTTGCCCTCCTTGTCCCTCTCGAACTCCTTCAAGGTGAATTCGGAGAAGGTCAAGGGACACCGCTCGCTGTCAATCACGATCTCGCGCAGCCCAGCCAGCCATTCGTAGGAAAGCCGGCGCATCCTGGCCTTCCTGGCCGCATGCACGCGAAGCCCGAGCTCGCGCCGCCACACGTTCATCTGCACCTTGGAATCCGGCGTGTCGTCGCAGTAGATGATCTGGTCGTGGAAGTAGGGCTCCGCACCCTGTTCGTCTGGGAAGGTGAGAGAATCCACCACGATCCTGCCCGTCTCCGCCGGCATCATTTTGTTAGCCGAGTGCTCCTCGAAGATGAGAAGGCGCCGGGCG
>OCQB01003181.1_pt1 | contig 9997 bp, 11 predicted proteins | sample 1538631 | NCBI WGS metagenome assembly OCQB01 (sample SAMN04571713, study PRJEB22368) | human gut metagenome | biome: human gut; material: stool | host: Homo sapiens | place: Luxembourg | collected 2012-10-19 | reverse complement strand
GGCGCACGTTGGTGATAAAGATGTCCGCCCGGGCGATGAGCTGTTCCAGGACCTGCCGCCCCTCGGCGCTCTTGGTGTTCAGGCAGATGTCCTTCTTGTTGGCGTTGTCCAGGTCGAAGCTGAGGTTTTCCAGGTCGCCGGTGGGCCGGCCCTCGTTGATGGCGGTGCTGCGGTAGGGGTCCCCCTTGGGGGCCTCCACCTTGATGACCTCCGCGCCCAGGTCGGCCAGGTAACGGCCGCAGGACGGGGCGGCGATGAAGGTGGCCAGCTCCACCACCCGAATGCCCTCCAGGGGGCGTTTCAATGTTTCCATAGGGTTCCTCCAATCTGATGTCTCGAAGGTTTTTGAACTGGTCTGACCACTTTGGGGGGAGGGCTGCCCCGCCCGGGGGCGGGGCAGCGGATTACTTCTTCAATGCGTTTTTATACCATTCGAGGATTAAATGGCATTGATTCCCTGGCCACAAGCAATCCAACACAGTAAGCAGGCGTTTAGGGTCGTACCAAGCCAAATCGATTTGGAGCGGTCATAGCCCCACACAGTAACAGCAGCCAAGAGCGGGGAAATGATAACGCCACCAAGTACCGTGGAGAAAAACGCCATTCTGGGGGTAACAAGATTCAAGAACTGCGAAATAACACCTGTGCCAAGGCTTACATCAAAGGAGCGATAGGCAAGCAGCATGATGACGTACAGCAACTGCGCCAACATATTGACAATGAGACAGATGACAAAGAAGCTCTTGTTGGTGCCACCCTTGATCCGATAGGAGGATGCCTCGACATAGTTTGTAAGGAGCTGCGAAAGGAAGAAGGGCAAAAAGTAGCACGCAAACAGGGCCCAACGGCGAGCATTCAAGACAAAGAACTCAGGTTTGAATACAAACAAATGGAAATGTGTGAAGTTAAAGTTTTCTTGCAGATAGTAGGCGATTGTGTGCATAATCAAAAAGATGATAAGTGCAATCGCGACATTCCCTAATACTTTTTTCAGCGGGACTTTCCAAACTTTTGCATCTTCTTTAAAGTCAAACCCAGGAGTTTTCTTCTTGAGATAAAGATTAACCAAAATCATGAATATGGATGTAACAATAATGTATTCAATATTACAGTTAACCATACTCAACGACAGTGCAGGGATAAGGTTCTGAATCAAGTGAGTATTTAGGCCATGCAAGTAGATATTCTGAGTAAAAGCAACTGTAACTATAACGATAATACCTACTACAATAAAGAACCTCTTATTCAGAACCAAGCGGGCCGCACTTTCCTCTGCCATATAGGTTTCTTTGTATTTCTTTGTGCTAGTAAACGCAAAGAGAAGGCCAAACATCACACAAAGAAGCCCGCCCAGCGCGACATAGTTAGCTATGTGACGCCATGTAAAGATAAGGTTATCTGAAGCAATACCAGAGTCATGTTCAAGCGTAGCGTCAAAATATTCAATAGAACGCTGGCAAACAATAGCAGACTGTGTAACCCATGCATGGAACACGCCCTCCGGGTTCCACATAATACGGGCATTATTATCCTCCATCGACCCATAGTATTGGCCTTCAACAATCGGCTCGCTTGTCCCAAACATTTCCATCAGACTCGGTTCTGAAAGAATGTAGCGGGAGTTCGCATTGTTCTGGTCGCGGTGGCCAACAATATAAGCCAGGTTAAACGGGGTATCCACAGTTACACCATTTGCGCCAGCACCGGTAACGCAGACAGAACGAACGCCCAGTTCGTAGTCATTGTACATGGCAGAGTTTATAATCTGGCTACATCCGGCAGAGTGCGCAATAGCGCCAAGTCGTGTTGAATCAACAACGCTGAGGCTTTTCAGATATTGGATGGCATAGTAAGAGGCATATCGCTCATCCGAAGTTGTTGGCAATGTAGTGTAACCATTTCCGTAACCTTCACCATTAAACACTACATAACCACGTCGTGCATACTCCAAGGCGTAGGTAAACATGGATTCTCGGCTACTATTTCCTCCATGCTGTACATAGATTGCCGGCGCTGGATTTTCATCGCTGACATCAACAGGGACATAGAGGTTACCAGCAATAGTAGCACCATTATCACAGACGAATTCCACCTGAACAATCTTTACGCTTCCGAAACTGGTGTTGATGGCCGAAGATACAATTCCTCCAACAAGGATTAGCACAAGTCCAATACCAACCACTTTAGCACAGTTATTCTTAAAAAAGTTTTTTATTCCGGATAGGACCTCTCTCATAATGTTTCTCCTCTCCTGAACACACCATTGCTATTATTTGTTATAGCAATACATCCCGAAACGCCTCCAGCGAAGTCCTCGCCTGCTCATAGTTGACCATCTGACGGTCCACCTCAATCAAAGTCAGGGGCAGACCGGCTCGGTCGCAGGCCTTCTTGAGGATGGGGTAGTCAAATTCTTCCGGGTCGCAGAACTTGGTGAGCGCCAGAATCACCCCCTTCGCGCTCCGCTCCTTCGCTGTCTCTATCACCAGCTCCGCCCGCTTCTTGTCCACGTCATACAGGACGGAGCAATGGTCCATACGGGCAAACTTGTCGCACAGCCCCTCCAGGGGGGGCAGGCTGGGGTCGGTGTCGGTGCGGTACTGTCGGCCACCACCTGGAAGCCCAGCTCGTCCAGGATGGCCAGCAGGGCCGGGCTGTCCCACAGGATACCCGAGGTCATCACCGGGGTCCTGCCCCCGCCGGAACCGGCGGCGTCCAGCTCGTACAGCAGCTCCCGCACCAGCCCGGTGTGCCGCTCCTTGGGCATGAACCACGCGCTCTTGAAGATGGCGGAGCGCTGGGCGGCGGAAATCTCCGGGTGGGCGGCCAGGGCCCTGTCCAGCTGCCGCATGGCGGCGTTGTGGTCGTTGTAGACCTGGATGGACCGGGCCAGGGCCGCCTGGCTGAACTGGGCCCCGGTGGCGGCCTCCAGATCCCGGATCACCCGCTCATAGCCCGCCAGGGTGAAGGCCCGGCCCGCCTCCCCCCGGCGGTTCTGAGGGTAGGTCATGGGGATGAAGGGGATGTGGGGCACGGCGTACTTCCAGTTCTGCCCCAGGCACTTCAGGGAGTCGCACAGGGAGGGGATGACGATGGCGGACGCGCCGTTGTACGTCCCCCGCATCCCCAGCTCCAGTATAGACTGCATGACGGAGCAAATGAAAGCGGGAAAATATTCCTTCGCCCCCTCCATCTGGGTGTCGGCTCCCCAGGCGCCCATGGGGATCAGCCCCATGGCGTGGATGATCTCCTCCGGGGTGTACACCGGGGCGGTGAGCACCACCTGTTTCCCCTCGGCCAGATAGGCCCGCAGCTGGGCGCCGGGGTCCCCGGCCACCGCCTGGAAGCGGTCCAGCAGGGTCTGCACGCTCATACCCCGGCCTCCTTTCTGCTGTCCATGATCTCCATCAGGGCCTGGACCCGGGTGTCATACTGGGCCTCGGAGAAGTTCCGTGGGTCGGCCTGGTCCCCGTCGAAGGAGACCACCGGGATGCCGCACTCCGCCCCGATCTGCCGGCTCATCTCCGGCATGAAGCCGCTCCACAGCTTGCAGGAGCGGTTGGTATGGACCAGCAGGCCCTCCACATGGTTGTCCCTGCACAGCTTTACCCGCTTATCCCGGGAGAGCTCCAGGTTGATGGCGTTGGGCACCCGGCAATAGGCCCGGATCATGCCGTCAAAATCGTCGTAGATGAAGCCGAAGGCGTCGGCGTAGATGGTGGTGACCATGTTGATGCCCCGGCTCTTCAGGGCGGTGGAGGTGGCCCGCAGCCAGGGCCAGCAGGCGATGCCCTCGAACATGATGCGGTACTTCTCCTCCCCGCGGAAGGTGCTCTCCCCCTTCGCGTGATTCTCCTCGTACTCCCGAGCCAGGGTCTCCATGGCCTCGGCGGCCTCCGGCTTGCCCCGGGCGGTGACCATCACCGCCATGTGGTTGAGCAGGTCGAAGCCGTTGAAGGGGTTGGGGATGTACCGGGCGCAGGCGGTGGCCGCCAGCCAGGCCCGGCTGGTGCGGCAGGAGTTGGCCATCACCTCCTGGAACCGCTCCTGCGTCCACCTCTTCCCGGTGATCTCCTCCAGCTGATGGATGGCATCCAGGAACTGCCCCCGCACGTAGGCCACCTCGGCATCCGAGACCTCGTAGTCCGGGTTGAAGGGGATGTCCAGCATGATCAGGGGGATGTTCAGCTCCTTGGCCAGGTTCTCATACCACTTGATCATGCAGTTGCAGATGTTGTTGCAGCACAGGACAAAGTCCGGCAGGGGCATGTCCTGCTCCGGGGCGGAGCCCAGCTTGGCATAGGCCAGGCTGATGCGGGCATAGGCGCAGATGTCGTTGGAGTAGCCCTCGGACTCCGCCTCCTCGCACATCCGGGCGCCGCCCCCCCGGGCCGCGATGGCCGCGGCCTGGTTCTCCGGGTAGCAGACCGGGATGCCCAGGGTCTCCGGGATCTCCACCGGGAAGTTGCTGGAGATCCACCCAATCTTCTCCCCCCGGGCCTTGGCCTCCATTACGTCGGTATAGGCCTTGGCTGCGATCTGCCCCAGCTTATATTTGGCCGAATTGGGGTCCGGCGGCTTGCGCACGCGCTTGCTGTCTTCTGCCATAGTCCTGCCTCCCTCTTCACGTATGTTTCCGGTAGGCGTACAGCGCCGCCCCAAGCGCCCCCGAGAGCTGGGCCAGGGGGGAGGTGCGCACCGGTACACCCAGCGCCTCCTCCAGGGCGTTCCGCACGCCGTCGTTCCGCGATACGCCGCCGCTCATGCACACGGCCTCCCGCACACCGGCACGCCGGGCCAGGGCGGCCACCCGGGACGCCACCGAGCGGCAGATCCCCGCCACCACATCGGGCACCGCCGCGCCGTTGGCCAGCTGAGAGATGACCTCCGACTCGGCGAAGACGGTGCAGGTGCTGGAGATGCTCACCGGCCGCTTGGACCGCGCCGCAAGTTCTCCCAGCTCCCCTACCTCCCGCTTGAGGATACCCGCCATCACATCCAGGAAGCGCCCCGTTCCGGCGGCGCACTTGTCGTTCATGACAAAGTTCTTCATCTGTCCCTGGTCATCCAGGGTGATCACCTTGGCATCCTGCCCGCCGATGTCAATGACCGTGCGGGCCTCCGGCATCCAGAAGTGACAGCCCAGGGCGTGGGCGGTGAGCTCACTGAGTTCCCCGTCCCGCTTGTGCCAGCGGTTCCGGCCGTAGCCGGTGGCCATCCTTCTGACCACCATATCCTCCGAGACCCCGCTGTGGGCCAGAGCCGCCTGGAACGCCTCCTCCGGGCCATCGGTCCCAATGCCCGACGGGACCAGGGATTGCCCCACGATGCGGGCCCCATCCTCCAGCAGGACGCACTTGGATGTGGTGGAGCCGATGTCGATGCCCAAGGTAAGCACATGCGCCCCTCCTATTACTATTATAACTGGTCTTACCAGATGGCTATATTATATTGACCAAAAACTTGGCTGTCAACTTGTCTAAGCATAGGAAATATCACTCAATTTTTGTGCAATTTCGACATTTTCAAATAGAGTTTGAGGATTCTGACGATTTGTGGTACACTTAGGTTGATTCCGTCCATTCCCCTCTCAGCACAGCGGCAAAGTTTTAGAGTTGGGTACCAGTGATTGAAGGAGCAGCTACATGAGTACAAACCAGTTGGATCGGGAAGCGGGCGCGCTCTTGCGCCCTGTCGAGACACAGAGGGCCAGCGAGGCCATCTATGAACAGATCAAGGGTCTTATCATCAGCGGGCAGTTCAAGCCCGGAGACCGTCTTCCGTCGGAGCGAAACATGATGGAGATGCTCCAGCGCAGCCGTCCTACGATTCGCGAGGCGCTGCGCCTGTTGGAGCGGGCCGGTTTCATCCGTATCGTCCCCGGTACAAACGGCGCCATTGTCCAGGAATTGGGGACTGATGGGGTCGAGCAGTCCTTGGAGCTTGTCCTCCAGACCAGTAAGGTCACCCTGGAGGAGCTGGTGGAGTATCGCCGGGTGAATGACACCAGCGTCGCCCGCTGGGCGGCTCAGAGGCACACGCAGGAAGATCTCGCAAAGCTCATGGCCAGTCTGGACCGCGCGGAGCAGATGATCGACGAGGGAGATTTCCAGGGCTTTATGCGGCTGGATGTCTCCTTTCACACCGCTTTGGCCCAGGCCGGCGGGAATACGGTAGCCTGCATTCTTTCCAGCGTTCTAAGCCGGATGGTGGAGCCTATGTTGCTGCGTAACCTTCAGGATCGCACCTCACAGGAAAATATGGATATGTGCAGGAAGATTTTGTCCATGCACCGCAGGATCTATGAGGCCGTAAGGTTGGGCGACGTGGCAGCCGCGGAAGACGCGATGGCGCGCCATATCATTGCGTTTGGCGATGATTTGCGCAAGTAGGGCATGGCCGCGCCCCTCAGTCGCTTTTCATTCTTGTCCCTGGCGGAGCGCACCTACATAATATGCCTATATCAAAGGATCGGCCGGACAGTTCCCTTGCTGTCCGGCCGATCCTTTCTTCTATTTGTTTTCCTGTAGGTCCCGCTGCCAAGCCTCTCCAGGGCGCGTTCACTTTAACCATCCGGCGCGGCTGTCCTCGCCTCAGAGTTTGGTCAGCAGCGCTCCAACGTCCCCATTGACGCAGACAGAGCGAGACGCGATCTCCCTGGGCGCATACGCCTCCCCGTCGTTGACGCAGGCGTACACCGCCTTCGGATTGTCCGCCGTCATGCGCCAGAAGGGGTACTTGATGATGCCCGGGGTGTTCATCCCCACCCCCAGCTCCAGATAGAGGACGGGCCCGTTCCGGTGGCGGCGGACAAAGTCGTCATACCGCCGGGCGGCGGCATACCACCCATCGTCCTGGACGAAGGTGTTGTCCGTCCGCAAATTCATGGTCATGGGCCGGCCGCACTTGGGGCAGCGGGGGACCAGCTGGGTGGGAACCGCCATCTTGGGGACGGCGCCATCGGGCAGCTCCAGGCCGCCCTCCGTGACGCGGTACCCCTGGGCCTGCACCATTTGGCCAACCACGTCCTCGTTGTCATAGGTCTTGTCGTGGCAGGGCCGGGAGCACTGCCACAGGCCGTAGTCCCCCTGGGTGTAGAACAGCCGGTGTTTGTCAAAGCCCGCCTTCTGGAACTGGTGGTCCACGTTGGTGGTGAGCACGAAGTAGTCCTTGTCCTTCACCAGCTCCAGCAGGTTCCGGTACACCGGCTTGGGGGCGGGGGTGTACCGGTTGAGGAAGATCTGCCGGCTCCAGTAGGCCCAGAACTCCTCCAGGGTGTCAAAGGGGTAGAAGCCCCCGGAATACATGTCGTGGAAGCCGTGTTTCCGCTCAAAATCGGCAAAGTAGCGGCGGAAGCGCTCCCCGCCGTAGGTAAAGCCTGCGGCGGTGGACAGACCGGCCCCGGCGCCGATGAGGACGGCGGGGGCCGCCTCAAGCGCCCGTTTCAGCTCGTCCGTCCGGCCCGAGGAGGGCGCGGTAGACGGCTGCGTCAAGATCTTTGAACACATTGAAGATCACCTTCTGAATGGAAGTGTCCCGCCGGAGGAAGTCTTGCACTGTCACCACGGCGATTTCGGCGGCCTCCTGGTTGGGGAAGTGGAACTCCCCGGTGGAGATGCAGCAAAAGGCCACGCTGGCAAGCCCGTGCTCCGCCGCCAGCTCCAAACACGAGCGGTAGCAGGAGGCCAGTTCCTCCCGATCCTGCTTGGTCACCCGGCCCCGGATGATGGGTCCCACCGTGTGGAGCACATACCGGGCAGGAAGATTGTAGCCGGGAGTCAGCTTGGCCCGGCCGTTGGGCTCCGGATGGCCCTGCTCGTCCATGAGCCGGCGGCACGCCTCCCGGAGCTGCAGCCCCGCCGCCGAGTGGATGGCGTTGTCAATGCACCCGTGGCAGGGGACGAAGCAGCCCAGCATCTGGCTGTTGGCGGCGTTGACGATGGCATCCACCTTTAAGGTGGTAATGTCCCCCTGCCAGAGGGCCATCTTCGGGCAGGCAGCCAGGGCGGGCAGGGTCATGCCGTCCACCACGCCCTTTTCCTCCCGCTCCGCCGCGAGCAGCTGGTCCTGCACCGCCAGGAACTCCGGGTCCAGGGGGAGGGGCGGGCGGAGGTTCATCAGGGAGCGCAGCAGCTGGCGCTGGGCCCCCTCCTCCTTGGGGAACCGGGCGGCCTGGGTCCGGTACTCCGGCAGGTCGGCCAGAAGTTTTTCATTGAGGCAGAGCAGCTGTTCCAGACGGTCCATGGTGCGCCCTCCCTCAGCCCAGCTTCTCCACCGCCTTTACCGGGCAGATGCGGAAGCAGTTGCCGCAGTGGAGACAGTGGGACGGGTCGATGACCCGGGGGACGGTATTGCTGATACAGCCGGAGGGGCACACGCTGCGGCACCCCTGGCAGCCGATACACCGGTCCGGGTCGATGCGGTAGCCGGTCTGGCGGACGCGCTCCCCGCCGAAGGAGAAGGCCTGGCGGAAGGGGGGCTGCTGGGACAGGTCGAAGTACTCCCCCTCCCCCCGGTAGAGCTGGAACACCTCCAGGGCGTCCCGGCTCTTCTCCGTTGGGTATATTTTGGCCATGTAGGGGTTTTTCTCGAAAATTTCATCCAGGCGCTCCTTCCCGATGCTGCGCACCGCCCCCCGCACCGAGATGGCCACGGCGGAGAGGGTATCCTCCCTCTTCATGCCGGAGATGGCTACAAAGGGCCGGGCCATGAGCCGGTCATAGAAGGACTTGCCCCGGGCGGTGAGAAAGTAGAGTCCTTCCTCATCCGCCAGCATCAGGTCAATGACGCAGGTCTGGGGCAGGCCCTGGCCATCCACGGTGGCAAAGACAGTGGAGTGGATGTCCCGCTGTAAGATGTCCAAAATTTCCTGTGTGGTCATGGCGTTTGGCTCCTTTGCTGAAGCAGGCCGGAAGCCCCAGGCCGGACCGGCCTGGGGGCTTCCCGTGGTTGTCGCTTACAGGCTGTACTCCTGGGGCGGGTTGCCGGAAAAGTCGGCGATCACTCCGTGGGCGTCCGCCAGATAGAACACCTCGAAGATGGGGTTGTCGGCAGTCTGGTACTGGCTCTTCACGATAGGGTTCTGGATGCACATCTCCTTGGCGGCCCTGTTGTCCTCAAACACCGCCCTGCCGTTCAGGCGGATCCAGGCGTAGGTGGGGCTGGACACGGAGACCTCGATGTAGGGGTTGGCCTGCATGTCCTTGTAGACGTCCTTGGTGTTGTTGGTGCAGAACCACAGCTTGCCGTCCATCTCTCCGGCGAACATGAAGGGGCGGCACTTGGCCTTGCCGTCCCGGCCCACGGTGGCCAGATACTGGACAGGGTTCTCGTTTAAGAATTTCACGACTTCGTTCATGGTGGGGTACCTCCAATTTGGTTTTTAGGGCAAGTCCCTTTTGTTGTCTCTATTGTAGCGCGGTTGCCCGGCATTGAAAAGTACGCACAATAATGTGGCATAGTTACCGGCTGGTAACCGTCCCGCGCTTCCGCCAGGACCGGCAGGTCCGCCGAAAATCCGGGGTCTTGACATCCACCCGGTCTGTACCATACAATACAGCTGTACACCCAAATTGGAAACCATTGAGGAGGCAGATCAGGATGACCACAACAGCCAAGGAGCTTCCGGCCTGTCCGGTGGAGACCACACTGACCCTCATCAGCGACAAGTGGAAGGTGCTGATCCTCCGGGACCTGATGCCGGGGACCAAGCGGTTCGGCGAGCTGAAGAAGTCCATCGGGAACGTGAGCCAGAAGGTGCTCACCGCCCAGCTCCGGCAGATGGAGGACAGCGGCCTGCTCACCCGCACGGTATACCCTGAGGTTCCGCCCCGGGTGGAGTACACCCTGACGGACCTGGGCCGCAGCCTCAAGCCCATCCTGGACGCGATGTGGACGTGGGGCGAGGGGTACCAGGCGAAAAATTCAGGTTAGACATGGCCGATTCCGGGGGATCGCCCCCGGCGCGGGTCCGTGTCCGAGCGGCATGGCGGGGGGG
>OCQB01003168.1_pt1 | contig 10035 bp, 4 predicted proteins | sample 1538631 | NCBI WGS metagenome assembly OCQB01 (sample SAMN04571713, study PRJEB22368) | human gut metagenome | biome: human gut; material: stool | host: Homo sapiens | place: Luxembourg | collected 2012-10-19 | reverse complement strand
GTATCAGTATGTCTGTGTTTATGATGACAGGTTACATTAAGAGCATTCCAAAAGATATTGAAGAGTCTGCTGTTATTGACGGTGCAAATATTATGCAGGCCTTCTTTTATATCATGCTCCCTTTGATTAAACCTATGACTATAACGATTATAATTTTGAATGGTATGTGGATATGGAATGATTATCTTCTTCCGTTCCTGGTGCTTGAAACGTCGGATTTCAAAACCATAACGCTTGAGATCTATTATGTTAAGATGACAGCCGGGCAATATGTGAGTCCTTGGGAGACGCTTTTTCCAAGCGTTCTGATTGCAATCCTACCATTGATTGTAATATTTTTACTTTTTCAAAAGCATTTTGTTAAAGGTGTTACTGCTGGAGCGGTGAAGAGCTGAAAATAAGTTGGTTCTCTTTGAAGAGGATGTGATTACATTTAGATCACATCCTCTTTTCTGATTATAGGTAATGCATTCAGATAAATGAAGAATTTTTCTGCATACAGTATAAGCTCTGTTAAATGTAAAGTGAAATATAGGTAACTATTCAGTCGTTAATTAATATCTCTAGGCTGAACTGTAACAAATATAGTTTAAAAAATAGAGAAAAACTATTGACAAGCCACAACCTTGATGGTATTATACCTAAGTATCACGCCGAAGACAGCAGGTGCCGTAAGGCATAAGACTAAAACGCCTGCCGAGGAAGTACATTCTTAGTAAAGAATCGAGGTCCTCTTTGTCGTGCACAAAGAGGTTTTTTTATACCTTGCCTCGGGCAGCCAGAGCCTGCTCCCATGGAAGGATGGCTGACGGAGTGCCCGCAGGTGTATATTTGGCGGTACACAAAATCTATAAGGAGGTGCACCAATCATGGCAAAAGTTGAACTGAAAAAACCGATCGTAGAAGAGATTTCCGCAAATATCGCTGATGCTCAGGGCGTTGTTCTGGTAAACTACAGTGGTCTGACAGTAGCTCAGGATACTCAGCTGCGTAAGGAATTAAGAGAAGCTGGCGTTGTATACAAAGTATACAAAAACACAATGATGAACTTTGCATTCCAGGGAACTCCGTGTGAAGAACTGTGCAAACATCTGGATGGAACAAACGCTCTGGCTATCTCTAAAGAAGATGCAACTGCCCCTGCAAGAATCCTTGCGAAATTTGCAAAGACAGCTCCGCAGCTGGAACTGGTAGCAGGTGTTGTTGAAGGTGGTTACTATGACCAGGCTGGAATTAAAGCACTGTCCGAAGTACCTTCCAGAGAGGAACTTCTTGGAAAACTGCTTGGAAGCATCCAGTCCCCAATCGCCAACTTTGCTCGCGTCATCAGCCAGATCGCAGAAGCAAAAGAGGCATAAGTTTCTTAATGAAGGCAAGCTGCCAAGCGCAGCCTGAATTTAGAAACTTAGCCGTTCGATCGAACAAAGTGAGATCGAACTTCCTCGCAGCGTAAGCTGCTAAAAAAAAATTAAAAAAGAAAACAAAACTTATAATTGGAGGTAAATAAAAATGGCAAAACTTACTACAGCTGAATTTATTGAAGCTATCAAAGAACTGTCCGTTCTGGAACTGAACGAACTGGTAAAAGCATGTGAAGAAGAATTTGGTGTATCCGCAGCAGCAGGTGTTGTTGTAGCAGCAGCAGGTGCAGCAGAAGCAGCAGAAGAGAAAGATGAGTTTGACGTAGAGCTGACAGAAGTTGGTCCTAACAAAGTTAAAGTTATCAAAGTTGTTCGTGAAGCAACAGGTCTGGGACTGAAAGAAGCTAAAGAAGTAGTAGACGGTGCTCCGAAAGTAATCAAAGAAGCAGCTGCAAAAGCAGAAGCTGAAGAAATCAAAACAAAACTGGAAGCTGAAGGCGCTAAAGTAACTCTGAAATAATCAGATTACAGCATTTAGTTGAAAGATGGAGAACCCGGAAGAGCTACAATGCTCTTCCGGGTTTTTGTAATGAAAAAATAAAAAAGATTAGAAAATTGGGTTGACACTCTTGACAAACTGTGATATTGTAAAAAATGCACTATTATGGCAAGATATGCCTACTAGTCTAATCTTAAAAGCACGAAAAAGGCATGAGCAGTAATAAATCAAATACACAAGGGGTGAAACGGTCAATGGAAAAAAACAGAATACGTCCTATTACAAACGGTAAAAGTATGCGGATGAGCTACCAGAGACAAAAAGAAGTTTTGGAAATGCCCAACTTGATTGAGGTTCAGAAAGATTCCTATAACTGGTTCCTTGAGGAAGGTTTAAAGGAAGTATTTGCTGATATCTCTCCGATCACTGATTACAGTGGCAAGTTGAGCTTGGAATTTGTGGACTTTACTTTGTGCGAGGATGATGTGAAATATTCCATCGAGGAGTGCAAAGAAAGAGACGCAACTTATGCAGCACCTTTAAAAGTAAAGGTGAGATTGTACAATAAGGAAAACGACGAAATTAAAGAGCATGAGATTTTCATGGGAGATTTGCCGTTGATGACAGCAACCGGTACCTTCGTAATTAATGGTGCAGAACGAGTTATTGTCAGTCAGTTAGTACGTTCCCCTGGTATTTACTATGCGATTGCTCATGACAAACTTGGTAAAAGACTGTTTTCTTCTACCGTAATCCCGAACAGAGGAGCATGGCTGGAATATGAAACAGATTCCAATGATGTCTTCTGGGTACGTGTAGACAGAACAAGAAAGGTTCCGATTTCTGTTCTGATTCGTGCTTTGGGAAAAGGAACCAACGCAGAGATCACAGAACTGTTTGGTGAGGAGCCGAAGATTCTGGCAAGCTTTACCAAAGATACAGCAACCTGCTATGAAGAAGGTCTGTTAGAGCTGTATAAAAAAATTCGTCCGGGTGAACCGCTGGCAGTAGACAGCGCAAGAAGCCTGATCACAAGCATGTTCTTTGATCCGAAACGGTATGATCTGGCTAAAGTAGGTAGATATAAATTCAATAAAAAACTGCATCTGAAAAACCGTATCAGCGGTCATGTACTGGCTGAAGACGTAGTGGATACTACCACAGGTGAGATCCTGGCAGAAGCAGGTACAGAAGTAACAAAAGAACTGGCAACTTCTATCCAGAATGCGGCAGTTCCGTTTGTGTGGATTCAGACAGAAGAAAGAAATGTAAAAGTTCTGTCCAACCTGATGGTAGATCTGACCGCACATGTAGACTGTAATCCGGAAGAACTGGGTGTTACAGAGCTGGTATATTACCCTGCACTGGAACAGCTGATGGAAGAATATGAAGATGCTGATGAACTGAAAGAAGCCATCAAACATCATATTCATGATCTGATTCCGAAACACATTACAGAAGAAGATATTTTTGCTTCTATTAACTATAACTTACATCTGGAATATGGTCTGGGAACCGACGATGATATCGACCACTTAGGAAACCGTCGTATCCGTGCGGTCGGAGAATTGCTGCAGAACCAGTACCGTATCGGTATGTCAAGACTGGAGCGTGTTGTTCGTGAAAGAATGACAACACAGGATCCGGAGGGTATTTCTCCACAGTCTCTGATCAACATCAAACCGGTAACCGCTGCTGTAAAAGAATTCTTCGGTTCTTCTCAGCTGTCTCAGTTCATGGATCAGAACAACCCGCTGGGTGAGCTGACTCATAAGAGACGTCTGTCCGCACTGGGACCTGGTGGTCTGTCCAGAGACCGTGCCGGATTCGAGGTTCGAGATGTACACTATTCCCATTACGGAAGAATGTGTCCGGTAGAGACTCCTGAGGGACCTAACATCGGTCTGATCAACTCTCTGGCATCTTATGCAAGAATTAATGAATACGGATTTGTGGAAGCTCCATATCGTAAGATCGACAAAACAGATCCGAAGAATCCTCGTGTTACAGACGAAGTTGTTTATATGACAGCTGATGAGGAAGATAATTATCATGTAGCACAGGCGAACGAACCTCTGGATGAAGAAGGACATTTCCTTCATAAGAATGTATCCGGTCGTTACCGTGAAGAGACACAGGAATACGAAAGAAGAATGTTCGATTACATGGATGTATCTCCTAAGATGGTATTCTCTGTAGCTACAGCCCTGATCCCGTTCCTGCAGAACGATGATGCGAACCGTGCGCTGATGGGATCCAACATGCAGCGTCAGGCCGTACCGCTGATGATTACAGAAGCTCCTGTAGTCGGAACCGGTATCGAAGCCAAAGCTGCCGTAGACTCCGGTGTTTGTGTGGTTGCCAAGAAGGCAGGTACCATTACCAAGTCTACATCCAAAGAAATTACAATGAAAAACGATGACGGTACCACGGATGTATACCGTCTGACCAAGTTCCTGAGAAGTAACCAGTCCAACTGCTACAATCAGAAACCAATCGTATTCAAGAACGAACATGTAGAAGCAGGTCAGGTAATCGCTGACGGTCCTTCTACTTACAATGGTGAACTTGCTCTTGGTAAGAACCCGCTGATCGGTTTCATGACCTGGGAAGGTTATAACTACGAGGATGCGGTTCTGCTGAGTGAGAGACTGGTACAGGAAGATGTATATACTTCTATTCATATCGAAGAATATGAAGCAGAGTCCAGAGATACCAAGCTGGGACCGGAAGAGATCACAAAAGATGTTCCGGGTGTCGGTGATGATGCTCTGAAAGATCTGGATGAACGTGGTATTATCCGTATCGGTGCTGAGGTTCGTGCGGGAGATATTCTGGTTGGTAAGGTAACTCCGAAGGGAGAGACTGAACTGACAGCTGAGGAACGTCTGTTACGTGCTATTTTCGGTGAGAAAGCAAGAGAAGTACGTGATACTTCCCTGAAGGTACCACATGGTGAATACGGTATTGTTGTGGATGCGAAAGTATTTACAAGAGAAAATGGCGACGAACTGTCACCTGGTGTAAATCAGGCTGTTCGTATCTACATTGCACAGAAGAGAAAGATTTCTATCGGTGATAAGATGGCCGGTCGTCACGGTAACAAGGGTGTTGTTTCCCGTGTTCTGCCTGTAGAAGATATGCCATTCCTGCCAAACGGTCGTCCTCTGGATATCGTGCTGAATCCTCTGGGTGTACCTTCCCGTATGAATATCGGACAGGTCCTGGAGATTCATCTGAGTCTGGCCGCAAAGGCTCTTGGATTCAACATTGCCACTCCTGTATTCGATGGCGCAAGTGAGAACGACATCATGGATACTCTGGAACTGGCAAATGATTATGTAAATCTGTCCTGGGAAGAGTTTTCTGAGAAACATAAAGAAGAGCTGCTTCCGGAAGTTATGGATTATCTGTATGAGAACAGAGATCACAGAAATCTGTGGAAAGGTGTTCCAATCTCACGAGATGGTAAAGTAAGACTTCGTGACGGTCGTACCGGTGAATATTTCGACAGTCCGGTAACCATTGGTCACATGCATTATCTGAAGCTGCATCACCTGGTTGATGATAAGATCCATGCACGTTCTACCGGACCATACTCCCTGGTAACGCAGCAGCCTCTGGGTGGTAAAGCTCAGTTCGGTGGCCAGCGTTTCGGAGAGATGGAGGTATGGGCACTGGAAGCATACGGTGCATCTTATACTCTGCAGGAGATCCTGACAGTCAAATCCGATGATGTGATCGGTCGTGTGAAGACATACGAAGCGATCATCAAAGGTGACAATATCCCTGAACCGGGTATTCCGGAGTCTTTCAAGGTATTGCTCAAAGAGCTGCAGTCTCTGGGACTGGATGTAAGAGTCCTGAAAGATGATAATACAGAAGTGGAAATCATGGAAAATATCGACTATGGCGATACTGATCTGCGTTCCATCATCGAGGGTGACAAGCGATACAACCGCGATGAAGAAGAGTCCTACGGAAACTATGGTTTCAGCAAACAGGAATTCGAAGGCGAAGAACTGGTGGATGTAGAAGAAGACGCAGCTGATGAATCAGCTGACGAAGAATTAGATTTCTAAGAGAAAACATTCTCTGATGCGATAGAAAAAGTCCTGTGGCCGCGTAACAGCGGCCGTGGGAATGAATCCTAGAAAGGAGCAACCAAATGGCTGAAACAACCAATAAAGAAGTATATCAACCAATGACGTTCGATGCGATTAAAATTGGTCTGGCATCTCCGGAAAAGATCCGTGAATGGTCTCATGGTGAAGTTAAAAAACCAGAAACCATCAACTACCGTACATTAAAACCGGAAAAAGATGGTCTGTTTTGCGAGAGAATCTTCGGACCAAGCAAAGACTGGGAGTGTCATTGTGGTAAATATAAAAAGATCCGTTATAAAGGGGTTGTCTGCGACCGCTGTGGTGTAGAAGTTACAAAATCAAGCGTTCGTAGAGAGCGTATGGGACATATTGAACTGGCAGCGCCGGTATCTCATATCTGGTACTTCAAGGGAATTCCGTCCCGTATGGGTCTGATCCTGGATCTGTCTCCGAGAACACTGGAGAGAGTTCTGTATTTTGCGAATTATATTGTCCTCGATCCGGGTGATACCAATCTGCAGCTGAAACAGGTGCTGACAGAGAGAGAATACCAGGAAGCAAGAGAACAGTTTGGAGACACCTTCCGTGTAGGTATGGGCGCAGAATCTATCAAAGAGCTGCTGCAATCCATAGACCTGGAAGCAGAATCCGTAGAACTGAAAGCCGGACTGAAAGATGCAACCGGACAGAAACGTGCCCGTATCATCAAACGTCTGGAAGTTGTAGAAGCATTCCGGGAATCCGGTAACAGACCGGAGTGGATGATCATGGATGTTGTACCGGTTATTCCGCCGGATCTGCGTCCTATGGTACAGCTGGACGGTGGACGTTTTGCTACATCTGACCTGAATGATCTGTACCGTCGTATCATCAACCGTAACAACCGTCTGAAAAGACTGCTGGAGCTGGGAGCCCCGGATATTATCGTAAGAAATGAAAAACGTATGCTGCAGGAAGCTGTAGATGCGCTGATCGATAACGGTCGCCGTGGCCGTCCGGTAACCGGACCTGGTAACAGAGCTCTGAAATCTCTGTCCGATATGCTGAAAGGTAAATCCGGACGTTTCCGTCAGAACCTGCTGGGTAAACGAGTTGACTACTCCGGACGTTCCGTAATCGTCGTTGGACCGGAACTGAAGATTTATCAGTGTGGTCTGCCGAAAGAGATGGCAATCGAGCTGTTTAAACCGTTCGTTATGAAAGAACTGGTTGCAAACGGAACCGCTCATAACATTAAAAATGCAAAGAAAATGGTCGAGAAAGTACAGCCGGAAGTATGGGATGTACTGGAAGACGTTATCAAAGAGCATCCGGTTATGCTGAACCGTGCTCCTACACTGCATCGTCTGGGTATTCAGGCATTTGAACCGATCCTGGTAGAAGGTAAAGCGATCAAGCTGCATCCTCTGGTTTGTACCGCGTTCAATGCCGATTTCGATGGTGACCAGATGGCTGTCCATCTTCCACTGTCCGTAGAAGCACAGGCAGAATGCCGTTTCCTGCTGTTGTCTCCGAACAACCTGTTGAAACCGTCCGATGGTGGTCCGGTAGCCGTTCCTTCACAGGATATGGTTCTGGGTATTTATTACCTGACACAGGAAAGACCGGGAAGCAAGGGAGAAGGCGGATACTACAAGAGCCTGAACGAAGCTATCCTGGCTTACGAAAACGGATACCTGACACTGCAGACAAGAATTCACGTTCGCCGTGAAAAAACTCTGCCGACAGGAGAAGTCCTGGAAGGAACAGTAGAATCCACTCTGGGTAGATTCCTGTTCAACGAGATCCTGCCACAGGATCTGGGATTTGTAGACAGAAGTGTTCCGGGTAACGAACTGCTTCTGGAAGTTGATTTCCATGTAGGAAAGAAACAGCTGAAACAGATCCTTGAAAAAGTTATCAATACCCACGGACAGACAAAGACTGCGGAAGTACTGGATGATATCAAAGCTACCGGTTACAAATACTCTACGAGAGCTGCTATGACCGTATCCATTTCCGATATGACTGTGCCGCCTCAGAAACCACAGATGATCGAACAGGCGCAGGAAACTGTAGATAAAATCACCAGAAACTTCAAACGTGGTCTGATCACAGAAGAAGAGCGTTACAAAGAAGTCGTAGAAACCTGGAAACAGACCGATGATGAGCTGACAAAAGCCCTGCTGAATGGTCTGGATAAATATAACAACATCTTCATGATGGCCGATTCCGGAGCCCGTGGATCTGATAAACAGATCAAACAGCTGGCCGGTATGCGAGGATTGATGGCCGATACAACCGGTCACACCATCGAGCTGCCTATCAAGTCAAACTTCCGTGAAGGTCTTGATGTACTGGAATATTTCATGTCCGCCCATGGAGCTCGAAAAGGTATGTCCGATACCGCTCTTCGTACCGCCGATTCCGGTTACTTGACCAGACGTCTGGTAGATGTATCTCAGGAGCTGGTTGTTCGTGAGATGGATTGTGCGGAAGGCAGAGATGAGATTCCGGGTATGTATGTGAAGGAATTCACAGACGGAAAAGAAGAAATCGAAAGTCTGCAGGAACGTATCACAGGACGTTTCTCCTGCGAGACAATCAAAGATAAAGATGGTAATGTGCTTGTAAAAGCAAACCACATGATCACACCGAAACGTGCAGCTAAGATCATGAGCGAAGGTGTCAATGCAGAAGGCAAACCTTACGACAAGATCAAGATCCGTACGATTCTGAGCTGTAAATGTAAAGTTGGTATCTGTGCAAAATGTTATGGTGCCAACATGGCAACAGGAGAAGCTGTTCAGGTTGGTGAGTCTGTAGGTATCATCGCCGCACAGTCCATTGGTGAGCCTGGTACACAGCTGACCATGCGTACTTTCCATAGTGGTGGTGTTGCCGGTGACGATATCACACAGGGTCTTCCTCGTGTCGAGGAGCTGTTCGAGGCAAGAAAGCCGAAAGGACTTGCCATTATCACAGAGATTCCTGGTGAAGTTGCAATCAAAGATACCAAGAAGAAACGAGAAATCGTAATTACCGATAAAGAAAGCGGAGAAACCAAGACATACCTGATCCCTTACGGATCCAGAATCAAGGTTACAGACGGACAGATGCTGGAAGCCGGTGATGAACTGACAGAAGGTTCTGTTAACCCACACGACATTCTGAAAATCAAAGGTGTACGTGCCGTACAGGATTATATGATCCGTGAAGTACAGAGAGTATACCGTCTGCAGGGTGTAGAAATCAACGATAAACATATCGAGGTTATCGTTCGTCAGATGCTGAAAAAGATCCGTATCGAAGACAACGGAGATACAGAACTTCTTCCGGGTACGATGGTTGATTTCCTTGAATATGAAGATATCAATGAAAAGATGGAAGCAGAAGGAAAAGCTCCGGCGGAAGGAAAACAGGTTCTGCTGGGTATTACCAAAGCTTCTCTGGCAACCGATTCCTTTATGTCAGCAGCATCCTTCCAGGAGACAACAAAAGTCCTGACAGAAGCTGCTATCAAAGGAAAAGTTGACCACCTGGTAGGTCTGAAAGAAAACGTTATCATCGGTAAACTGATTCCGGCCGGTACTGGTCTGAAGCGTTACAGCAACATCAAACTTTCCACAGATGATATGCTGAAGGAAGAAGAGGACGATATCCTGCTGGACGATGAAGATCTGGAACTTGTACCGGAAGATATCACAGTAGAGGAAGAAGCTTCCGAAACTGCTGAGACAGATGAAGAAACAGATGAAATCGCTGAAGAACTGGTAACTCTTGAGGATAGCGAAGAGTAAAGGTCACTGATATCAGGGAATAATGAGTAAATAAGTAAAAAGTCAGGGGAAACTGATAAAAATCAGTAATACTCCCTTGACTTTTTATTTTTTCGATGCTATGATACTACAGGTGCGCATGGAAATGCAGTTATTTTAATGTGCGCAAAATTACCTTATAAAAGGTAAGACGGCTGCATAGTCGTATGATTTAGAAATAGCAACCGCAGAACCAGAAAAGGAATAATTACAGGAGGTGAAATGGAATGCCAACATTTAACCAGTTAGTAAGAAAAGGACGTCAGACTTCT
>OCQB01003165.1_pt1 | contig 10043 bp, 6 predicted proteins | sample 1538631 | NCBI WGS metagenome assembly OCQB01 (sample SAMN04571713, study PRJEB22368) | human gut metagenome | biome: human gut; material: stool | host: Homo sapiens | place: Luxembourg | collected 2012-10-19 | reverse complement strand
TTCCCGAGCCGATAATTACGCCTACGACCAAAGCCGAAATCGGAGAGCATGACGCCGATATCTCCAAAGAAGAAATTTTGGCAAAAGGCTTGGCTACTCCCGAGGAATATGCTTTGTTGGAAAAATATACGATGGAACTTTTCAACCGGGGTACGCAGATGGCTGCCGAACGCGGATTGATTCTTGTCGATACTAAATATGAGTTTGGTAAACATGACGGGAAGATTTATCTTATGGACGAGATCCATACGCCCGATTCGAGCCGTTATTTCTATTCCGAAGGGTATGAAGAACGGTTTGCAAAAGGCGAACCTCAGAAACAGTTGTCTAAGGAGTTCGTGCGCGAATGGTTGATGGATAACGGTTTCCAGGGGAAACCCGGCCAACAAGTTCCCGAGATGACCGATGCTATCGTAGCATCTATCAGCGACCGTTATATCGAGCTGTATGAGCATATCGTCGGGGAGAAGTTCGTTAAAGCCGATACCGAAGATGTGGCCGCTCGTATCGAGAAAAATGTAAGCGGATTTTTGAAGAGCAGGAAATAAAAGTATTCCCTATCATGATTTCAGGAGAGGAAAAATTTTCTTTCTCCTCTCCTGAAATATGTATTAGTAACCATTCTTGTTATGGCATCGGAGCGTATTTCACACAATCCCGAGACGGTACTTCCTTATGGCGACGGAGAGAGCAAAGATGTGCAGGTGCGTCGTATGTTCGATACGATAGCTCCGGTATATGATCGTATGAACCGGTTGATGACTTTCGGCCTCGACCGAGGGTGGAGAAGGGTTGCCTTGAAAATGCTGAGGGCTTACAATCCCCGGAAGATACTCGATGTAGCGACCGGTACGGGAGATTTGCCGTTTATGATGAGTGAGATGTTCGATTGTCCGGATATAACGGGAATCGATTTGTCGGAAGGAATGCTCGACATCGCCCGGAAAAAATGTTCCGAGCGGAACTTGCAGGAAAAAATAGTCTTTGAAAAGCAGGATTGCCTCTCCTTGACCTTTCCCGATGCTCGGTACGATGCCGTAACCGTTGCATTTGGAGTGCGTAATTTTCAACGGTTACAGCAAGGTTTTTCCGAGATGTATCGGGTGTTGACACCCGGTGGAGTGTTGATGGTTATAGAATTGTCGACTCCCCGCAGGTTTCCGTTCGATGTGCTGTACCGATTTTATGCTCATCGCATTATTCCCTGCTTGGGGCGGTTGTTTTCTCGTGACAAGCAGGCATATATGTATCTTCCCCGTTCGATAGAGGCTGTGCCCCAGGGAGATGAAATGCTTTCGATATTCAGAAGCGTCGGGTTCGGTGAAGTATATTATCGTCGACTTACTTGGGGAGTTTGCTCCATTTATGTGGGAAAGAAGTAAGGGGGAATTTACAGATCGTTTTTATTGTCGATTTCGAGAACTTTTTCTTGTAACAGCTCGATTTGCTTCTTATAGAGTTCGTTTATTTCACGAAGTAATGCTATTTCCTGATCTTTTGATGCCAGAAAGTCTTCATATTGGAATTTTGGTTTTTTAGAAATTTTATATTTCTCGAATTCTTCCGAAACCGAAGATAGTACTTGTTTGTTGTCAGAAAGGATCGGGTTTATACTATTTTCGTGGGTTTGATTTTCTTCTCCATCATGTTCGAGAACGAAGAAGTCGGCAATGTTCAGATGATACATATTGCAGATGGTCAACAGTACGCTCATGTTGAGATTTCCTCCTCGGACGGCTTTGCCGATTGTATTCTTGTCAATACCTAAAAAAGCGGAAGCTTCTTGGTAAGTGATTCCTCTTCTCGACAGGAATTCTCGAAATTTGATTCCGGAGTAGATGATTTTCGACATAATATATTTCTTTTGAGTTTTGTATAGGATGGTGTCGTAAAAAAGAACTTTTGAAATGAACAAAAGACTATTTAATTGGTTTTACTTCTACTAATATACGAATAATATGAATTATAGCCAATAGTAATCGACTTATAGATATGAAAAATAAAAGCAGTATTGACGAAGTAAAAAAAGCGGTTGAAGCACTGGAAGAGGTCTGTGAGAGAGTAGGGGTGAACTACGCCGTCTTTTTTTCGGAACAACCGCATAGCATTACCGGTGGTGCGACGTTTACCATCGAAGAATATGCCATTCTCATCGAGACTTTTTCTCGGCGTTTGCCGTTGGAACAGGTGCGTTTTCTCCGAAAGGTCATGGATATGATTATCACCGATCGTTCATCGTCGTCTTGGCCTGTAAATTGATCTTTTTCTTTTGTGTTAAGGAAGAATTGTATGTCGTGTTTTACAGATTTTCGGCTGTATCGTCAGGGAATATTAGAGATGTGAGTCCCGGCGCAGGTTTATGTGCGTGGCGGGACGTCGGCTCGGTCGGTGACATACTGCTCTTTTTCCCGGCTTTACGCAGTGCCTGATCGAGCTCTTCCGTAAGTTTTCGTACTTCTTTTCGCAATTTTTGGGTCGTTTCCTGTAAATCTTTGATTCGTTGTTGGTGTCGCGAGTCCCGTTTCATGATATTGCGATTTTCTTTTCTCAGTTCTTGTAGGGCGTTTTGTGCCTTATTGAGTTTGTTATATAGAGATGCGTAGCGGTGTTTTATCACGATTGCTTCATTGTCTCTTTCGTCGCCGACACTACGACAGTCGAAAATTTTTTCTGTATCTTCGATATTTTGAGAGACTTCTTCTTCGGTTTTTTCATCTGGTTCGTCATAGGCGATCCCCAATGATTGTGCTTTTATTTTGTTGATCTGTCGTAGCTTTTCTTCTATTTCCCGTTCGTATCCGTCTCTTACGGTTATCAATTCGTTTTCGAGGTCGTGAATGCGCTCGCTCAGCGTTTTGCGCAGACGTTCGGCTCCGGCATGTCTTTTTTGTGCTTCGGTGTAATTATGGGAGAGCTCGGCATTTTGTTCCTGCAAGTTTTTTATTTCTGCAATGCGTCGGGATTCTTCTTCTCTCCATTTTTCGTTACGAGCCGTATTGAGCGATTCCTGCTTGAAGCGGTCGAGACTTTCGGCCAACTGCTCATAGACGATCTCGACGTTGAGAGATGAAATCGTTTTGCCGTTGTTTACGGCATCGTTGATTTGTCGGGCGAGAGCTTCGAGTAGATGTTGTTCGGCGATGTCTGTACCCGGAATATCCGAAACGATGAGTTGTTCGCTGTCGGAGTAAGTGTTTTTTTTAAGATTCCGGTCGCGCCATTGTTGCAGTATCGATTTTACAAAACTCATAACGTAGAGGTTTTTACGGTTGTGTTTCGGAGGGTTTGATGACGATGCCTTCGCTTTTTCTTCCGTTGATCTTTACGGTGAGCGGTTGTTCGAATCGTACGACCCTCAGGAATTGCGTCTCTTGCACCGCTTCTTGGTGATTGAGGAAATCTTCGTCATAGAGGCAGTCTTTGATTTGCGGATTGAGTGTGAAGTAACCTACGCCGAAAGAGGTCAGGTTCTGGAAGAAGTGCGTTCCCTGACTCGGTTCGATGAAATAACTCGATAAGGCGGTTTCGACGATGAGACGGGCGGCCGATATATGCGGCCATTTGACGGGAATACCCAGTGCCGTGTCGCTCGATCCCCAACGTCCGGGGCCTATGAGTATGTAATTTTCGCCGCGTTCGAGAAATGTTTTGTTTATCTTTTCTATTTCCCGGGCGATGAGCGAATTGTTCGACGACAAGAATCCGTCGCTTTTGACGTAGATGACATGGTGCAGATCCGACATGATGCCGTGCCCCAGAGCCGAAGATGTTTTTAGCAACAGGTCTTTTTCCTCGACTTCGTCGATTTCGTCGCTTCGCATCTCTTTTGTATCCACGATGGGGCGTATTTGCAGCCAATAAAGTGCACCGTGTGGGTGTTGTTCGTTGGGTAGGATCCCGGCAAATTCTATCTCTACATGCCGGCCCATGTCGTGTGAGCCGTATTCGAGCATCATTTCCAGCAATGGTGATAGCGGGAAAATATTGTGTTGCAGGATATTGGCGAAGGTAACGACTTTGCGCCCACCTTCGTAGTATCCGTCGCGTATGACTTGGTCGTAAGGGTCGAACGTCGATACCATGCCGCGTAGGGAATTATCGGCCTCAGCATCGCGTATTGAAAGACGCAAAAGGTTGAAGCTGTCATCGACTTCGCAATGTTCTTGGATATTTTTCAGGTCGAGTGCGTAAAAACGAGTTTGCGTGTCTCGCAGGGCAAGGTCGAGGGTGCTGGTTTGCAGTACCTTGTTGGGATGCTTGGGCGAAAATCGTAAACTGCGTCCGCCGTCGACGATGTATTTTCCGAGACCTACGGCTATATCCACGACTCCGTCTTCAGCTTTTTCGTCGTTGATCGGGTAATAGTTGAGCGACCGGCCGACACCCGCGAATGAGGGATAGTATCGGTCGCCGTATTGCGTACCTACTACTTCTTGTAAGATAATTGCCATTTTTTCCTGATCGATGACATTTGATGTCGCTGTCATGTAGGCTTTGCTGTCGGAGTAAAATACCGAGGCATATACGCCTTTCACGGCGGCCGACAACATGCGATACATCTCTTCGCGGTCTTCGAGGAACGGTATCATGTAGGTCGAGTATACACCGGCGAAAGGTTGGTAATGCGAGTCTTCGAGCAGGCTCGACGAACGCACGGCGATGGGCCGTCCTACGACCTCGAAAAAGGCCAGTATGTCTTCTTTGAGGCGTTCGGGCAAGGAGGCTTCGAGGAAGTGGTTGAGGATTTCTTCGTCGGGCATGTCCGAGAGGGCGATTTGATAGAGATTGTTGCTCTCCATAAATTCATCGAAGAGGTCGGTACAAAGAACCACGGTTTTAGGAACGGAAACGCTTATACCTTCGTAATCTTCGAGTATGGGGTGGCGTTTGATGAGTGAGTCGATAAATGCCAGACCGCGCCCTTTTCCTCCCAGCGAACCTTGCCCGATACGGGCGAAATTGGAGTATTTGTCGAAACGGTTTCGTTCAAAAATGGCCACTACGCCCCGGTTCTTCATTTTCCGATAGAGGACAATGGAGTCGAAAATTTCCTGTCGTATTTCAGGCAGCTCGTCGAGGTTATGAGGCCAGCGCCGACGAATAAATTCGGCCAGCGGGAAAAGGGCTCGGGAATAGAGCCAGCGGGAAATATGATTGCGCGAGGCGTGGTATAGCAGCGATTCGGCAGGAATGGAAAGGATATTTTTTTGCAGGTCTTTCAGTTCTTTGATGCGCATGATGACCTCTCCGTTTTGCGGATTGATAAATTCAAAATCTCCAAAGCCGAAATTGCGCATGATGGCCTTACGCAAATCGACGGGTAGTTTTTTGGAATTTTTATCGAGGAAACATGCGTCGAGCGCAGCGGCTCCGGCCGAGTTTTCGGTATCGGACGATTCGATGATAATGGGGACGAACGGGTCTTTCTCCCTGACGTACGAGCAGAATTTGAGCCCGGCTTTCGCGTCTTTCAACCCTTCGTGCATGAATGATACGTCCGATATGATTCCCAGTATATTATTGGCGTATTTCTTATACATTTCCATCGCTTCTTCGTAGGAGCGGGCCAGTTTTATTTTGGGCCGCCCCCGCATACGCAACATCTGTTCGTGCTCGTTGAGGGCTTCGGTCGAAAATATCTGGGATTGTTTCAGCACGAACTTATATAGATGGGGCAGTATCGAGGAGTAGAACCGTACCGAGTCTTCGACCAACATGATAATCTGTACGCCCGACTTGGTATCTTCTTCGATATTCATTTCGTCTTCGAGCAACTTGATGATAGCCAATAATAAATCGGTATTTCCCAGCCAACTGAAAACGTAATCGATACCACTGAGGTCTTCTTTTTCCAATCGGCGGGAGACCTCGCGGGCGAAAGGTGTAAGCAGGACGATGGGAATATCGGGATAGTGGTGCTTGATTTCTTTGGCCTTTTCGTAGGTCTGACTGTGTTCGGCATCGGGAATGGCGATGATGAGGTCGAACCTTTTTGTCGATAATTCCTTGAATGCGTCTTCGAGGTTATTTACTTGTGTTACACGGGGAGGTGAACTGAGGTTGAGGGACGTGTACTCGAAGAAAATCTGTTCTTCGACACGGCCATCTTCTTCGAGAATGAATGCATCGTAATAAGAGGCGACCAGTAAAACGTTGAAGATACGTTTTTGCATGAGGTTGGCAAAAGAGGTATCTTTCAGGTATAGATGTTTGATGTTGTTTCCTTTGTCCATAGTCTTCTTTGTTCGAGGAAATGTAAGGGCCGGGTTTGAGTAGCTCGGCTCGTTTTTTCACTCTTTCAAAGGTATGAATATTTTTTGATTTGAAAAATTTAAAGGGTAAAAATCATTTGTTTTGAAAGAGTTATCTCGATTTTTTATGTTCCGTGTTATACTTTTCTTCGATATGGGGCTTTTCTTTCTTTTTAAGTCTCTGTTTTTAAAATATTTGTATCTATTAAAAAGAGTAATATCCCAACAGAAAAGGCTTTTGTTTGATAATGGATAACCCGATGAAAAAGTTCACCTCGAAGAGGATTTTTATTTTCGGGAGTTGTTATGTTGGTAGTTTTATAAGGAGAAATCGGTTGTTTCACAGATTTCAAGTAAGTATCGTTTTTTTATTTACGATACAAAAAAGTCTACGTATTAGCTATAAAAAGTCCACATGAAATCGAGCATCTCTACTTATTTTTGAAATTATTACTGGGGTTTTCATTGCCTTGCTGAATAGAAGTATAATACCATTAAAAAATACAATGTATGAAAAATTTTCTCCGATTATTCGATTTTTTGTTTCTCTGTTGTTTGTCTGTGTTTATAGCATCTTGCTCTACGAGTTTGGAGAGTACGGCCTATCTGTCGTCCGATAACGGCGACGGTACTTATACCAATCCGGTCATACAGGCCGACTATCCCGATCCCGATATAATCAGGGTCGGAGAAGATTATTATATGGTGAGCTCTTCGTTTGTCGCCATGCCGGGTATTCCTGTTTGCCACTCCAAAGACTTGGTCAACTGGGAAATTATAGGACATGCCTACGACAGTATCACATTTCGTCCGCAATACCGTATGGAAGGCGGGAAAACGGCGTATAGTCGTCTTTGTTGGGCACCGACGATAAGATATTACGACGGCATCTATTATATCGGTGTGAATATCGCCGATGACGGGTTTGTCATGTTCAAGAGCGATAGACCCGAAGGACCATATACCATGCATAAGTTCGGCAAGCGCTTATACGATCCGGGTTTCTTTATCGATGACGATGGAAAGAAATATGTTACGCATGGCAAAAACAAAATTTACCTTACTCGGCTGAAAGACGATGCTACGGGCGTATTGGATTCCGAAGATAAAGGTACGTTGATACTGACTGCGCCCGAGGGGTACGGTCATCTGTTCGAGGGCTGCCATACATATAAAAGAAACGGTTGGTATTATATATTCAATCCGGCATTGGGGTATGACGGAGTGCAGATGATAAGCCGTTCGCGGAATCTTTATGGTCCTTATGAGACGAAAGTATTGATCGATGATGATATAAATTATGCCGATGCGGGTGTGCATCAAGGCGGGTATGTGGAGACTCTCGAAGGTGAATCGTGGGCATATACCTTCCAAGATCGCGATTATATGGGACGGTGCGTCATGTTATATCCGATGAAATGGGAAAACGACTGGCCGGTAGTAGGGCCGGAAGGAAGACCCGGAAAAGGGGTGGTAACGTATCGCAAACCTGCGGTCGGAGCAGGACAGGGCATCTCTTATCCGCAACATTCCGATGATTTCGATGTCGCTGAGTTGTCGCAGGTATGGGAGTTCAACCATGTTCCGCACAAAGAAAAGTGGAGCTTGACCGACCGGCCGGGTTATTTCCGTATCTATGCCCAGTCGGCACCGTGTTTCGGCGAAGCCCGCAATTCGCTTACTCAGAAGGTCAGCGGGCCGTATAGTACAGCTACCGTAGCTCTCGAATTGAAAGGTTTGCAAGAGAATGATTTTGCCGGTATGGGAATTATGGGAAGGTCCATGTATCAGTTGGGCGTCCGTAAAAAGTCGAATGGTAATTGGTTGGAGTTCCGCTCCGGAGATTGGACGGGAGAGAACGTTACCGATAGTTTGCTGCTGGATACGGAGCGGATTTATCTCCGTACCGAAATCACGAAACAAGGGTCTCAATTGTTTTATTACAGCCTCGATAACCGCACGTTCCACCGTTTCGGCCTCGAAGGCCGGTCTAATTTCTGGGGGTATTTGGGAATACGCCATGCGTTATGTTGTTATAATGTAGTAAAGGGTAGCCCCTGCGGATATGCCGATTTCGATTTCTTTCAAATAAAAAGTGCACGTAGGGGAAATCATTACGATGCGTTTGCCGGAGTGGATTTTTCACAATATGACGACCGGGAGGGGTTGTTGCTGGTTCGCCCCCATCGTAAAAGACCCATGCAACATTTCGAGAAAATCGGTTCGGGCGACTGGCTTGTGTTCAATAATTTGCATTTTAAGAAGAGACCTCGAACGGTTGCCATCGAATTGCGGGCTGAAACTTCCGGAGCGGAAATAGAACTTAGAGAAGACTCGATAGACGGGCGGTTATTGGCTGTATGCCGGGTCGAGAAAAGTAAAAGTTCGAAAGAGTGGGAAAAACAAGTTTTCACCGTAGATAAAATAAAGAAAGGCAAGACGAAAGTTTATTTCCTGTTCAAGGGCGATTGTAAAAATCTTTCTGTAAAAAGTTTTGTCTTTGAATAAATGAAAAGCAGAAGTGTGCCGAGGAGAGATAACGGTACACTCCTCTGTTCGGCTTGTTGCTCCGAGCGAGGGCGTGAACCCGACGAGGAATCTCGCCTCTGGTAGAGATTCTTCGCATTCTGTTTGAGATATTTTGTATCGTTTGCTAACGATGCGGGGTTCTCTGTTGGGTTTTTTCTTTTTGCAGTTATAATATGATAATTCGGTGGCAAAGTATAAAACAAAGGAGGGGTTACTTACACTTATGTAAGCAACCCCTCTTCTCTCTTAGAATACATTTAAAATAGACTCCATACAACGGTGAGTCCTGCCATGACGATGGCGACCATGCTCATGAGTTTGATGAGGATATTGAGGCTGGGTCCCGACGTATCTTTGAAAGGATCGCCGACAGTGTCTCCTACGACGGTCGCTTTGTGTACGTCGCCGCCTTTCCCTCCCAAGTTTCCTTCTTCGGTATATTTCTTGGCATTGTCCCATGCTCCACCGGCGTTTGCCATGAAGATGGCGAGGACAAATCCGGCACCCAATCCGCCGACCAACAGGCCGATAACACCCGGTACACCGAATATCAGACCCGTAAGTACGGGAGCGATGATAGCAAGAAGTGAGGGAAATATCATTTCTCGCTGGGCACCTTTTGTCGAAATCTCGACACAACGGGCATAATCGGGTTGTGCTTCGCCTGTAAGGATACCTTTGATTTCACGGAATTGCCGGCGCACTTCTTCTACCATGTGTGCGGCGGCGCGGCCCACGGCATTCATGGTTAATCCGCAGAAAAGGAAAGCCATCATCGAACCGATGAAAATACCCGAGAGCACTTTCGGATTCATCAGCGTGATGTCGTAGTAGTACATGAAATCGGTAAATGAAGCATTGTGTACATCTATGGTGCGTTCCCCGACTGTCAATGTTTCTTGTCCCATACGGGTGAGTCCGATGCGTATTTCTTCTATATAGGAGGCCAGCAGAGCAAGACCGGTGAGTGCGGCCGAACCGATGGCAAACCCTTTTCCGGTAGCGGCGGTCGTGTTGCCCAGAGAGTCGAGCGCATCGGTGCGGGAACGGACTTCTTTGCCCAGATTACTCATTTCGGCGTTTCCTCCCGCATTGTCGGCGATCGGCCCGTATGCGTCGGTGGCAAGGGTGATGCCCAGTGTCGATAACATTCCTACGGCAGCAATACCTATACCGTAAAGTCCCATCGATACATTGGCGAAATCGAACCCGGCAGCAAACCAGTAAGAAAGAATGATACCGCATACGACGGCTAGGACGGGG
>OCQB01003163.1_pt1 | contig 10048 bp, 6 predicted proteins | sample 1538631 | NCBI WGS metagenome assembly OCQB01 (sample SAMN04571713, study PRJEB22368) | human gut metagenome | biome: human gut; material: stool | host: Homo sapiens | place: Luxembourg | collected 2012-10-19 | reverse complement strand
TTTATTTTGATTTCACTGGTGATGGCGTTTAGTAATTTGTTTTTACAGATAGCCAGAGGATTAAATTTTACAAGTGAGTATGCATTGGGAAGCTTTGTTTGTTCTGCTTCTACAATTATACTTAATGTGGTTTGCATTGCGATTTTGCGTATGAATGCTATTGGAATGCTGTTTGCAACTTTTGCAGGTAATCTGATTTGTTGTATATTTATGTTTTTTAGATTACATATTTGTGAGTATATTGCTATAAAGAGTATAAATAAAACAAATGTTGTAAATCAATTGAAATATTCAGTGCCCTTAGTACCGAATCAATTATCACTGTGGGTTATGAACAGTTCAGATCGATTAATTGTTTCGTTTGCTTTAGGGGCAGCGGCAAATGGTCTGTTAGCAGTCTCACATAAATTTCCTGCTATTTATATGACTTTTTTCAATATATTTCAGTTGGCATGGCATGAAACAGGAACGGTTCATTATTTTGACGAAGACAGAGATGCATTCTTTTCAGATATGCTAGAAAAAGTGATCTCTATTTTTTCGACATTTTGTTTAGCAATTATTGTTATTTTGCCATTAGTTTTTGGCTTGTTTGTAAATGCATCCTATCATGATGCATATTATAATATTCCGATATATTTAATTGCATCGCTTTTTAATGTTGTAATAGGTCTGCTCGGTGTTGTTTATGTTGCGACTAAAAAGACAGGAGAAATTGCAAAGACAACAATTTTTTCTGCAGTTATAAATATTGTTGTTAATTTGATATTAATTAAAAAAATAGGATTGTATGCGGCCTCAATATCTACTTTTGTTGGATACATGGTAACAATGGGATATCGAATCGTTGATGTAAAAAAGTATATTAATATAAAATATAACATCAAACAATATTTGCTTATATCTATAATATTAGTATTAGGAACAATTGTATATTATATGGAAAATATGTTGCTTTCAATTATAACGCTTCCAGTTTTTGTAATTATTGCAATATTAATGAATAAGGAAATAGTCAAATATACTATTGCTTTTGTTTCTGATAAATTTTTAAGTAAAAAGGATAATACATGAAAAAGAAATTAATAGTTTTTAGCGGTATTTTACTAGCTGTTTTGTTAGTTGGTGTCTGTATAAAAGAAATAAAAAAATCTCAAAAGATAGTAGCCGATAGTAATACAGAAGTAATTGAAGGAACGAACATATCCTTTGAAAGTTTTGGAATAGATAATTTTACGTGTACGGGATTAACATGGGATAGTTATGATTCTGCTTTTTGGATCGGTGATTATGGTGCGTTAACAAATACAGAGACTCCGGCTCCAAGATTGGTTGAGGTAGATAAAGCCTTAAAAAATGTTATACAAACTATTGATTTATCTTCTATATTAAGTACTGCTGATAATCTTCAGGGAGTGGCATTTGATAGCTCAAATAATTCACTGTGGTTAGCAATAGGAAAGACAGTGAAAAATATTGACAAAACAGGAACAGTTTTATCTGAATTTGATTTAGGCAAATATTCAAAATATATGGCAAATGGTATATGTGTGGATAGTGAAGATGGAACCCTTTGGGTATTATGTTATTCGCGTTATTTACTTCATTATGATAAGTTTGGAAATCTTATTAAAAAAATGAATGTTAATTTTCGGGACCAAGATCATATTGTAGTTAATGCAGATCAGATATGGGTTACAGCGGGAGCCGATTATAATGGAGATGAAAATTATGTTTTAACGATGGATAAAAATAGTGGAGATATTTCAGTTAAATATAAAGTTATAGGGGCATATGCAGTCGAAGGAATATGTATAGTAGGATCTAATATGTATATTGCAAATGATGGCTTGTATCATAATGCAAAAATAAAAGAGAGCTATATAAGTGCGTATAAAGTAGGTAAAGAGTAATACGGAAATACTAAAGGAGCTACACTTTAATGAAAAATGGAGATCGTATTTATTGGATAGACTGTGCGAAAGGGATTACTATTTTGCTTGTGATTATTGGTCATAGTATATATAATCCAATGGTTAGAGGCCCTATTTTTTCTTTTCATATGCCTTTATTTTTTATTTTAAGTGGTATGACTTATAAGTGGTCAAAAGATATTATAGAATATAAAGCGAAAACCTTAAAGACTTTTTGGCATTTGATTATTCCGGCGATTAGCATTTACGTTGTAACTACTGTGTTGTTAGAAAAAAGCGATGTTTTTTTGAAAAGCAATTTGTTGGCAAGTGTTTTAACATTATTTTTTTCAAGTGGAGTAAAGTTTTCTCTTCCGCTTTTTTTGGGGGGGGGTATATCGTAAATGCTTTGGGAATGCCTTGGTTTTTAGTGGTATTATTTTTTGCTAGATCAATATATGATTATTTGCAAATGAAAATAAGTAAAAGACTTGTAATGATCATATGCATTTTCTTATCATTTATTGGAGCAATAATTTCAAAGTATATATGGTTGCCATTTTCATTTGATATTGTTTTAGCAATTATGTTATATCTATATATTGGTGCTAATGTTTGTATAAATAAAAATACGGATAATAGAGTGTTTAAATGTACGATGGCATTTATAATTTGGGTATTTACGTTATTTATTGAGTTTTATTTTACTCAAAATTATTTGGAACTAGCTTCTCGAGAATATGTATTATTTCCATTATGTCATATAACAGCAATAGCAGGAACTTTATTTATATGTGAAATAAGTAATGCGTTAGAAAAGAAAAATAGTATATTATGTTATTTGGGAAGACATTCGTTATACATATTTTGTATTCATGCTTTAGACAAGCTTTGGAAGCCTTTATATAATATGACGTGTAGTGATGTGGCTAATTGCATGCTTAGATTGCTGATTGATTTACTCATTTTCGTGATGATTATCTGGCTAAAAAAACAAGTAGATGAAAAATATAAGAAAGGTATATAAGTTGAGTTGTAGAATGTTAAAAAGAGCGAAAGAACACATAAATGCTATTATTATGGCATTTTATTTGATGTGTGTATGGACTGCATATATTTATTTAAATGTTACAAGTGTTAAAGAATATATTATACTTTTTATGATAATAATATATATTTTTTCTTATGGCATTACAAATTTTATTATACAGAAAATTTGTAATAAAACATATATGGCAACAAATGCAACTGAGAAAAATTTGAAATATATCTTTCTATTTTTTTCAACAATGCAGCAGAAAGATATCTTGATTGTTCTATTTTTTTCACTTATAACAGTAGGTGTTTTGCTGATTTGGTATGTGGGATATTTCCCTGGAGGATGGTCTCCAGATTCAATTAAACAATATGAACAGGCTGTTACTAATACTTATAATGATTGGCATCCAATATGGCATACCTTGTTGTTTTTTAAACTACCGATAACAATTTTTGGAAAAACATCTAGTATAATTTTAATGCAAATATTCTATTTTGCGTTGCTTATGGGCTATATGTCGCTAATTATAAGCAAATATGTAGGATTAAAACATGCAATATTTTCTTTTTCCTATATAATACTAAATCCATATATGTGTAAGATTATGTTATATCCATGGAAAGATGTTGCATTTGCAATGTCTGGTACATTGTGTATGCTTATAGTATTTGATATTTATTTCTCATATAATAAATTACAGGTAAAAAAGAGCAAGCTAATATTATTGGGCATTATGATGGCAAATGCAACATTATTCCGCCATAATGCAATTTTATTTACCGGATCATTATTGCTTGTGGTCTTCTTAAATTTAAAAAAGAAAGAATGGAGTATAATAGTTGTAAGCTTTCTTCTTGCTTTGGTAATGGTAAAAGGGCCAGTTTACCATATGATAGATAATGTTTCGTCGGAAACAAAAATTTCTGAAGTGACGGGATTACCATTAACAGTAATTGGAAATGTTGTAAAAGAAACGCCGGAAGCTCTTGATGATGAACTTGCAGAAGTTGCATATTCTATTGCCACACCTGAACAATGGAATTCAAATTATGTATGTGGAAATTTTAATTCAATTAAATGGAATGGAGCAGATCTATCAATTGTAGAAACAGAAGGCTACATAGGAATGGCGAAAATATTATTAAAATGTTTTGAAAAGTCAACAGCAGCATCTATAAGAGCATTTATTAGTCTTACAGATATGGTTTATGGAATTGAAAATGGCTTGGAAGGGGACATAAAGATAATAATTTCGGATAATCCATATAATCTAGTATATTCAGGAAACAAAAAAATTGCAGGATTCCTTGAGGCATATGATTCATGTATTGGACATTCAATCTTTAGATATATAAGGACGTATGGTGTAGGAATAGTCATTATGGTACTGGCTATTTTAGGAAATATGCAATGGGGGTCATGGAAATGTTGGAAGAAGAAACTTTTATGTATTCCCATTTTAATATATGATTTTGGAACAATGTTATTACTTACGGGTGATGATTCAAGATTCTTTTTTATTACATTTTTGTTGGTTCCATTGACAGTGTTTTTAGCATTATACGATAGAGAGGAGAAAACTAATGGATAAAAAAATTTTAGTTATTGGAGCGGGACCAGCTGGCTTAACAGCAGCATATGAGTTGTTAAAAAGAAAAGAAGAATATAAAGTTGTTGTATTAGAAGCAAGTGATTGCATTGGCGGAATAGCAAAAACAGTAAATTATAAAGGCAATCGGATGGATATGGGGGGACATAGGTTTTTTTCGAAGGTTCCAGAAGTGAATGAATGGTGGGAGCATATGTTGCCAACACAGGGAGCAAAACCTATGGATGATGTTATTTTAAATCGTGAATGTGCAGTAAAACAAGGGGGATCCTCAGAAAGCGGATCGAGTCATGTTGCGTAGACATAGAGTCTCAAGAATATATTTTATGGATAAGTTTTATGACTATCCCATTTCCATGAAAAAAGAGACTTTCACCAATATGGGATTATTTAATACTATGAAATGTGGAGTCAGTTATTTGGCAGCAATGATTCATAAGCTACCAGAAAGCAACCTTGAAAATTTTTATATCAATAGGTTTGGACGCCAACTTTATAGTATGTTTTTTGAATATTATACTGAAAATTTATGGGGAAGGCATCCAAGTGAAATTGATGCATCTTGGGGAAATCAGCGTGTTAAGGGACTATCTATTGCGGCGGTATTAAAGGATATTATTGGGAAAATATTTGGAATAAAAAAACATAAGGTAGAGACATCCTTGATTGAAGAATTTGCCTATCCTAAATATGGGCCAGGTCAACTTTGGGAGGTTACAGCTTCTGAAATTAAGAAACTTGGTGGTGAAATTCTTATGAATGCACAAGTTGTTAAAATTCATAAGACAGAAACAGGAACACTGACTGGTCTTACATATGTATATGATGGACAGACATATGAGCTGGATGGAGATATAATTATTTCGTCAATGCCTATTAAAGATCTCGTTGCAGGAATGAATGATGTACCAGAGAGGGAAAAGAAAATTGCAGATGGACTTCCGTACAGAGATTATATGACATTAGGCGTTTTGGTGAATCATTTAAATCTTGAAAATAAAACAGATATTAAGACAGTAGGGGATATCGTTCCAGATTGCTGGGTGTATGTGCAGGATCGCACAGTAAAAATGGGCAGATTTCAGATTTATAATAACTGGTCGCCTTATATGGTTTCGGATCTTGAAAATACTGTATGGTTAGGACTTGAATATTTTGTTCAGGAAAATGATGAATATTGGAGTATGTCAGATGATGATTTTTCTGAATTTGCTATAGGCGAAATGATTAAATTGGGGCTTATCAGTGAGGTCAGCCAGGTTTTAGATACCCATGTGGAACGTGTAAAAAAGGCATATCCTGCATATTTTGATACTTATTCAGATATTGATATACTTGTAAAGTATTTGAGCAACATACCAAATTTGTATTGTGTGGGAAGAAATGGACAACATCGTTACAATAACATGGATCATTCTATGTGTACTTCGTTTGAGGCAGTAAAGAATATTGTAACTGGTCGTAAGGATAAGTGTAATGTATGGAGTGTCAATACAGAAGAGGAATATCATGAGAGCAAATAAAATTAGAATATTACATATAGCACAAGCAGCGGGCGGGGTTGACCGTTATATACGAATACTTTTGAAGTACCTCAATCAAGATAAGTTTGAAAATATATTAGTTTGTTCACAGTATTTTGATGTAAAAGATTATGAAAATTTAGTTTCTCATTTTGAACAGATTGAAATGAATAGAGAAATTAGTGTCAAAGATCTTATGGCAATTAAGAAAGTACGATATCTGATAAAAAAATATAATCCGGATATTGTATATGCACACTCTAGTAAAGCAGGAGCTATTGCTAGAGTTGCGAATATTGGTATAAGGAATTATTGTATTTATAATCCGCATGGATGGGCATTTAATATGCGCTGTTCTGAAAAAAAAGTAAAATTGTATACTATAATAGAAAAAATGGCAGCATACTTTTGCAACAAGATTATATGTATTTCAGAGATGGAAAAGGAGTCGGCATTAGAGAAAGGTATTTGCAAAGAAGATAAATTGCAGGTTATTTTTAATGGTGTCGATATTCAGGCATATGAGGATAAGGTTCATGGTGTACTAGATCGAAAGGATTTAGGTATAGCAAAAGATGCATTTGTTGTTGGAATGGTTGGACGAATAAGTCCACAAAAAGCACCAGATGTGTTTATAAAAATGGCGAAGATAGTTAAAGAGAAGATTCCTAATTCGCAGTTTATAATTGTTGGAGACGGTGAACAGGAAAGAGAAATCCGAGAGTATGCACAAAAGAATGGGTTTGGTGATTCTGTACATATTACAGGATGGGTTGAAGAACCAATGGATTACGTAGATCTTTTTGATGTTGCTTGTTTATTAAGCAGATGGGAAGGATTCGGCTTGGTTTTACCAGAGTACATGTTAGCAGGGAAACCCATAATTGCTAGTTGTGTGGATGCGATTCCTAATATTATTAAGGATGGCAAGAACGGTTTACTTGTTAAAGTAGATGATGAAATAGAGACAAGTAAAAAAGTGGTAGAACTTTATAAAAATCCTGATTATGGAAAACAATTAGTGAGTTATGGCTTGAAGGATGTATATGATAGATTTGATGCTCGAAGAGTTGCTATTGAACATGAGGTTTTATTTGAAAATGTGAATATAAAGAAACGCAAAAGATAAATATCTAGCGATTATTTAAAGGACTTAGTGATAATTCGAGGAGGGAGTACAATGAAAAAAATATTATCTATTATATTAGTGATTACATTGTTAGTAGGACAGGCTGACTGTGTAATTGCCGCAGAAGCGAGTACTGATGTAGTGGATAACTTAGAGAGCCAAGATACACAACTGCCTTTGGAACAAGATAGTGACGATAGTGTTGTGGATGATGTGTCTGAAGATTCAGAGTTTTCAGATATAGAATCGGATAATAATGATTTGTATGAGAAGACTGATAGTGAGAATAAGGACGTTGAGGCTGAAGAAGGAATAGAGAACACTGAGAGCGAAAAAGATGTAGAAAACATAGATGGTGAAAACAGTGATATTCAGCTGCAAGACAACGATAACATGGAAAATACTACACCTGTGTATGCAGAAATTGATGACAATATGGTTGGTGGGTATAGACCTGGTGATCTGGATTGCAATACACCTGTATATGATGAAGTAAATACTTACAGTGATATTCCGTCTTCGTTTCAGAGCGCATTGGACAATTATCCTGAAAATAGAAATCAGAATCCATATGGGACATGCTGGGCATTTTCGACTATAGGATTAGCAGAATTTGATTTGATTAATAAAGGTTATGCGAGTGCATCGATAGATTTAAGTGAATTACAACTTATATATTATACATTTAATTCAGTAATTGACCCTATTGGTGGAACAAAAGGAGATCAGGCAAAATTTTATAATAGCGATAAATATAACTATTTAAATTATGGTGGAAACTATGAAAATGCGATGAGAAGGCTGGCGCAATGGAATGGTGTGATAAAAGAAGAAGATGTTCCGTACGATCAGGCAGATAAAGTGATTGATGATGGATTGTCAGACGAGTATGCATGTGGGCATAATGCCTATCTTTTGAATAATGCTTATATCATTAATATGGAAGAAAATACGGATGCTGTAAAAAGAAATATTATGGATCATGGTGCAATAGGTGCTATGTATTTGCATAATAATATGTCATTGACTTGGAATGATGAAAAAGAAGCATGGACATATTATGATACGGATTATAGTGGTGGCGGCCATGCAGTTATGGTTGTTGGATGGGATGATAATTTCTCAAAAGACAATTTTCTTGGCACAGAAAAACCGGATACAGATGGTGCATGGTTAATTAGAAATAGCTGGGGAAATTATGTTGGATATTTTTGGATGTCATATAAAACAGTTTCGCTGTCAACAGCTGCATGGGTGTTTGACTTTGGTACCAATGACAAATGGGATAATAATTACCAATTAGATGGTGGTCTTAGTACATATTATGATTCAAGATATACAAAAGCAGCGAATGTATTTAAGGTTCAAAATGTTGATGGTGTTGTTTCAGAAACATTGAAATCAGTACAATTGTCATTTACTCATACGTCAGATGTGAAATATACAATTGAAGTTTATACGGATCTTACAAACCCGAATGATCCATTAAGCGGAAATAAGCAAGAACGAGCAACGACTCTAGGTGAAACGACTTACGCTGGTATTTATACGATTGATTTAAATGAAGCTGTGAAATTGAATCCAGGTTCCTACTTTTCTGTTGTTGTGTTGGTGGACAAAAACAGCTTAGACTATGAACAGGCAATATATTATGCAGATGGCGATGATATGGTTTGGGAATGCCCTGCTTTTTCAAATAAGGATAGTTTCTATTCGACGGATGGAAAGAATTACTATCAAAAATCAGATGGAAATTATTGTATAAAAGCCTTTACAGTAAACAACAAAGGTATTAGTATTGACGAGCTTGCTGATCAACATCGAGATGATGTGGAAGATGGAACATATATAATTAAATCAGCGATAAATAATGGGTATGTATTAGATGTATATGGTGGTTCCACTAATAATAAAGCAAATGTTCAGATATATTCTAGTAATAGCTCAAAAGCACAAAATTGGATAATCAGTCATGATGAAAAGGGATATATAATAGTAACAAATGCGGCTAGTAAAAAAGTATTAGATGTAGATGGAGTTAATACAAAAAATGGAGCTAATATTCAACAATATGAGTATAATGACTCTAAGGCACAAAAATGGATAGGGATTAAAGCTGAAAATGGAAGCGTACAATTAATATCAGCTTTAAACTCTAATATTTGTATGGATTTGAGTGGTGGGAAAACAGTAAATGGAGCAAACATTCAAATTTATGAATCGAATGAATCTGAGGGTCAGAGGTGGATATTCACAAAGGTAGTTACGATAGAGGAACTTGCTGCAGAGCATAGAAGTGATATAGAAGATGGAACATATATTATAGAATCGGCAATAAATAATAATTATGTGTTGAATGTAACGGATGCTTCTAACAATAATAAAGCTAATGTGCAGATATATTCGAAAAATGGATCTGAGATACAAAAATGGATAATCCGTCATGATACGAATGGTTATATAACGATAATGAATGCACAGAGTAAAAAGGTGTTGGATGTAAGTGGAGCGAGTACAAAGAATGGAACTAATATTCAGCAATATGAATCGAATGGATCCAGGGCGCAAAAATGGGTAGGAATAAAACAGGAAGATGGAAGCGTGGAATTCATATCTGCATTAAACTGCAATATATGTGTGGATTTAAGCGGAGGAAAAGCGGTAAATAATGCTAATATTCAAATATATAGTTCCAATGGATCTAGGGCACAGAAATGGATATTAACCAAGACTTTTTTAATGAGTGAAATTATTGCAGAATTAGCTTCGGAACATAAAGATGATATAAAAGATGGAACCTATGTTATAAAATCTGCAATAAACAGTAATTATGTT
>OCQB01003160.1_pt1 | contig 10056 bp, 19 predicted proteins | sample 1538631 | NCBI WGS metagenome assembly OCQB01 (sample SAMN04571713, study PRJEB22368) | human gut metagenome | biome: human gut; material: stool | host: Homo sapiens | place: Luxembourg | collected 2012-10-19 | reverse complement strand
AATCAAGATGCAATTGAACAGATCCAGGAAGCGCTTGGAAAGGAAGAGAATCAATGCAAAGAACTGTCTGAGAAGATGGAGTTATTAGAAACACGGGTAACAGCTCTTGCTGTGGAGAAAGAAGAATACGTAGTGGCTGCTCAGAAGGCTCGAGACGAAACAACTCAAATCCGAGTGAGTCTGCAGCAGACAGAGCACGAGAAGACAGAACTTCAGAGTCAGTTGGAGGAGGTTCAACAGAGAGTGGAAGAAAAGAAGCAGGAATTGGCAGAGTTGGAGACAGTGAATGGATCACTCCAAGCTAGGGTTCATGAGTTGGAGGAGACTGTGGAGACAGCATCGACCTCTGCTTCTTTACAGACTGCATCAATTCAAGAGGCTCAGCAAGTAGCTGCATCTCTGCGTGTGGAGTTAGCGACTGCCAAAGAGGAGACGGTGAAGGCAATGGAAGAGGCAGCAGCACAGAAGACAGAGTATGAGAATGTGATGATCCAATTTGGAAAGCTGCGTCGGTCTCTGGAACGCAAGACTGCAGCCCACACTGAACTGTCAGAGCGTTATGCTTCCTTGGCTGCAGAGAGTCGTCGAGCAACGCAGGAACTACTGGACAAACAGACAAAGGAGGTAAAGCAACAATTGGAAGCTGCTCATGCAGAAACGGCTCGTCAGACGCAGCAAGTACATGTGTTGACACAGCGATTGAGTGAAGCGAAGGCATTGGTAGAGGCATATCGAAGCCGATCGAATGCTTCTACAGAGAGTGAGGTGAAGCGTCTACAGTTGACGGTTGCTGAGTATGATAGAGAAGTGCAACGGCTTCAGAAGGAGTTGGAGAATCGTCAACCTGTTAGTGAGAGTCAGGGTAGGAGAATAAGAGAGTATGAACAATAGAATCAAGTGCAGAGGTGAGAAGACTTCAGAAGAGTCTTGCTAAGAAGGAAAAACTGATTAATGAACTGAATGTATATTTGAATAGTAAGGAAAAGGAATTAGCGGCTTGCTATGCCAATTTGAGGAAAGCTGCTCTTTTGATCTCGAAACAATCGTGAAAATAAAGTGGAAATCTTTTGTCTTGTTTGTTTAATCTTCTTCATCTACTGAAGATGTTCCGGACTGTGTCTCACTTACCACGGAAATGTCTTTCTAGGGCTGTTATTCCTAGAAGACAGTTTGCTCTAGTGTAATCACTACTTAGATACATAACTTGTAGAAATGACATTTCTGTACGAAAGAGGATGACGATTGGAATCAGTGGATTCCTTGCAGTCACAACTGGAGCCATTCTGGGAGGAAGGATGTGGTGGAAACGTCGGAAAATCAACGAGATTCCTGTAGTTGAGACCCAGAATCCAGCTGATATACTTCCACCTGAGGTACCTGTATCAGAATCTACAAATGAGGATGAATATCTTCCTTGGTGGACAGGCGTGAAAGAAGTCTCAATATATCTCAATGAAGACAATACCAAAGAGTTGGATTCACTCTTTACTCCAATCCATCCTGTTGTGTAGGATTATAGGTTCCGTATCATATAGACCTCGTCGAAAGGTTATTTTAGTTACCAATCCACTTCCAGTGGACTCGAATGAATATGGTCCCTTGATGAGCGATGTTATTGATATGAAGGTTGTTACCATGATTTCTGACGAGCATGCTCAAGTTGTATGGTATACTAATTCTCTCTTCTGTAGTTGCTCTTAGATATCGGAGCAGTTCCTTCAATCTATCGGTATCCTCATATTGTCATTTCGTGTGAAAATGAGAAAGAGGAACAATCGTACTCTTCGATTTATGGTCGGCTTCTTATTGACCGAGCAGTGAAAGCTGGACTCTTGGAAGAGGAAACTGAATCCAAATACATACCAAAAGAAGATGCTAATAACGTTGAGGTGGGCGAATATTATGCATATCCTCCAAGTCACATCTCTGTTCATGATCTTCGAGATGAAAAGATATCGATTCAGGGACGTCTTTGTACTAGTCGAGGGATGGATGGAAAGAACGATATGTAGAATAAATGAGTTTGATGTTTTGTAGATGCAATGAACCGAAGCAAGAAGCTGAATGTTCATGGTGTGTATTTATGAAGAGTGGTCCTTGCTGTAAGGCATTTACGCTGTGGCAGGAGTGTGTGAAGGCTGTAGGAGTGGAGAGAATGGATAATGAGAAGAACAAAGATGATGATTCATTTGTTGAGAAGTGCGAAGAATTGACTTTTGCTATGCAAGAATGTGTTGAAGCCCATCCAGAGTACTATGGAGCCATTTCTGAATTGGAGGAAGAAGTGACAGAAGAAGTAGAACTGGAAGAGGAGCAATGATGTGTTATTTAGAGAGACAATGGAACATGTATTTGTTTGTTGCTACTCAATTCCATATTGGATGTCTCTTTTTCAACAACTAGGATTAGATGGTATCAAGAAATTAATTGATATTCATCTTTGTCCGTTTTGTATCATGAGATACTGTAATGTGGATGACAAGACGTTATTGTATTTCTATAATCGTCATCAGTTGATAAAATAGTGTATGCAGTGAAAAAGAGGCTGTAGAGTACATTGCTCTACAAGTCGGTGTTTCGGCTTCCGAACTCGTGATTCCAAAGTACATTTGTTGTACATGTTTCGACATATTACGAGAATCCATTTATGGTATGGATGATGGGTAAAGGGTTATCTGATAGAGGAGAAACTAGCAGAAATGGGAATTATGTTGAATGGAAGGGGTAAGTTATTCTTTCTACTGTGATAAGATAGATCCACGACATGTTTGGATGGAAGAAGGAATCAAAGCAAGTGGTATGCAAGATGTTAAGGAATTCTATGTGGAAGTATCAAATCTGACGTCCTATTCTGTTCGTCATTACTCGATGATTAACGTAATATCATTCTATTCTTATCATTCTCAGTATCTTATTTCGAACTTCAACGCCCATGTGGAAGTGGCATACAGTATTTGGTCAGCCCGCGACATCTTGAAAGCACAAATTGAAAATGTGATTCAGTCACTAATTCCAGGATCAAGGTTTCATTGAAAAGTAGCAGTGATATGTAGTGTTAATATGGATGCATTAGTTCGGATTCGTTTTGGAATTGTTCATCTTGTATATGCTATTCCTCTAATTGATCATAGGAAACAAATCGTGATTTCTTACAGATTCCTGGGATGGTTCCTGATGATGAAGATATTCAAGATCAACAAGCAATTGAAGCCGAGCATAAGGCAGGAAACTACAATCTACGATGTAATAGAAACGAAACCTGATTATTATTAGCCTTGGAACGGAAGCGATTAGCAGAATCAGGCTGGTTCAACAATAGTAAGAAGCAACGTGTCATTGTGAAATTACAACAAAACACACCTCCAAATGTGGTAAACCACCTTCAGAAACTGACATATACTCAGTATCCTGAGAGCATTGTATGTCCTCCCCAGTCTCCTTCTTATACTCCGTTGATCGCTCTAAATCTTTGTCGCAAACCAATCTATTTCACAGGCAATTATTTGAAACTTCAGCGAGGCCTAAGCCAGACTCCTTGGTGTGAATTGAGGAAAGAATTGATCAGTAGGATAGTTGATGGAGAGCGCAAGACAGAAGGATCTGTTGAAGAAGATATTCTGGGTGTTTTGGGAGAATTCATTCAATCTGATGGAATGAAGTTTCATTCTGCCGGTCGTGAAGATGTGGATGTCAGAATGTTATTTGAAGGACGTCCATTTGTTGTGGAGTTTGATAACGCACGAAAATGTGATTTGTCAAATGAAGAATTCAAAGTGAGAAATCATAGTTAATATGAATCACTAGTCACTTCAAAATGCAATAAATGATAGAACAAAAGAAATCCAGATTGTGGATCTTCGAAAATGTTCTCCTGTAAGGATTTGCAGTATGCATTGTTTGTAGGAAGGATTTGAGGAGATGAAAGGAGCAGCAGAAGGAAAACACAAATTATACGTGGCAGTTGTCTATACAGAAACTGCAATCACTCCAGAAGTCATTAAAAAACTGGAAGAGTACCATGACTTGGCAATCAAACAGAAAACTCCTGTTCGGGTATTACATCGTCGGTCACTGTTGACTCGTGATAAAATGATATACGTTTGTTCTGGAGAATGGAATTACTGTTAGAAAATGAAGACAGAGTATGTGAATCCTCATCACTTTATTCTTGAAATTGAAGCTTCTGGAGGTACCTATATCAAGGAATTCGTTCATGGAGATTTAGGAAGGACACGTCCTAATGTTGGAGAGATTTTGGTAGAGTATGAGAAAAGTAATGAATGTAGAATATCGATTGTGATATCCTTCAGTTGGATGTAAAAGCGGTTGTAGGGGTCAATATCCATTCTATTCTTTGTTAACAAACACAAGAAAAGGAAAATTCAAAATGAGAGGATCACTGTTCAAAAACAGCGTAAATGATGTGCTCTGGATTGTAACTATTTTCCAATAACGTTTTCGTTTCATCAAGTTTCCTTTCACGAATAGCTAAGTAGAATTCATTTGGTTGTTTCTGGATCTTGTCAGCGATATCATTTTTGAGTACTCTTAAAGGTGTTTCAGGAGAATAATGAGTTGTATAGATAACTACATATCATGAGAGGAATGTTCTTCTACAGTGATGTTCTCGGGGTTTTATGATAACCTTTCGCTCAAATCGGTCTGGAAAGACTTTTCCTGCTGTCGAAAGCAAAAACCGTTGAACACTGCAATTCCGTAAATACACCATATATTTCTGTTCTTGTTCTTCACGACATGTCACACAAGGTAAACGGAGAAAATCAATTAAGATGGCATCTTTGCTTAGTGAGATATAGAAACCAGCCATAGGCGTATTGATACGATGATACTTCGCTAAAACAGCCATTTCTGCTTCGTTCACTATTTCTACTCGCTCTTCTGGATTCATACACAAATCCTTCATATTATTACCATTCCAAAATACATACATCCCATGGCATTGTTACAGTACCTTGGAAAAAATGAAGCATATAGATTGGAATTGTTACACGCTGATGTTCACACAACCGCGGGAATTCAATGAAAAGCAACGATTGATAAGTTTCATTACAACGAGCTCCTGAAATGTCTAAAGAGTCCTGTGTGAGCCATTGTCTCCATCTTTGCATCCATCCAGCAGAAATCAGGAAATAACACCCACAGAGAATCTCCATTCGCTGATTGAAGTAGTAAGAAGAATAACTACAAATAAACCTTATAATTCAGGAATACCATTTATTCCTCTTTCGTATACCTTGAATGGCATCATTCAGTTGGAGTCGATTACATCGTTGTCTTGCATCGATCCCTCGAATATAGTACATATCTGTATCCAACACATCTTCGTGAATCATTGTAAATAAACGTTCTCCCGCGGGGAACAATTCAGTAGAATATGAAGCAAATGGTGAGGTAGCACTGAAAGTACCTGGTGAGAGAGTGCCAGCTGACGAGGACATGGTCAGACCACCACTGCTCACCAGAGGGTTGAAAACAGGAACCATTGGATTATCACGGGAACTGACCAGAAAGCCATCACCTGAGACCAGATCGGATGACAGAGTCTGTTGAACAACACGTCGTCGTTTCTCCAATCTCTCGATTGACTCCGCAGATAATCCTGGTTCTTGCTTCACACGGATTCCCGCGGAAGATCCAGAGTAACCAGAACCAAGAGGCCTCGACGTACTTACACCCTGAATACCCAGACACATTTCACAGGGACCTTCAGCACTATCCTAAAGAGAACTCTCAACACATACTTTGATAACGGTCGAGTGCAGGAAAAGTACCGACTTAGGGAATTCCAAAGTTCGGCACTAACTTGATAACTGTCATCAGTACGAAGATCAACTCGTAATCGACCATGTTCCTAGAATCAACTCCCCACGGTTATTGTACACAAAGCAAATCTTTAGTTGGATTCAATTGTTGGAGTTCGCATTGATGAAGTTGAGAGTGTGTGGCTCTTGAAGTGAGTCTCTTCATTCATTACTCACGTCCAACACGAAGAAAGCAGCTTTTGACAGTTTCGGAGAACACCGCAAAAACCCTTGATAAATGATTTCGAAACGAAGAAACCATGACCAATATCAGCTATGTTTTGGGATTCCAATAATAAGTACGTTTTATACCTCGTTGTGTAATCTCTAATAAATGCTGAGAGATAGCTAAGAGAGAAGGAAGCAGATCTTGAACGTGGTGAAGAAAGGTTGTATACCTAAAATCGGTCAGATTTCTGGAATTAGTACTCGGTGATACAAGTGGAACAGAAAGCATTTGCAGGAGTTACGACATGCATAGCAAGAGCTGGAGTCGTTTTCTGAATCTGTTCCATCAGTTCAGCGGGAATATACTTAAAATGGCTTCTACAGTCTACAATGAAACTCACTCCTGACTCATACACAAAGGATCAATGCGACCATGTTGACACACATTCTCCTCGTGATCTTCCGAGAGACGGGTGAGTCGCCGAAGCGACTTCACAGCTATAATCACAGCAGCATCTCGTTCTGACGTTGTAGGATGCGAGAGCTGATGTTCAAGAGTAGAATGAGACTTAATAAATCCCTCGATGAGATCAGCACCTTGTACATATGCCTGGAGATCACGAGATGGAAGAAGAACCGATCTAGACATTGTGGATGATGTGGCAACAGACTAGGAATTAGTGAAATGACAGACATCAACCTGAAGATAGGAATGACGTTTTTGAAGGGTATTTCGGAGATCAATCAACTCTATAATAAGACTATCACAAGGAGAAGAATCTTGTTTCTGGATTTGAGCTAGTATTCCCGTGGGAATTCGAGAATAATAGCGGGCTCCCATGATCTTAGCATCAGTCGCAAGAGAATTTGCCAAATCCTTCCGTACGTAACTAAGAGTGAACAACAGACGCATGACCCACAATACTAAGGACTGAGCTGTCAATAACTCAGGTCCTTCCAACAACTGAATATGATCACTGCATCCTCCAGGTAAACTGGAATCATCATCTTCATTCATTTCTACGTCAATCCCAGAATGTGTAGCAGCACACAATACACGTCCTTCTTCCTCCAAATGTTTCATAAACTGGAGCATATGTCGAATTCGTTCCATATTCTTCATATTCTCATTGAGAATAGCCTCCAGTTCCATGCTCTCACTCTCAGTCAGATAAGAATCAGGAGGTGGAGGAGGTAGATTCTTGGATCGACGACCAAGCTTCTTCTCTGATGGTAGGAGAATCATTGTTTTAAGAGATTGCTCTAAGAATGTATTGTAATCATTTCGAATCCTTGTTACACTCACTGGCTCACAAGAAATCTGTTCTCCTCCTCCTTCTTTCTTCTTCCGTCGTAACAAAGTGATTGTATTGAGTAACTGATCCCCAGATTCTTTGAGACAGATGGAGTTTGTTCGACGCACTCGAGAACTTCGTCTACCTCCTCGTGATCCTCTTCTAGATTGAATTCGGACCTGCTTCTTCGAAGCTAAGACACTCGGAGAGCAGCTTGTCTTCATCACACCAGAAGGACCCTCTTCTAATGATGCTTGCATTCGTTCATAGTAATCTCCCTTTCCAGGAGGCTGAGTAGGAGGAGTCATAGGATCCAGAAATGCGATATTGGTCTGTTTGATCACATCGTCATCTGTTCCATCTGAAATATCCAGCATCTCTGGCCCAGAGTATACTGAAGCCACACCTTCAACAAGAGCAGCCACGTTCTTAGGCTCCAGATAGTGAACACTCTTAGAAGAAGTAAGATTGGTAGCAAGAGGAGCTGCTGGACTTGCTGTCTTGCTGGATGTTTCTGTAGAAGGAAAAGTAGTCGGATAAGAAGCTGATTCGGAGTTAGAAGGTGGTTGGTCAATATGAGAGATTGGTTTGATGTTCTGTTCTTGTAATGGCCGAGCCAAATTGAAAGATTGAATTGGATACACCGAGAATGAAGTTGGGATTGAAGACTGAGGATGCCAAGGATTGACAGAGGCTAGAATTGAAAGAACAGAGAGTTCATACGATCAATATACAGATTATCAACAAGACTAACAGTATCATCATTGATAGAAAAGCATTGATTGTCATTTAGAATATGACATGTATAGTGACCACTTCCTTGATTATTATGATAGTACACAACTGAAGTTAGAACATACTCAGTACAGTCTACGGTTGCATCCTGATGATGAATGTTTCTTAATCTCACTTACAACACTACTAAACTGTCTAAAATCAAGTGTAGAAGGAATCTGGAGATGCAGACCATTGGCAAGGCGTTTGACCTTAATCGTGAGAATTTCTGGCATGTGCTGGATTATCTTAAGTTGTTCTGAATTACAATGTTGATTACATCTATGTGCAACAGAGACACTTATCTTACAAGGGACATAGGAAATCAGCTTGAGTATCATTGATCCGTTGAAACTCCTGTGCTAACGTATCTTCCAATCGGCAATTATTCCGAATCTGGCACTCAATATGATCAAAGGTGTCTTCGGAATAAAAGACACGATGGCATCGGAGACAACATCGACAGACCTTGTGAAGACCAGTGAATACATTGGTTAAAGAGGAGAAGAGAGAAGCCTTTCCAAGGAGATTTAAAAAGTCTTTGAAAGCGACCATAACTGTTGTAAGAAACTGGAAACAATCACCCATCTCATTTGTCTTTAGGTTAAGAACTGAGAAGATTGGTGAGGGATCACAAACAGCATTTGGAGATAGAGCCATTGAAGCAAAGAGAGTTTGAAGCGAATTAATAATGGTCTTTCCTTCTCCATAGTCAAAACTCATTCTATTCGTTAACCCACTCTTCCCAGAAATACGTAACTTTCCTGAAAGGTAACAAATGATACAAGCACTGAAGGATAACATTAGCATAACAAGTCTTTCCAACATTCTTCAATCCACAAGGAAATGTTGGAATTCTAGGGACAGGGGGAGAAAATGGATCCAAGACTAGCATCTCCTTCAATGTCTGGGGAATCAGTTCAGAATGAATTCCATTTCTATGAAATGAGTCTGAGCATTCCAAAACTCACAGACAAAGAGGATTATTTGTACACAATTCAGGGTTATCATGCCCTAAGCGATTAATACTAGGAGAATCGCATTACGGTCATCGCTCCAATACTTTGAATTCATATGATAGGCATCTTCGAATTCAAGTGTTGTTGGGACAACAGACACAGGTCCCGATAGCTTTTTCATAGTATTCTGTTTAATTGCTATAGTTGTAGCAATAAATCTTTCTCCTTAAATAAGATAAGTGAAAAAGAAAAATGCAAGCGGTGGGACTCGAACCCACGCGTGCGAACACACTACGACCTGAACGTAGCACCTTGGACCACTCGGTCACGCTTGCTTGTATTATTTGTCCTTTCTTGCTATATATGAAAGAGAGGGTGAGTGGATTCATCATATATATCATGAGTGATTGGACTTCCTTGCCATCTGGAAGAGGTCGAGGAGGAGGAATCGATCCATTTGCGGATTCAATGGGTACGAGTTAGATTACGTGTTTATAAGTAGGATCCAGTTCAATTGGTATGAAATATTAAGATTTTTGTCATCAGATAGGAATAGGCAGAGGCCGAGGGGGTGGAATTGATCCGTTTGCTGAGAAGAAGAGTGATTCAAAGGCACCTTCATTAGGTAATGGGAACTGGAAGTGTCCTCAGTGTAACAATGTGAATTGGAGTTGGCGATCAGAGTGCAATAAGTGTCATTCTTCTGCTCCTGCAGGTGTAGTTGTTTCAGATCAGAAAAGTAAGAAAGGTTAGAATGGAGGGGATATGTGATGAGTAGATGCATCAGGGAAAGCTCTCTTCAAAGCCGGAGATTGGCAGTGCACGAAGTGTGGAAATGTGAATTGGGAGAATCGCAAGGTGTGTAATGTCTGCGGTCTTCCCAAGGAAGTGGATCAAGGAGAAAGAAAGGGAGCAGGTGGAGGTTTCTACGAACGCCAAGATCCCACTGATCGGGTTGAGCATTCTTCGGATGATGACGACATATATGATGCATTTGGTCGGAAGAAGAAGAAGTATCGTCATGGAAGTGCTCTTGCT
>OCQB01003155.1_pt1 | contig 10063 bp, 10 predicted proteins | sample 1538631 | NCBI WGS metagenome assembly OCQB01 (sample SAMN04571713, study PRJEB22368) | human gut metagenome | biome: human gut; material: stool | host: Homo sapiens | place: Luxembourg | collected 2012-10-19 | reverse complement strand
AATAACCGCTACGCAAGAGTTTGTTGTACCAAGGTCAATACCAATTGTCTTTGCCATATCAATTACCTTCCTTTAACTCAAATGAGTGTGTGAATTCTGAATTACTATATAAATGGATATTTGCTGATTTAGTTTGCTACCTGTACCATGGCGTGTCTTACGACCTTATCGCCCAGCATGTAGCCCTTCTGGAACACTGCCGAAATGACGTTTTCGCCAAGCTCATCGCTTTCAATGTGCGCCACCGCGTTGTGCAGCGCCGGGTCAAACGGCTCGCCAACCTGACCGACTTCTCGGATGCCAAGCTTTTCAAAGCTCGCCTTAAATTGGTTTGCAATCATCTCAACGCCTTTTTTCATATCCTCTGCGGAGACATTTTCCTGTGCCAGTGCACGGTCGATATTATCGGCCACCGGCAAAATCGCGTTGATTGTATCGGAAACGGCGTTATTGTAAACGGCGTTCTTTTCGTTTGCGGAACGCTTGCGGAAGTTATCGTACTCGGCAAGCACGCGCAGGTGCTGCTGCTTGTGGCTGTCGAACTCCGCCTGCAAGCGGTCGTAATCCTCTTTCGGAATCTTCTCGCTCTTCTTTTTCTTTTTCTCCTTTTCCGCAGCCTTTGCAGATTCCTCTGCCGGCTCGGTATTCGCTTCCTGCTCGGGTTCCTGAACAGGCTTCTTTTCCTCTGCCATCTGGCAACGCTCCTTTCTCTATTCTTCCCGCATGATACGCGTAAGCATTTCGCCTACACGATCTGCGACATATGCTGTTTGTGCCGCGACGTGTGCGTACTGCATCCGCATCGGGCCGATCACGGCGACCGCGCCGGCATCTCTGCCGTTCACGCTGTACCGTGCGCAAATGACCGACGATTCCGCCAAGGCGTTCTGCCCGGTCTCTGTGCCGATCTTGATCTGCGTGCGGTTCTGCTTGCCTGCAAGAAGTTCTGTCAAAAGCTCCCGTCTTTCCAGAATATCCATCACCCGGCGTGCACCGCCAAGCTTGTATTCCGGGTAGAACAGCAGGTTCATCTGACCGCTTACGGAAATTTCCGTCTGCATCGTTTCAAGCGCCACTTCCAAAAGCGCCGCCAGCGCCGGCGACATCAAAATTGCCATATTCCCCAGCGAAATCGCAAGGTTTTGCACAAACGCCCGGTTGATCTCCGCCACGTCGCGCCCTGTCACGCGCTCGTTGAGCACGCGGAAGAAAATGCGCATAATCTCGTTTGAAAGATCAAAGTCGCAGTGAAACACCTTGTTTTTCATGGTACCTGCGCTGCTCATCATAATGAGCATTGCGGTGCGGCGGCTCGTCTGCACGAACTGCACCGCCTTGATCTTTGCATCCGCGCCGCTCGGCGTGGTGCTCAACGCAAGGTACCGTGTAGAGGCCGCCAGCGTTTTCGCCGCGCCACGCAATAATCGTTCCGGGTCAAACGCGCTTTTTGCAAGCATCGCGTCTATCGTAAGCTTTTCGGCTTCCGTTAACGTTTTCGGCTGCATCAGCGCATCTACGAACTCGCGGTAGCCCTCCTGTGAAGGCACACGCCCCGCGGAGGTGTGCGGCTGTTCCAAAAGCCCCAGCTCCGTAAGCTCTGCCATCTCGTTGCGCACCGTTGCGGAAGAAACACCTGCTTTTTCCGCAATGGACTTGGAGCCCACCGGCTCGCCCGTGCGAATGTATCCGTCTACGATCGAGGCAAGTATATTTTGTTTGCGTTTTGTCAGTTCCATACTTGCACCTCTCAGGTTTTAGCACTCTATGTTCTCGAGTGCTAACCCTTGTCTATACTATACTGCAAAGGTCAGGAATTGTCAACACCAAAATTTGTAAATACTTTGTGAATGTGCGAATTCTTCCCGTTCGGCATCTGTTTTGAAGCTGCTTTTAGCATTTCCGGCTCCACAGTGCCAAATTCCTGTTTATATATAAAGATACCGAAAAAAAGCGTCTTCGCCATAATTTCACTTTTTGTAATAGAATTTCAGGATTTTTTGTGCGAATTATTGACATTTTACAAAAATTGTATTAAACTGATAGCCCGTGTTTCAGTTTCTGTGTTCGCTTTAGCCCGAAAGTCCGTACCGTTAACGGAAAAGAGGAATAAACTATGATTCAGGCAGAACATTTACAAAAGATCTTCCGCGTGCGAAAACGAAACGCAGGCTTTAAAAATGCCGCAAAAGCATTTTTCAGCCGCGAGTACGAAGAAATTCACGCCCTAAATGACGTTTCGTTCCGCATTGAAGACGGCGAGGCCGTGGGCTATATTGGCCCGAACGGTGCCGGAAAAAGCAGCACCATCAAAATTCTCTCCGGCATTTTAACGCCGGACAGCGGCACCTGCGTCATCGACGGGCGCGTGCCGTGGAAAGACCGCCGCGCGCATGTTTCGCAGATCGGCGTTGTGTTCGGGCAGCGCAGTCAATTATGGTGGGACGTGCCCGTCATTGATTCATTTGAGCTTATCCGCGACATTTACGCCGTGACCGAAGATGTTTACAAGCGAAATTTACGGGATTTGACCGACCTTCTGAATTTATCGGAGATCTTAAAGACCCCGGCGCGCAGCCTGTCGCTCGGGCAGCGTATGCGGTGCGAGATCGCCGCCTCCCTGCTGCACGACCCGCGCATCTTGTTTTTGGATGAACCCACCATCGGGCTCGACGCGGTATCGAAGATCGCCGTTCGCGAATTCGTGCTTGATATGAACAAGCGCCGCGGCACCACGGTCATTTTAACGACGCACGACATGCAGGACGTGGAAGCCTTGGCGCAGCGTGTCCTGCTCATCGGCAAAGGGCGCATTTTATTAGACGGCACACTCGACGACATTCGGCGCGGCGGCAGCGGGCAGATTGACGAAACGCTCGCGGCGCTCTACAAACAGTTTGATATTTGAGGTGCGCCGTGAAACTTAAAAAATACATTTCGTTTTTCCGTCTGCGCTGTGTGACGGGCTTGCAGTACCGCGCAGCGGCATTGGCAGGTATCTCCACGCAATTTGCATGGGGTTTTTTGATCATCTTCGCCTACCACGCGTTTTACCGCAGTGACCCCACCGCTTTTCCGATGACCTTGCAGGCGACCGTCAACTACACATGGATACAGCAGGCATTTTTAGCTATGTTCGCCTCGTGGGTCTTGGACGGCGACATTTTGGAGGAAATCACCTCCGGCAGCATCTCGTATTCGCTGTGCCGCCCCGTTGACCTCTACGCCATGTGGTACACGAAATCTCTCTCCGGTCGTATTTCCAAGGTTGCATTGCGTGCCGTGCCAATTTTAGTCGTTGCGGCGCTTCTGCCCGCAGGCTATAACTTGACCGCGCCGACAGATTTACCCACATTCTTTCTATTTTTGCTCACCATGGTGCTGGGCGCATTGAACAGCACGGCGTTCACGCTGCTCATCTATGTCCTCACCATGTATACCCTTTCTTCCACCGGGTTGCGCTCCCTGCTGCTCACACTGGCAGATTTTCTCTGCGGCGGCGTAGTGCCGCTGCCGTTCTTCCCGCCCGCACTGCGCAGGATCTGCGAGCTGACCCCCTTCGCTGCCACAAGCAACGTGCCGTACCGCGTGTACAGCGGCGATATTGCCGGCACGAACGCCGCTTTCGCCATAGGCTTACAAATCTTCTGGCTGCTCGTCCTGGTGTTCGGCGGTCACACCCTCATGAAAAATGCGCTGAAGCGGGTAGTGATTCAGGGAGGATAAACGGAACGGCAAGTTGTTCCGCTGCCCGGCAAATCATCCGTGTTTTGCAGTATACAAAGAAAGGGGTCATCTATGAAACTATACCTTGAATTTCTGTCTATCCACATCAAGAAAGCAATGCAGTACAAGGCTTCGTTCTTGCTTTCCGCACTGGCGCAGCTATTTATACCGCTCACGTGCTTTTGGGGCGTGCAGTTCATGTTCATGCGATTTAAGCAGGTGGACGGCTTCACGTACACCGAGGTTTCGCTCTGCTACGCCATCGTACTGTTATCATTCTCGCTCGCGGAGCTGTTCTTCCGTGGGTTTGATACGTTTGACCGCATGATCGGGGACGGCGAGTTCGACCGCGTTCTGGTGCGCCCGTGCAACGAGGTTTTCCTCGTCCTGTGCAGCCGCATGGATTTAGAGCGCTTCGGCAAGGGCATTATGGCGATTTTCCTGCTGATCTGGGCGCTTCAAAACTGCCCAATCGATTGGTGCGCCGCGCGCGTTATGACGCTCATTTTCATGATTTTAGGCGGCATCGTGCTTTTTGCAGGCGTGTATTTGATCTTCGCCGGGCTATGCTTTTTCACATTAGAGGGGCTCGAGTTCATCAATATTTTAACAAACGGCATGCGCGAGCACGGGCGCTACCCGCTTTCCATCTACGGCAAAGGCGTACTGACGTTCTGCACCTACATCGTGCCCTACGCGCTCGTGCAGTATTACCCGCTGATGCCGCCACAACGACGCCCGCGCGATGCTTCTGCCCGTCATCGCCTGCGTGTTTATCGTGCCGTGCTATCTCTTCTGGAAATTCGGCGTGCGCTGCTACCGCTCCACCGGGTCGTAACAATATTATGAAATGAGGTTTTCCCATGCCCTTTGATTTTAAGAAAGAATACAAAGAATTCTACATGCCGAAAAACAAGCCGGAGATCGTCACTGTGCCGCCTGCAAACTACATTGCAGTGCGCGGCACCGGCGACCCAAACGAGCCGGACGGCGCGTATCAGCAGGCCATCAGCGTTTTGTACGCGATCGCCTACACGCTTAAAATGAGCTACAAGACCGACCACCGCATCGAGGGCTTTTTCGAGTATGTCGTGCCGCCGCTTGAGGGCTTTTGGTGGCAGGAGAATACGGACAGCATCGATTATGCCGATAAATCTGCTTTCCACTGGATCTCCGTCATCCGCCTGCCGGATTTCATCACGCCGGATGATTTCGCCTGGGCCGTGCAGACCGCCGAAAAGAAGAAAAAGCTTGATTGCAGCAAAGCGGAGTTTTTGACGATCGACGAGGGCCTTTGCGTGCAGATCATGCACCACGGCGCGTTTGACGATGAGCCCGCATCTGTGGCGCTGATGGACACGTTTCTCGCCGAAAACGGCTATATAAACGACTTTACCGCCGCGCGCCTGCACCACGAGATCTACCTCAGCGATGCCCGTAAGGTCGCGCCGGAAAAGTGGAAAACGGTCATTCGCCATCCCATCAAAAAAGCGTAAAGGAGCACACCACATGAAAAAGCTCATCACCCTGCGCGGCAACAGCGGCAGCGGCAAAACGACCATCGCAAGAGCTTTACAGGAAAAGTTCGGCAAAAACACCATGCTACTGTCCCAAGATGTCATCCGCCGCGACATCTTAAAGACGAACGACGGCGCGGGCACCCGCGCAAACGACGTGCTCATCCTGCTGCTTGAGTACGGCCACGCGCACAACGAGCTCGTCATTTTAGAAGGCATTTTGAACAGCCGATGGTACACCCCGCTTTTCAATGCCGCAAAAGCGCTCTACGGCGAAAACATCTGCGCGTACTATTTTGACCTCCCGTTTGAGGAGACGCTCCGCCGCCACCAAACGAAGGACAAGCGCACGGAGTTCGGCGAAAAGGAAATGCGCAGATGGTGGAACGAAAAGGACTACGCCCCCGCATTAAACGAGCAGACCCTCACGCCCGACATGATGCAGGACGAGATCATCGACCGCATCTGCGCCGATTTAGAGCGCCTCGATACATAAACCATACATATAAATTCGGAAAGAGCGAGGTTCTCCTCGCTCTTTTTTGTATATTGTGTTATATTCTGCCCGAATTTCTATCGATGCAAAAATAATTTTATAGCATTTTGTTCGTATCTATGATAAAATAGACACAGTGATAATTTTTGTAAAGCTTAAAGAGGCACAATGGACAAAGAGGAGTGCATAATTTTCCTCCCCTTTACAAACCGACATCACGGATTTAACAGGGCGGCGCTACAATGTAAGACCGAAAGCACGCACCTGATTTTAAAAAGAAAGTAAGGTCTTCACATGAAATCAATTTTTCACGCACTCAACCGGCTCAAGGTCTTCCGCGGGCTGACGGAACAGGAATTCGCATGGGTGCTCTACGACGTGGGCAACTCCGCGTTCACCATGCTCTCCTGCTCGCTCATCCCTATCTGGTTCAAGAGTCTCGCCATCGGCACTGCGCCGGGACAGATCAACTCGCATCAGGCAACGGCGTATTATTCCATCGCCGTGGCGGTCGTCACCGTTGTCGTGGCGCTTTTAGGGCCGATCTTCGGCGTGCTCGCCGACCACAAAGATAAGAAAAAGGTGCTGTTCACCACCGCGGCAGCGCTCGGCATTTTCGGCTGCATTTTAAACGGCTTCATCACCGGCTGGCTGCTGTTCCTCATCCTTTTTGTGTTCACGAAGATTTGTTACAGTGCGTCGCTGACCATCTATGATTCCATGCTGAACGACATCACCAGCGAAGAACGCATGGACGAGGTTTCGTCCTACGGCTTTGCATGGGGATACATCGGCTCGTGCATCCCGTTTCTCATCGCGCTCATCGCCTATGTGCTTGGGCCCGATATGGTCGGCGTGCTGCCGGATATGCTCTCTAAAGGCATCGGCTTCACGGTGACTGCCGTGTGGTGGCTGCTCGTCACCATTCCTCTCATTCGCGGCTTTAAGCAGCGCAACTATGTGGAAACCGAGGGGCATGATATCCGCAAGGCGTTCGCGGAAATCTTCCACACCCTCAAAAACATCGCGACGCACGACAAAAAGGTGCTGTTCTTCCTCATCGCATTCTTCCTGTACATAGACGGCGTGGGCACCATCATCGATAACGCCATCAATATCGGCACAGACCTGAACCTCAACACGGTCGGTCAGGTCGTCTTCCTGCTCGCAACGCAGGTCGTTGCGTTTGGAGGCTCGCTCGTCTTCGCAAAGCTCTCGAAAAAATACAACACCGTCACGCTCATTCTCGTTTGTATTGCGGGCTATTTCGGCATCGCGCTGTACGCGCTCATGCTCAGCAGTCTCCTGCACTTCGCGATTCTGGCGTTCTTCATCGGCTGCTTCCAGGGCTCCATCCAGTCGCTCTCGCGCTCGTATTACTCCAAGATCATCCCGGCGGAAAACTCCGGCGAATACTTCGGTATCTACGATATTTTCTCAAAAGGCGCGTCCTTCCTCGGCTCTGCGGTCATCGCAGCCGTAAAGCTTGCAGGCGGCACCATCAACGTGGCGGTGGCATGTCTCGCAGTGTTCTTTGCGCTCGGCTTCCTCTTCCTGCGCATTGCAGATAAGCAAAAAGCCATTCGGTAAGGAAACACCGGGCTTTACACCGTTCGCTCTTCACACCCGTGAAATATCGCTGTAAATCTTAATAGGACATGCAAAAAGGAACGGCGTACAAACCGTTCCTTTTTCCTTTACTCTTCATAAACCGGCTCAAAATCATCCGTTCCGTGCCCGCACAACGGACATGCGTAGTCCTCCGGCAGTGCGCTGCCCTCATACACATACCCGCAAATTTTGCACCGCCAGCCGACGATCTTCTGCTCTCGCTCGACCTTCTCCGACTTCGGCTTCAGCTTATTCTGGTAATCCGCATAGGTCAGCGGAGCGCGGTCGCTGCACACCTCGGCTTCCGTCACCTCTGCAATGAACAGCGTATGCGTGCCGAGGTCAACACTGTGCGTCACCTTGCCGCTGAACCGCGCGCAGGTGCTCCAGTTCAGATACGGTACGCCACTTTCGTCTGTCGGCATCGGCAGGCTGTCCAGCTTATCGACGTCGCGACCGCTCTGCATACCGAAGTGCTTAATGGTCTCAAACGAACAGCTGTCATCCAACGCGCTCAACGTAAACCGCCCGCTTTCCTTAATAAGCGCGCAGGTGTAATTCGTATTCAGCACAGAAACCGCCACGCGCACAGGGCTCCCCGCGACCTGCACGCCGGTATTCACAATGCAGGCGTTCGCCTTTTCCCCCGCTTTTGTCGCCAACAAAAACACGCCGTATGTCAAATTATAAAACGCTTTGTTATTCATTTTGCTCCTCCTATCAAAATAATAATAATAATTACTATTTTCATAATAACGGATAGAAAGCAAAAAGTCAAGCGTTATTTTCGGTGTATGCAAAAAGGAACGGTGTACAAACCGTTCCTTTTTCAAATCTTATTTCACGCTTTCCGAATCGCTCACATACGGTGCGGCATGTTCTCTTTCGAGCCTGCGGAACATTCGCACAAGCACGACAACGGCGATGGTACCGAGGATCAGCTCTGCGACGAACTGCGCATACGCAAGGCCGTACAGCGGGAACAGCCAATTCAGCACAAACAACGCGGGAATCTCCAGCACGATCTTACGCACAACAGCGAATATGAACGATTTCATACCCATACCGCACGACTGGAACACGCCCAGCGCGAGGAAATCGATGCACAAGAATGGCAGCGCAAAGCAGAAGCCACGCAGGAACGCCGCGCCGTACGCGACGATGCTCTCGTTCTTCATGAACATAGAGATGATCGGCTCCGCCGCAACCACGAACGTCAGCATCACGGCCAGAATAAAGCCAAGCGAAATTTTCGCCGTAAATGTAAACGTTTTTTTCATGCGCTTGATATTGCCGCTCGCGTAGTTATAACTGATCAGCGGCATAATGCCCTGCGAAAAGCCCATTGCAATCTGGAACGGCACCATGTTGACGCGCTGCGCGATGCCCATAGCCGCCACCGGGTCAGAGCCATACGCGGACGTAAAGTTGTTAAGAATGGTCATGCCGGTCACATTCAAAAGGTTCTGGATGGAAGCCGGGATGCCCACGCCGCACACGCCCTTGACAATCTGTTTCGATGGGCGGAACATGGAGGGCTTGATGCACACGTATGTCTTGCCGCGCTTCACGAACAGCAGCACGAAGAAGTAGAGGCATGCAACCGTGTTGGAAAGGCAGGTCGCGCAGCCCGCGCCCGCTGCGCCGAGGTTCAGGCCCCACGGCAGAATGAAAATCGGGTCCAGCACAATGTTCAGCAGGCAGCCGCACATGGTGCCGATGCTCGCGTGCAGCGAAGAGCCCTCCGCGCGCACAAGGTACGCCAGCACGACGTTCAAAATGGACGGCGCGGAGCCGAGCAGCACAGTCCAGAACAAATAATCCGCCGTTGCCTGTATCGTTTCGGCATTCGCGCCGAGCATCACCAAGATCGGCGACTGCAATACGCCGTACAGCAAAGAAAACAGCAGGCTGCAAATCAAAGACGCGTAAAATCCGAACGCCGAGCTGCGGTACACGGTATCGTAGTCTTTACGTCCGAGTGCGCGGCTCATCATGCTGGAGCTGCCGATGCCGAACAGGTTGTTGACGGCATTGAACGCCAACAGAAGCGGTGCCGCCAGCGTAACAGCGGCGTTCTGCACCGGGTCGTTCATCATACCGACAAAGAACGTATCGGCAAGGCTGTAAATGACCATCACAAGCGAGCTGATGACCGACGGCACCGAAAGCGTTACGACCGCCTTCGGGATCGGCATCGATTCAAACAGCTCCGTTTTGGAATTATCCATTTCTCCCTATCCTTTCCGTTCTTATCACGCAAGGCTGTCCAAAAGCAGCTTGCAGCAGCCGTAAATGCCGGCGTCGTTGCCGAGCACGGCCAAGTTGAACCGAACGTCGGTGTTCGGGTAAAATACGTATTTCAAGAAGCCTTTCTTCACGCCTTCTACGAGCATCTCGCCCGCTTTCGAGACACCGCCGCCGATGACGACGACCTCGGGATCTGCCACCGTGCACACGGCAGAGATGGTGTAGCCGAACGCATCGTACACATTCTCTAAGATTGCGTTTGCAGCGCTGTCTCCGTTTTTAGCGGCATCGAACACGTCTTTTGTTGTGAGCTTCTCGACACTCCGCAAAGCGCTTTCTCCCTCGTGTTCGGCAAGGTATTTTCGTGCCAGTCTCGCAATGCCCGAAGCCGAAACGTACTGCTGCACGCAGCCGCGGCGGCCGCACGCGCACGTCTCCGTCTCCGCGGGGTTGATCGTCATGTGGC
>OCQB01003153.1_pt1 | contig 10067 bp, 10 predicted proteins | sample 1538631 | NCBI WGS metagenome assembly OCQB01 (sample SAMN04571713, study PRJEB22368) | human gut metagenome | biome: human gut; material: stool | host: Homo sapiens | place: Luxembourg | collected 2012-10-19 | reverse complement strand
AAGAAATCCTTCAATACATATTGATATCTTGCGGATATAAGCTGCACACTTTGATTATCCCCCAGATAATCCAACACCTGCATATAAACACCTACAAACTTTGTTGCCAACTGCATATCTAATGCTAAAAAGTTCATGTAATTCTGTATCTGTTTTGTATTTCTAAAAAACGAACGTATAGTGAGTTTTGCAAGATGATCTGCAGATGTTTTTAAATCTGTATACACTGCATTTGTTGCAGTTGTAAGCTGATCAAAGGCTTTCTGTAAAAGTAACTTTTGTTCTTCTAAATCCGTTTTGTTTTGTGCCTGGAATATAAAATCTCTTGCATTCAAAAATGGAGTCACCATATCATAATCTCTTTCGAACTGTAGATTCAGCAAACATTCTCAGCTCAGAAAAGCGTGAGAGCCTTTCGTCAATTTGGTCTGTAATCTCACTAAATGACATTTCAATGGAAGGATCAAATAGAATATCAAACAAAATAAAATGTAATGTAATATCTCCATCTGTAAAACTCTTTGTCTTCCATGCTTTATACAGCGGATTATGATTAGACAACCGGCTATCGATGGAAATGAAAACATTCTTTCCCTCAGGAGTCTGACGGAACTGCATATAATCTCCAAGTCAGCTTTCCAGACAACGCTCATCATCATAGGATCGTGCACTCTTTTTGCTAAACTCGTCACGACTTTTGAATCCATATACATAAAATTCTCTCATATAGTCACGGATGCGATTGAAATTCTTTACTAACTCGCTATATGCCATGTTTTTTTACCACCTCTCATCTATTTATTTTAATAGTATACAAGATGGGATAGTGACTGTGCCAACTTCGTGCACATTGGGTACAAGGTTGCTTCATCTCATCATATACTGTTGTAATATAAAAGCGATGCAATGCCACTATAATTTCAATAGATTCATTACCAGTTTTACCATCACATCTTTTTCTTCTGATTTTGATTCTGCAATCATCAATGTAATTGCTACTAACGTTCCATCACTGAGTCTCTTCTCTCCATCCAAGAACAACGCATTGTTCTTGTCTAAAAATTCCAAGAACAGTGATGCGGCAATTCTTTTACAACCATCTGCATATGGATGATCTTTTATCATAAAATACAATAGATTCGCCGCTTTCTCTTCCAAGGATGGATACGCATCCTGTCCAAATACACTCTGGTAAACTGCGGCAATAATTCCTTGTACCTTGCCATCCTCTTTTTCTACACCAAATACATCTGTTTCAAAAGAATCTTTCATCTGACCAACCATCTGAACACACTCTTCATAAGTAATGCGGTATACTGGAGTACTTCCCTCTGGCTTACTTAATGACTGGTGGTCATATTGATCCAGAAGAATCAATGCATCTGTGTATTCATTCACAGCTCTGAGCACATCTTTCTCCTCTATATCAAGTGCATCTGCAAGCATCCTTGACTGAATATCAACTGTTTTCTTAAGCGCCTGAAGACGCTTTTCATTGATTGCATAGCCTTGCAAAATAAACTGTTTAAGGACATTATTTGCCCATTTTCTGAAAGCTATACCTCTTTTAGAATTAACTCGATATCCGACAGACAAAATCATATCCAAATTATAAATTGGGGGTTTTCGTCCCCCTGTACTTCTGTCGGAAAAACCGACAGAAGTCTCATCCAGTTCTCCTGAAGCAAGAATATTTGAAATATGTTCGCTTACTGTAGCGTGCTTAACATCAAACAACACTTCCATTTGTTTTTGCGTCAGCCAAACTGTCTCCTGCTCAGGATTGATTTGAACTTCTATATTAACATCACCATCTGTAAATAATACAATTTCATTCTTCATCCTTTAGTTCCCCTCCACTGCTGAAAATTGCATTACAGTATTCCGTAATCACTTCTTCTAACATCTCATGTGAAACTTCCAGTTTGCACATCCAATCATTTTCTTCATTCTATCACAGCATCTTATTATTCCGCCATCAATTTTTCAAACCAGGTACCCTTGACAATAATAAACTGGTCTGCGCCTTTCCATTCTTGCAGCATTTCATCCATCCCGAGCAAACTCGGACTTTGGCCCGTCACAATAATCGAGTAGGAGGGAGCATATCAAAGCGACAGCCCCGTAGGTATCTTTTCAGTTTTATCATTTATTTTCGATTTCACATCATATCCGCAATTAATGATAGTTCATCTGTTGAGGAATACTCCAAACCATTCTTTGTAGTTCGTCCATATTCACTAAATAAATACAAGTTCTTTTTTGCCCTAGAACAAAGAACATAAAGAAGTTTACGCTCTACAGTGTCTATCACCGAAAAGTGTCCTATATTTAACGCTTACCTATATTTTTAGATATTTTTGTTGCAAACGTATTGCAAACCGAATAAGTTTCACCACATTTCTAGACATTTCATCAAGATTTAAGGGTAAAGAAAAACCCCAGAACCGAAGTTCTGAGGTTTGTGATCTCTTTGAATTGTAATTCTCTTGCGAGATAATTATCTCTTTGAGAACTGTGGTGCTCTACGAGCTGCTTTGAGACCTGGTTTCTTACGCTCTTTCATACGTGGGTCACGAGTCAGGTAACCTGCTGACTTGAGAACCGGTCTGTAATCTGCGTCTGCCTCAAGGAGTGCTCTAGCGATTCCGTGACGGATAGCTCCAGCCTGTCCTGTGTATCCACCACCACATACATTAACGATTACATCGAACTTGTCAGCTGTCTCTGTAGCCACGAGCGGCTGGGCGAACAACAACTTTCAGAGTTTCAAGTCCAAGATACTCGTCGATATCTCTTTTATTGATTGTGATCTTTCCTGTTCCAGGTACAAGATATACTCTTGCGATAGATTTTTTTCTTCTTCCTGTTCCGTAATATTTTGCGTTAGCCACTGTTATTTCCTCCTTCTACCTAAAATGTAAGAACTTCCGGCTTCTGAGCCTGATTTGCATGCTCTGGTCCAGCGTATACATGAAGCTTCTTGATCATGTCTCTTCCCATAGGTCCTTTCGGAAGCATTCCCTTAACAGCAAGCTCGATCACCTTCTCTGGCTTCTTAGCAAGAAGCTCAGCAAGTGTAGTCTCTCTCATTCCTCCAACATAGTCAGAGTGATTGTAGTAGATCTTCTGCTGTAATTTCTTTCCTGTTACTTTAACTTTCTCTGCATTAACAACGATTACATAATCTCCTGTATCGATGTGCGGAGTATATTCCGGCTTGTTCTTTCCTCTGAGTACCTTTGCGATCTCAGATGCAAGACGTCCAAGTGTAGCGCCTTCAGCGTCAACCACATACCATTTTCTTTCAATCTTATCAGGGTTAGCCATATAAGTTTTCATGGGTGTTCCTCCTATAAATAATCATTATATACTATTGCTTATTTATTTGAAATCAGCATACTCCGGGGCTTTGGTGCATACTGTTTCTCCTTATGTCATACCTTGCTATTATATGTTGATTTATGTTCCGTGTCAAGTGTTTTTTACATAAAATCGCATTTTTTCTTTCAGTTCTCAACAGCAAAGCAAAACTTTTTCATTCTTTTACAAAATCACCTCTATTTCACACTTAAAAAGTGCCGAGTCATATGGACTTTTCCTATGACTCGGCACTTTTTTCCCATTCCCCACTCAACGGTTATTGTTCCCTGGAACAATCAAAACCTTTGATTTTCTTATTTTTCTTCTTTTGCCTACTCTAATTCTTTAAGAATCTGAGCTGTAAGACCTTTTCTATCTGTTTTGAAGTGGAAGTAAGGTCTTTCAGTAATTTCTCTGATCTCTACCGGATATTCATGTTCTTCCAGTGTATCTTTCAGCAGTTCTGCTACTTCCTCAAGTGTCTTTGTTCCATCAAGAATCACAAACAGATATGGACGATAATATCCTTCATGCTCCTGATCCGGAACGAGACAGAAGAATCCATCTTTCACTCCAGGAGTTCTTACTGTTTTTGTCTCCATTCTCATTACATGAAGTGGCTTGTCTCCATAAGCTTTGATTTCACCACGACCAAGAATATGCACAATTCCCTGCTCTGTGATATAAGCCTCGTCTCCTGTATGTAACCATGTGTTTCCATCCGGATGCTCAACAAGTGTCTGCTCTGTCAGTTCTTCACCTCTCCAGCCTGAGTAATGAAGCATCATAGACGGACCTGTCATACAGAGTTCTCCTGATTCTCCGTAATTTAATTCATTCAGATCTTTGTCAAATACACCAAGTACAGTTGCTGTCATTGGCATACCTACACATCCATCCTCCAATGGGAACATTGGGTTCGGCAGTGTGAGGTTTGAGCATCCCTCGCTCTGTCCATAACCTGCACTTAATTTTGCCTGAACGTTGTGTTTATGGAAGAATTCTTCTACCTCTGCATACTTACGGTCATTCATAGCTTCGGCACCTGCACCGATTGTTCTCAGGTGAGACATATCGTAATCTTCCGGAATTCTCTCACTGGACATTAACATCTCGCAATAGAGTGGGATCAATGCCCAGAAGTTCGGTTTACGATCCATGAATTCAATGTCAATATTCTCTAACGGACAGAATGGATCAAGTGATACCATTAATCCTGTAGAAAGTGGGAAGATCGTCATTGAAACTGTTACTGCGATCAATGCCGGTGGAAGAATTGGTGTCCACCAGACTTCCTGCACATCTGACGGCGGAATAAAGATTGACATCTGGTATGCAGTTGCTACTATATTTGCTGAAGAATGGATTACAAGTTTAGAGATTCCTGTTGAACCACTTGTGTATGCTCCAAACACAGCTCTGTCAGGATCTACCGGTGCAAGACATTCGCCTTTGAAGTTTCTTCCCAGTTCCATAAACTCCTGCCAGCTCATATCGCCTTCTGTTGTCTCTGTCTCTGCCGGATAGCGGGCTGTGATTTCTTCTAATACATAATCCTTCATCTGGCTCTTGTCTGCATATTCAAATGGTGACACTTTGATCATACGTGTCATCGGCGTTGTTGTACGGAATAACTCTTCATCTTCTTTTGAAAGATAATCCATTACAAATGCTGTATCTGTTTTACATTTACGGATTGCAAAACAAAGTTCTTCCGGTTCGTCATCACGACAGATAATTGCTACACCGATTCTTTCTGCTGCAAGAAGCAGAATAAAATGAGCTGGCGTAGATACTAAAAAGGACGGAACTCTGTCACCTTCGTTAAGTCCGAGAGCTTTCAGTGCTCTTGCTGCAACATCTACATCTTCCCATAACTGTTTCCATGTAATCTTATTTCCATAATACTCAAATGCGATCTTATCCTCATTCGGGTTTTTCATTTTCAGGAAAGCTTCGATTGTAATTCTTGGTATCTCAAGATTTCTGAACTGTTCCGGATAAAAGTTCAGCCAAGGTTTGTCAATACTTGCTTTACCTGTCAATTTCTGCTCTGTAAAATTCATAATTTTGTCCCCTTCTTTTCTTTTGTTTTTCTTGTCATTTTTCCCCAAAAATACCTTCAAATTTTATCACAGGTTCTTTCAAATGACAATTTATGGAAACTTGAATCAACATGATTCACATGAATCATCTTGTTTTCCAAGCTTCATTTTTGAAATAAATACAAAATCGTAGGTAAATTATGGTTCTTTTATTGCAATTTTATTTTCTCTGCTCTAAACTAATATCATACTATCAACTTCTTTAAGGTATTTTTAAAGGAAGGGGGACATATTACAAGTTATTCTATGCTCTGTAATATAACAAAAATATGAAAGATAAAAACCGTTTCAGCATTTTACTAGAACACCTTATGGCTATTGCTGAGCTAAAAAATAGTATTCTTGCAAAAGCTGTTCAGTATGATGACTCCTATATCAGTAAATGGATTAGCGGAAAACTATTGCCAACTGAAAAAAATCATGAAAATACACTTCAGGCTATCAGTCACTGCATTGTTGAAGCACTTTCAGAAGAAAGCACTGCACAACTGTTACAGGAATATCAGTTACAGGACATCAATGATCTTGAAACTGCTATTTATGACAATCTCGAATCTGAATATATATATGTAAAAGAATTACAAAACTCAACCGGTACAGAAGTAGCTCCAAAAATTTCTTATTATCCGGAGCTTACATTAGACCAGTTCATTTTTAAAATGAAACACCCTTCACTTCGAAAAGTTAATTCTCTAAACGTATACGCGATTGTTGATATTTTGAATGTCGATCCTAATTACCAGCTTTTGATTGCAGAACTCAACAGTGCACACGGCGGCCGGAATCTTATTCTACCTGGTGTACATTTTTCACTTCTTATGGACCTGGAATCGGCTGCTTCCACTCCTGCCTATACCGCTGGTTTCTTAATGAATGTGATGACCAATCTCTCTAATATTGATTTTAATCTTTATTCTGGTTCGCAGGCTCAACGTAAGCTCATTTTTGCAATCAGAGACACTTATGCTATCTCTGGAATGTTAGTAGATAGCAGTCACTGTCTTGGAATTACCACAATTGAAGACAGTGATCTAACGAATGAACTTTATCACAAGATCAGACTTCTTTGTAATAAAGAAACACTATTAATCCGGAAAACAACCATTCCGGAAATGATTCATCGCTTTGAATATGAACAAACGTTAATTTCACAGAAGCAATACTGTCTCATCGGACACCTGACAGAACATTTTCTTCCGGAAGATCTATATACGGAGCTCCTGGATGAGTATTGCCTGAATAACAACGATCTTCAGAAGGAGGACGTAAAAAAACTAAATCACCTGACACAGCGCATTTTGGAGACCACACCAATCCATCTGATCATTTATGCTTCCGTGTTAAAAGATTTCACAGTTACAGGAGAACTTGATTTCTTCGGTGTAAGAATATCATTAACTATATCCCAAAGACTGCGTTGCCTTAAGAATCTGGAACAGCTGTTAAACAGACTTGATCTTATGCATGTATGCGTTCTTCCGGAAGGAATTCTTTCCGACCATCAGCACATAGCACACCCGACACTTTTTGTATCAGATTCTTTGTGTTATCTGCGTTTAAAGAAGTTGACTCCGGAATATAACATCTGCATTCCAAATAAGATTATATTGGATCATATCTTCGAAGAGTTTTTCGATGATGTCTGGGATTCTAATATTGATAAAAACAGCCATAATACTGTAGTAGCCATGATTCAGCATGCAATTCATGCAATAGAAATCATGCTTGAAGTCAACTAAAAATGAGTATCAATAAGCAATCCCCTACCTGTTGCTATTTCAAATTAATCTGCAACCGGCAGGGGATTATTTATTTATTCATATGTTGTCTGATTCGGATAGTTAAATGCAATATAACTCTTTCCGCGGTTAATTGATATTTCATTTCCTGATTCATCATAAAATGTTAATCTTGATAATTCATTATTTTCCTCTTTACTCCAATGAATCTTCTGTTTTGCACCGTTCGAAATGTAATATCCCATGGAGTCTTCCCAGCCATCCCAGTCAACTGCTTTATGTCCCAAATCATCTTTGACAGAGATAGTGGTCTCTAACACAAACACATTGGTAAAAGCAAGCTGGTTTCCTGTCTTTCCGTCTATCTGGGCATTTCCATCAATTTCTTTTTTATAAGTATTGCTTGCTTCATCATAGACAAGTGTAGCAGACTGTGCGCCAAAATCAATGCTCACTTTCTTACACACATCTTCTGATGGTTTCACTTGTTCATTTAATCCATTAAACTGAAATGCTGTTCCTTTCTTATCATCCGCAAGGTCTGTTCTCTTTCCAGTATTTTGCACTACTTCTGCAAACTTTGTTCCATCAAAGTATCCTGTGTGTTCCAATGCATACCCCTGATTCCGACGTTCCATATCTCGTCCAAACAGACCTCCTGCATTGTAAATTCCATCATACTGATCCAGGTTCAAAGCTTCCAGATAATCTGCGATACTATCATCAATTCCCCAGTTTACATAAAACGCATCAAATCCCTGAGACAGTGCCGGGAAATAATATCTGCAGCTTCGTATCGCACAGATCTGCGGAACAGTTGTATAATCCGCATAAAGAGCCATAAAACGCGTCTGATCACCCTCTACCGGGATTTCAAAGATAATATCTGCTTTTTCTACTCCGTACTGTGGCATTGCTGCCGGAATATTATTCACCATAACCGCCACCGGACGTTTACCGATAGCAGCATCTGTCAGATCCGCAAGACCTGTCAGCAGGTTTTGATTTTCCGGAATCTTTTCTTCTTCCGGTTCTTCCGGTACTTCTTCTACTGGTTCTGGCTTTTCCACTTCTATTTTCTTAGTCGGTGGTTTTTCTGTTTTTGTCTCTTTTTTCTTAGAGCAACCTGAAAGAGCCAGAACTATCATAGATAAAATCAGTAACAGGCACATTCCCCTTCTTTTTTTCTGCCCGCCTCGTTTCTTCTTCATACACTTTCCCTCCCTTACATTTGGAATATAACGAATATTAACTGAATTAATTATATCATCCCCCAGTGTCTTACACAATCAAAGAGGACCATATTATGCAAAAAGCACAGTGAATAAATCACTGTGCTTTTTGCGTATAATCTTCACAAGTTGAATCCTGTTTATAACTTATGATTCAGATCTCATTCAATTATTTTGCTTTTCCATATACATACTTCGGTGTTCCACCAACAACCTTGTTTCCGTTAGAGTCTGTATGGTATGGGAATACCCAGTAGAAGTTCCAATCTGTGCTGGATGCCTTCTTATCTGTAAATGTTGTGCCTTTTGTTGTCATACCGATGTAACCATATTTCTCGCCTGGATGAATTCCGTATACAAGATATCCTTCTGCTCCGGCTGACTTCGTCCATGTAAGTTTTACTCCACCCTTTACAGATGAAGCTTTCAGGTCTGTAACAGCTGCGCATTTCTGTGCTTTACCATATACATAGTGTGCTGTCAGTCCTGGATACATCTTGCCATTTTCGTCTTTGCAGTATGCAAATACCCAGTAATAGTTGTAATCACTTGTAAGTGCTTTTACATCAACAAAAGATGTCTTAGATGTCATACCGATATAACCATACTTGTTACCGCCTCCGCGGATTCCATAAATCAGGTATCCTTCTGCGTCCTTCACTTCACTCCATGTAAGTTTTACCTTACCTACTGAAGAAGATGCTTTCAGGTTTTCTACTGCTGCAAGTCTTTCTTTTTCAACTACGACTTCCTTAGTTGTCGGATTAACAACTTTCTTTCCATCTGGTGATGTTACGGATGCTGTATAAACAACTTTTCCTTCTTTTGTATAAGTTGCTTTTTCGACTGTTTCACTATCGATCTTAACTTCTGGTGTCTGAACATGTGTTGCATCATTTGCACATGTAAATGTTGCTGTTGTTGTCCACTTACCATCTTTTTCTTCCCAGTCTGACCATACCGGATCACCGTATTTGTGACCAAGTTTTGCAATTGCTACTTCTTTTGTCCCTTTTGCAAGTACAGTATTATCATCTGTTGATGTTACTGTTGCTACATAAACATCTTTTCCTGCTTCTTCACATGTAGGTGCTTTATATGCATCTGTATCTTTTACTACAGATACGGATACATTTTTCTGAACTTCTCCACATACGGAACACTTCACTTCATCAACTGTTACTGAAGTGCCTTCTTTCTGATCTGTCTTATAACCTGTGATGTTTCCATCATCATCTTTGATTGCTGCTGCATCCCAATTGAACTTTACATCACTATATGTATGCTGTCCTGCTTCGCCTTTTACTTCTGTAGATACTAAATATTTTACACCGTCTTCAGTTTTATCTGCTGCTTTGTATACAGCTGTTACACCTTCATCACATGTTCCAGCATGGCTGACCATCTTAGCATCTACTGTTACAGCTTTATCCAGTGTCTTATTGATAGAATCACGGTTCGCTTTATTAGTTGCATTATCGTCAGATGAAAGCAAGCAATCGAGCTTGTCAATTTTATCTGCACAAGATTCACATGTAAGATTCTGGAATGTTACTGTTGAGTAATCATCACTCCATTTTGCATCTGTCGGTACATATGTATGACCCTCTGCTTCATTTTTAATTGCT
>OCQB01003149.1_pt1 | contig 10072 bp, 5 predicted proteins | sample 1538631 | NCBI WGS metagenome assembly OCQB01 (sample SAMN04571713, study PRJEB22368) | human gut metagenome | biome: human gut; material: stool | host: Homo sapiens | place: Luxembourg | collected 2012-10-19 | reverse complement strand
CATTGCAGGCAGGGTGAGGGTCCACCTACCGTTTGCATCTGCTGTAACCGTGTAAGCTACTTTCAGTTTACCACCTTTTACACCTGTAGGGGTGGCATTCTTTAGGAACTTCACCTGTACACTTTCTCCGGCATCTGCCGTGCCCCATACTTTGATGGGTTGCTCGCGTTGCAATACCATTCCGTCAGAAATCAAAGCAGGCAACTTTACCTTTGCGTCCACCATGGAAGTAGCGCAAAGGCAAAGCAGCACTGCCAGACTCAACCTAACTTTATTAAAACTAACCTTATTCATATCTAATTTTATCTTTTACCCACGACTTAACTACTACCTACTTATACTCGTACAATTTCACATGAAGTATCTGGAAATCTCCCACTGAGATGCGTACATGTCGCCCTTGGTGATCCTGATCACCATTCAGACGACGGATATAAGAGAGTGTACCGTCCTCGTTCACCTTCACTTCATCTACGGAACCGATGCCGCAACGTTCTCCTTTCCACATCACCTTATCGCTTATCACTCCATCACTTATCACTTTATCACCCTTTCCTCCTGCCTGGGCAAATCCGTCTTCGCCCAATGCCTGGGATTTAATTTGATTTTCTGTAGCTTTTTCAAACTCGATAACGATGCCACTACCAGCTACTATATATTCGTTAGGTGCCAGTTTCAGTAATATACCTCCGCCTTCGGGCCATACACTGCCATCGGTGGCGCGCGCATCCCATGGAAGGGTAAAGAAATGGCGGCAAGTTATCTTCAGATCATCCTGATAAATGATACGTTCCTTATTTTCCTGATCGAAAAGTAATCCTTTCATTGTCCCTTTACCTTGATGCTTAGCCAGCAGCGGCATGAACTCCTTTAGCGTACGATAGCTTTTTACCAACGGAGAGTTAGGAGAGTCGGAACCACCTTCGATAGAGAACGGACTGATGCCGATGGCATCATGTTCACCAAAGATGTAGAAAGCTCTTACGCCATTATTGTCTGTTAGTTTGATTTCGGGGATAAACAGCGGGTTGTTGTGCAATTTATATTGGGCTACCCAGTCTGTAAAGCCATTGTCGTACAGGTCGGGAGCAAGAAGGTCGATGCTGGGCGCTCCGCAATGCCATATATCAATAAGGTGTGCCAGCGGACCGGCAGAAGGATATTCTCCCGGCTTCCGGTTACGGCTGTTCATGGCAGCGTTCACATATAGTGGAATATTGTAGATGAACCGGGCGCTTTGTGCCATTCTTTCCACATAGCGGGCGTAGTGCCAGGCCATAAATAATTCATCGGTGTAGATATCGGCTCCGAATACTTCTTGCCAGGTACCTTGCTTCTTGCTACCTTGGCTTTCCCATTTTTCAAGCATCCGGGGATGGAGTGTTTTCTTATTTTTCTGCAAGTAGCTCATTAATTCCGCAGGCACCGATGCATTGAACAGTGCGTTGGCTTCTTTAGAATAGTCTCTTGCATCTTCCAGCATGCCTATCTCATTTTCTATCTGTATCATGATGACGGTACCTTCCTCTTTATCGATGGTTGCGACGTGTTCCAACCACCCGGAAAAAGCACGGTTGTCGGCTTGGAATACATTTTCAGAGAATGTGCTGGCTATTTCGAGTGGTTTTCCTTTTTGTGTATAAGCACGCGGATATTTCTTATAGTTTTCTTTGAACCAGAGGGGAGCATAGCAACTCATGGAGTTTTTCCAGGCACCGAACCAAAGAAAGATAACTTTCAGATCGTTCTGCCGGGCTTGACGGATAACTTTATCTGTGAGGGTGAAGTCGAATTGTCCTTCTTGCGGTTCTATCAAATCCCAGTATGCGGGAACGAGTACTGTATTCAGTCCCATTTGTTGCAGCTTCGGGAAGATACTTTCGATATCTTCTGTGCATGCTGCCGATGAATTTCCTAATTCACCGCCTAAAACAAGAAATGGTTTACCGTCTACTACTAATTGAGTAGCGGTACCTTGTTTTTGTAATGTACTTTTTTGAGCATTTACATACCCAACTGTCATTACACTCAAAACTAAAATGAAAATCCAATTCTTCATTGTTTGTCTCTGGTATTGATTTGAGATGTTTTCCATTGCAACAAAGATAGTGAGCTATAATTTAAAAAACTTTTCGCAATGTTGCAGAAAACTTCATTTCGGTTACATTATCCCCGAATGATGTTACATAATTTTTTGTTTATCGTACATCTTCCTGTTTCAGGGGATAAAACGGATGTTTTTACCGGATTTGCTGAATGATTGGGTGAATGGAATCCGGTAAGGCCGGAGCCTTACCGGATTTCTTGTTTTCACTTATTGATCAGCGGGAGTTTCTTCCTCTTTCACTTCGTAGGCTGCTTTCCAGTCGTCGCCGGTGAAGTCTTCGCTGATGTCACGTCCGGCAATACCGTCGCACACGCCCTTATAGGCCGGCTTGCGGGCATAGTTGGCATCGAAGAGATTGGGAGTGTCGCCTGTGAACCAGCCGGTGTGTTCGTCTGCGTGGTCGGACAAACTCCAGATGGTAAAGCCGGATTGCTGCGTAGCGGGCACGTTCTCCTTATAAGACTCGATAATCCAGCGATAGACATCCGCCTGTTTCATTAGCTGTTCGGCCGACGGATTAGCTGTAGGCTCATAAGTGTGGCGTACGTCAAGCTCGGTAATACGGATAATCTTACCCGTAGCGGCAAGTTTTTTGAACATTTCATCTATCTTTTCACGAGTCAGATCGGCTGCTACGGCGTGCATCTGTGTGCCTATACCGTCTACGATTGGGGCATTCGTCTCGTTGTGTTCGTCAATGTACTTCACAAAGTTAATCAGGGCATCCAGCTTAGCAGGGCTGACTTCCAGATTGTAGTCGTTGACGAAGAGCTTGGTTTCAGGTCTGCAATGCTTGCGGGCATATTCAAAGGCCTTGGTGGCGTATTCCATGCCCAGATAGTAGCCCCAGTAGAAGTGGTTGCTTGCCCAGTTCAGGTTCAGCCCATCTTGTTCTACGGGTGCGGTATCGGGATTGCCGTCTGCATCTTCGCTTCCAAACACACCGTTGATTCCACGTACGCCTTTCGTACTGTCGTCGATAGGTTCATTGATGACATCCCAGCCTATCATACGGTCGCCCATGTGCTCGGCCATGCCTTTAATCCAAGTTTCCATGGCACCCAAGAGGGCGGTACGTTTCTCTTCAGGCGTTTTGTAGATGTAGGTCACGCCTCCTGCGGCGCGGGCCAGGTTTTTGGCCTTGGGCTGTGCTTCCTCGTTCTTCAAACCGAATTTAAAGTCATCAATCCATATGGTGCTGCCCGGAGTACCGCCAAACTGAACACCGAAGCGGACGATGTCGGCAGGATCAGAGGCGTTGTAGGTAAATTCTCCTTCGCATAGTGTCCAGTCGTTCAGTGCCGTGAAGCTGTCCTTGTAGATACCCGAATAACTTGCATTCTGTCCGATGGCCTGTACGGCGATGTTCATGTCGCTCTTGGTATAGAACGAGAAAGCGTAAGTGGCTCCCACTTCCAGAGGGGTGTCGAGTGCCCAGAAGAGTTGACTGTCGTAGTTCGCGGCCGTTTCGTCGGTCATGGTGAAGCGGATGGCTGTGTCGTCCGTACGTCCCGGCGCTTCTACACCGTATGTATATTTGCCCCACAGTCCGGTCCAACCGTTGGTGCCGTCGGCAAACGAAGGATTGGTGATGACGTTTTTCATCTTCTCTACCTTCTTCACGCCGAATTTCAGGTTGTCTATCCACACATTGCTGCCCGGTGTGCCGCCAAACTGGAAGCCTACACGGATAATATCGGTAGTCTCGGAAGCTGCGTTATAAGTGAATTCACCCGTCACGTGCAGCCAGTCGGCAGGAGCGGTATAGCTGTCCTTATAAATACCTGCGTATGATGCGTTCTGACCTATGAACTGCACGGCAATATCCATGTCGGACTTGATATCGGCAGAGAAAGCATACGTCACGCCGTCTTCCAAAGGGGAGGCGAGTGGCCAGAAAAGCTGGCAGTCGTAGTTCGCAGCCGTTTCTCCGGTCATGGTGAAGTGAATGGCATTATCGCTGTCCTTTCCGGGAGCTTCCACTGCATAAGTGTATTTTCCCCAAAGACCGGTCCATCCGTCGGTTCCGCTTTCGAAACCGGAGTTGGTAATGACATTCTCGCAGACATCGTCACCACCGGTATCCTCAATCACTACTTCGGGAGCAATCAGCGATTTCAGGTACATTTGTTTCTGCTGCGTGTGCCACAGAAAACAGTGTCCGTACATTTTGGCGTCTGCCGGAATGGCATTTACAAAAGCATCTATGGTAGCGAAGTTCAGTTCACCCTTGTTGCCCACCACTGCATCATGCTTCATGGCATTTCCGGTGGTAAAGGTGTTGAAGTTTGCATCGGCCAGTTGCTTCACAGTCCCGTTATTTATATAATAGTCTGCTCCGATGCCTAAGCCTACGGTCATATTCGGAATATACTCAGCCGCATATTCCTTGATACTCTTGTAGTTGGCTATTTTTTCGGTTAAACTTAGTGGAATATCGGAGAGGTCGGCTTGTCCGTGTCCGTCAGGAGTACCCCATTCCATCTTATTATCCTCGCAGGCAGCCAAAGTCAATGCCATTGCCATTGCGGGAAGGATGATTCTATTTAATTTCATACTTTTTCAGTTTTAAGTTCTTAAAATAGTTGACGAGTTGAGAAGGTCATTCTTCTTCATCCGGGAAATCGGATACGATGGTCTTCTTGCAAGGTACTACGCGCCAGTTGTCCACATAGATTTTCTGGTTGAAGAGTGTCGATTCCACCGTTACGCCTCCAAAGGTGAAGTTGGTGTTGACGAATCCCATGCCGAAGTTGCGGTAAGATGCTCCGTTGCGGTCGTCTATTACCATTTGGAAAGTAGCTTCCTCCTCATTTTCCAATAAGGTGGCATATTTGTTGAACTGGCTAAAAGGAATGGTGACGGTTTGCCAGCCTTCGGTGTAGAAGGGCACCACTACTCCCTCTTTAATCCAAGGTACGCAGAATGCCACGGCATTGTTGGTGCCATCATCGTCCGATCCAATGCCGCTAATATTGAAGTTGTTCATAAGCGATATTTGGATGTGACCTGTTCCACTCCAAGGTTGCGGTACGTAGATATCAAACTGGAAGGCCACTTCGTTCACAGGCGTTTCTGCCGGAATCAGTCCGGTCATGCGGTTCCAGTCATCGGTAGGCTCGTCATTACCTGCCGTCCACCACTCGGACACGCGCGGTTTACCTGAGACAGCGCCGCCTGCATCCAGCATACGTTGAGGTACCAGCAGGGCACATTTGCCTCGTTTCCCCAGCGGATCGTCCGCTACGTCGTGCTCATCGTCGCACATGGACTTGCCGGCATCCCAGCTCCAAAATCCCTGTACGCCGGTGCCGTCGAAGTCGAGAATCATACAGCTCTTTTCGTTGAAGTAGGCGGGAGTGACAGCGGTTCCGTTGGCACCTTCCGAGGTGATACTTCCGCCTTGGCTCACGCCACCCGGCATGGTGAACGAGTACCATTCGCCATCCTCATCGCTCTCTATGCCTGCAGACACTTCCACGCCGCCCGGAAGGGTCAACTTGAGTGTTTCTTGCAGGTTGGCTCCATAAACAATTACCTTTTCCCCCTCTAGTGGTAGAGTGTTGCTGATATGCGAGATTTGTGGGGAGGCGGCACGAACCACCAGATCCTTATAAACAAACTCCGAACCGTCTTTTACCAGACGGATGGTATTTCTCACTTCCTCTTCGGCTTCGGCCACGGGAGTTTCTTTGTTGAGTTGTACCAGCAATGACTGGTCGCTTACCAAAGCTCGATTAAAGTAAGTGTCATATCCGTTGATATACACTTTTCTCACTCCATACAGTCCGCTTCCGGACAGACGGATGACTTGTCCGAGCCGTGCAAACGTCACTTCGCGGTCGGGAACGGACGATTCCACGTCTTGCAGATAGACCTTATTCACTACAATCGGAGAGTTTTGCGCATCCTCCTCAAAATAGGCATCCTCGTCGTTGCAGGCAGTGAAGCCCATTGCCAGAAGTGCCATGCACAACAGTCGGGTATATTTCAGGTATTTCATGATTATTCGTTTATATTAGTTGAACAAATCTTCTTCAGAAACTTCTTTTTCTCCAAATTCATAAGCTACGGTCTGTAAGTTTCCGCCGGTATCGGGTTTCAGATAGGGGTTCTTGCTTTGGTCGGTGTCCGACATGGGCAATATGAGGCTGTTTGCCGTAGCTGTGGCTACACCGTTCCCCGGTTCCACATAGTCGGGGCTGATTTCATATACGCCCGATTCGGTCTGGTACTCGTAGCTGGCGTTACGCTGCTGGTGGTTCATGTAATTGATAACCTCCTGCTGGCGGTAATAGGAACGGCGTACGAGATCGTACCAATACTGTCCTTCGAAAGCAAATTCCATACGGCGTTCGTGGCGTAGGTCTTCGTAAGTAATGCTTTTTTTGCTTTCCATTTTTGCACGGGTGCGCACTCGGTTGAAATATTCCGTATCGGTGGTACTTGCACTGTTTCCCAAAACGGCTTCCGTATAATTCAGATAGACTTCGGCCAGACGCATCATGTAGGTATTGGTACCCGAGTTGCCTGGTTCGCTGATGCCGCCGTTGTCGGCCGTTGTGCCAATGACGTATTTCTTGATGTTGGCCATAGGTATAACCTCCGTTTTTCATATTCATGTCCGGATAGAACTCGCCATACGAAGCTACCGAATAGTGGCGGCGGACAGCATCGTCCACGGTTTTACCCAGTGTCTCATCCTTATAGGTTTTGAATTCTTCCCATAGGTTCCAAGAACAATAGGTGGCGCCTCCCCAGGCATCTTTGTCGGCCACCATCGTAGACCATGCGAGGAAGCGGACCATTGTATTGCCACAGGCGCTGCTGTTGGCCTGCGTGGCAGGTAACCATTGCAACTGGAAAAGGCTCTCGCTGTTATTGTTGAAGCTTTTGGCTGCGAACAAGTCTCCATAATTGTCTATCAGTCCGGCTCCCGATTCGGCAATCACCTTCAGGGCTGCCCGCTTCGCGAGATCAAGGTAGGTCTGGTTTCGTGTGCCACGGTTGAAATCGGTGGCAACGTTGCTTCCGTTATACAGGCCATCGGTGGTAAGTCCGGCCATAGAGAGGTAAACACGCGACAACATGCCGTAGGCACTGTAGCACGTCACCCGTCCTGCATCGGCAGGAGTCTTAGGCAGGTATTTGGCTGCATATTCCAGGTCGCGGATGGCAAACTCTATGACATCCACACCCGGGTTGGCGGGAACCACGTAATTGTTCACCATACTGGAGGTGTTGGTATAGATGATGCCCACTCCCCATAGGGAAGCGATGTACCAATAGGCCGTACCGCGCATGAAGCGTGCTTCGGCAATAGATACACGCTTTGAGTCCTCGCTGAGGGTGGGGGCGGAATAGTCAGTGATATTGTTGATGGTATTGTTGGCCTGTGCCACTACGGAATAGAAGGAATTCCATGCATCGGTCAGACCTTGGCTCAGGGATGTTTCGCTTAGGTTGGTGTACGGGTAGATGTAGTCGGAATATTGGGCGGTGATGTTGTTGGCACGTCCATCGCCCATTCCATAATAGAACTTGTCATTAAAGCCTGCCCATACATAGTTGTAGAGAGGTGCGGTGGCTGCCCGTAATGCCGCTTCGGAGTCGAAGAAGGTCTGCTGGTTCAGGTCGTGCGTATTCTTCTGCTCCAGAAAGTCTTCGCATCCGGTCAGTGCCAGTACGCCTGTCAACGCAATAGTCGATATGATATATTTTGTTTTCATTGTCTTTTTTGTTTTAGGATTAGAATGATGCGGTCAAACCAAAGGTGTAGATGCGGGGCGAAGGATAACGTCCGTAGTCGATACCATTATATAAGGTATTCCCCCACAGACTGCCCACTTCCGGGTCGTAGCCTTTGTATTTGGTCCAAGTATATACATTCTGCAGGTTGGCATACACCTTCAGGTTCTGGATGGGAGTCTTCCCCAGCCATTTCTTGGGGAATGTGTAGCCCAGAGAGATGTTCTGTATGCGCAGATAAGAACCGTCTTCTATGTAGCGGTCGCTCACGCGCCAGTTGAAGTTTTTGGCACTGGCTGTGTAGAGGCGGGGTGACAAAGGGTCACCACCCGTTACGTGGAAGTTACGGAAGTCATCCGGTCCGTTGGGATCAATCTTCTCTACGATGGCATAGCCGGTGGATTTCAACAGGTTGCTGTTGGCGCCCGACTGTTCCAGCCAGCGACGGTTGTAGTTCAGTACGTCGTTGCCGTAGCTGCCACTCAGGAATATGGTCAGGTCGAAGCCCTTCCAGGAGAAGGTGTTTCCTATGCCATAGGTGAACTTAGGTTCGGGATTTCCGATAAATGTCTGGTCGTTGTTGTCTATTTTCCCGTCATTGTTAATGTCGGCAAAGATGTAATCGCCCAGCCACGTTTCTCCTTGGGCAATGCCTTGGTTGATGGGGCGTGCCACTTCCTTAACAGCTCCATTGGCATCTGTATAGTAGAAGTCGGTAGGTTCGTCAAAACGTCCGATTACCTTATATCCCCAGAACTGTGCGATGGGTTTTCCTGCTACGGAGTTGGTTACGGTTTGTGTATCTGAACCCACTTGCAGGGAGTAGGGCAGGCTACCGGTTTCGGTATCCATTTCCACCACCTTGTTGCGGTTGAGTGAGAATACGAAGTTGCTTCTCCATTGGAAGTCCTTGGTGTCGATGTTCACGGTATTCAGGGTCAGTTCCACACCTTTGTTCTCAAGCGAGCCTATATTGCTCCAGGGATTGCTGGCAGCACCTTGACCGGACGAGCCCAAGAATGCGGGTAGAGCCACTTGCAGCAGCATATCCTTGGTTTTCTTGTAGTAGAAGTCGGCGATGAACTCAATGCGGTTGTCGAAGAGGTTCAGATCCAGACCTAGGTTGGTGGAATAGGTCGTTTCCCACTTCAGGTCGGGATTAGCGGTATTGCCGTTCAGTACACCGTTACCCCACGGGGTGTTCTTGGTGGCAAGCAGGGCGATATAGGCCCAGTCTTGCACGTTCTGGTTACCGGTAGTACCCCAACCCAAGCGGATTTTCAGGTTGTTGATGATCGGATTGTCCTTGAGGAACGTCTCGTTGCTTGCTTTCCATGCCAGGGCTGCAGAAGGGAACCATCCCCAGCGGTTGTTTTTGGCAAACTTGGAAGAACCGTCGCGTCGGATGGTGGCCGTTAGCAGGTAGCGGTCGGCAAACGAGTAGAAGGCGCGTCCGAAGTAGGAAAGGATGGAGCTGTTGTCCTGATAACCCGAACCGTCCACTTGTCCGCCTGCACTGGGGTCTTGGGCGGAATTGGACAGATAGCCTGTGGCACGGCTCTCCTGGGTCTCCCAATGGTTTTCGCTCATTTCCTGTCCCACCATAACGTTGATGTTGTGCTTGTCGTTGAACGTGTGGTTGTAGGTCAGTATGTTGCGCCAGCTCCAGTATTTGGAATCATTCTTGGTCCAGCGACCCGTGCGGGTGTTGTTTACTTTCACACCGAAGGTGAAGTCCGGTTCATAATAGTAATACTTGTTCAGGTTGTAGTCGGTGGAGAGTTCTGTCTTCAGGGTCAGCCCTTTCAACAGCGCGGCTTCCAGATAGGTACTGAAACGGAAATTCTCTTTCTTGTTGTTGTTGGTGCGGATTTCGGTCAGTGCCACGGGGTTGTCGGGCATGTATTGGTCGTCCGGACCGTCATAGGACCCGTCTGCCGAAGTGACGGCGGTAGAAGGTTGCGATTGCAGGGCAGTCATGATAATGTTATTGTCGGCACCCACTTTTTGCTTGCTGTCCGACATGGAGAAGTTGATACCTCCCTTCAGCCAGCTCTTGATTTGAGCTTCCAGATTGCCTCGCAGGGAGAGACGTTTGAAGCCGGATCCCAAAGCGATACCTGCCTGATCCAAATAGCCTGCACTGAATGCGTAGGTCACTTTTTCCTGACCGCCTGTGATGGATATATTATGGCTGGTCATCAAGGCGTTGCGATA
>OCQB01003148.1_pt1 | contig 10073 bp, 14 predicted proteins | sample 1538631 | NCBI WGS metagenome assembly OCQB01 (sample SAMN04571713, study PRJEB22368) | human gut metagenome | biome: human gut; material: stool | host: Homo sapiens | place: Luxembourg | collected 2012-10-19 | reverse complement strand
CACGCGGACGAACTGCCCCTTGTTCCGTTCGCTGGCCTCGAGCGTCTCCAGCTCACCGTTTGCCGCGATGCCCTTGACGCCTTTCGCCTTCTGTTCCTTCTTGTCGTAAGCCATCAGGTAACCCTGTTCCTGAGTGGCGTTTTCGCTGCCTTGAGCAGCGGGATTTACTTCTTGCATGACTGTTAAATTTAAAGGTGAATGAATCATTTCGGGAGGTAAAATTAGTATCTTCGCCATTAAATAAATTGATTATGAGGAAGTTGTCATTAATAGTCATGTTTTGTCACCTTTTGTCACTTTCCGCCTGCCTGGAGGATGGGGGAAAAACGGCGGAAGGCGGCGGGGAAATGTTAAACGGGCATGTCCGGGAACCGGGGAAATGAGCGGAGGAATGAGGGCTGCGGCGGACGGTCGCCGTCCTGACGGACTATCCGGTCCTGTTTCCCCTTGACGGCAGGCGTACCCGCTACCGGGTGTCCTCCGGATTCGGATACAGGATCCATCCCCTTAAGGGCCGGAGAATATTCCATAAGGGGGTGGACCTGGCGGCCCCGTATGGCGAGCCGGTATATTCGGCGGGTTACGGCCGGACCGTCCATATCCACCATGGGGGTGGATACTCCACCCTGTACGCGCACATGAGCCGGATCCTTGTAAGGAAAGGTGAAACGGTCCGTATCGGGCAGCGCATCGGGAAGGTCGGAAGCACGGGGATGTCCACCGGCAACCACCTGCATTTCGAACTGCAAAAAAACGGCCGGCTGCTGGACCCGGTGGAATGGTTCGGCAGGCGGTTCTAAATTCTTACTGTTTATCAATCATACGACGAGTCATGAACATTGAAGAAGCGAAAAGGATTCCGCTGGAGGATTACCTCCGGCGGATGGGATTCTCCCCCGTAAGGGAACAGGGGGACAGTTTGTGGTACCGATCTCCTTTCAGACAGGAGCGTACCCCCTCATTCAAGGTCAGCCTTTCCAGAAACCTGTGAATCGACTTCGGCGAGGGGACGGGAGGAAGCATCATCGACCTGGCGCAAAGGCTGTACGGGACGCGCGACATATCCTCCGTATTGAAGGGCATAGAGGGACACTTCCCCGTGTCCACGCCCGCCCAGGCACCCCGGAAGGCGGCCGCCACGCCTCCGGCATTCGAGGAGCTGCGCGTCTCGCCGCTCCGTAATACGGTGCTGCTGGACTATCTGGCAAAGAGGGGGATTCCTTCCGGCATTGCCTTGGGGGAGTGCGTGGAGGTCCATTACCGCACGCGCGGCAAATGGTATTTCGGGATCGGGTTCAGGAACCGGAAGGGCGGCCTGGAGATACGCAACCCTTATTTCAAGGGTTCGACCTCCCCAAAGGACATCACGCATCTCAGGCATGGAGCCGGGGGGAACGGAAAGGCGACGGCCCTGGTGTTTGAGGGCTTCATGGACTATCTCTCGTACCTTACGCTCAAACAGGGAAAGCCGGTGCCGGACTGCGTGGTGCTCAATTCGGTCGGTAATCTGCCGGGGGCGTTGGACGTGCTGAAAGGCTACGGGCATGTCTGCTGTTTCCTGGACAATGATGACGCGGGCCGGAAAACCACGGAGGAGATCAGAAGGCAGTGCGGGAGCGTGACGGACAAGGCGGTGCACTACCTGCCTCACAAGGATTTGAACGAGTTCCTGCAGCACCGCCTGAAAAAAGCGGAGGAGCCATGTGCGGAACTGAAACAGGGAAGCGGGTGAAAGATAAAACGGTAACCGGTCCTACGATGGGACTGACATGTAACAAGGGAGAGCCAAAAGTCCGGCCCTTCCTTTCATTTTACCGATGCACTGCCTATTTTGCAGCCGGAATGAAAGGCCCGATTATCATTCACATCTGCAAAAAAGAAGGATTTCCCTTTGTTATCCGCGCTTATCACACCCATTGGTTTTATTGTTTTCAAACAATATCCTGACCTGCCTGTCATTCATATTCTTCCAGATTCGGTTTCTCATTAAAATTGATAAAAAAGCTGGAAAGGGATATGGCGGAGGAGACTCATGTGTTATTAAAAAATCCGTACAATTAAAATCATCCGGCGGATCCCGTACGGAAGGACGGGGAAAGAGTCCGACAAGACTTCATGCCGGACCGAAGGAGATATGGACCGTACCCGGTTTCTGACAAATCACGGGAAGGTTACATGAGCGGTTCTCCCATGACTTTTTAGGGAATTCATTTGACCGGTCGGGATAAAATAGCTATATTTCCACTGCAAAACGGCTTGATTTATAGAAATTTGTAAACAATAATATATGAAGACGAATGAGAACTGGGCCGAAATCGTGGATACGCTCCACCCGTATCTCGATGGAAGTAGGGAGAAAGAAAGGTATCTGAAAGATATAGGGAACTGCCTGCGGTTTCTCGGATGGAGAAAGACCAACGGAACGATGGTGTCATGCCCGCCGGAAGACAGGAGTTCCGGAAAACCGGACATCGTGCTTTTGAAGCGGGGGGAGGATGCCGGATTGCAGGCATTTCCCGTCATGACGGAATCCCCTGGAGAGATGGTGTATGCCATGGGGCTGTATATAGGGGACAACATCCGGCTTTATTATAATGCTCCCGGAGAAAAAGGCACGCCGGCCTGCGTACTGACGGCGGAAATCAGGGTGGACGATGCCAACGGGCCGCTTCTCTGCGACCTGCTGTCTTTCAAAGGATTCAACCTGAAGAGCATGGAGAACTTCTGTCTGAGGCGCTACAACCTGGTACGTACGGGCGGAAGTTTCCTACAATGGACGGAGGATTTTCTTTCCGGAAGTACCGGAACGGGAAATGTCGCCGGCCTGCTCAGGGAAAAATTCATGGCCGAAGGGTTCGAGGAATCCCTTGTCCGGGAGGAGCTGGACAAGCTCGGGCTCAGGGTGAGCTATAAAGAGGGGCATGCCGCGATCACCCTCCGCTATCCGGAATGAAACCGCTTCCGGCGGCAGTCCGTACCGGTATTCACATCAAGCCTTGATAATTTTAAACTGCAAGTAACGACAAAGGACTACCCGATTTTGGGTAGTCCTTTGTTTACAGTACAGATATCGGATATGTTTTCGACGTTTATCCCATACTCCAATTCTTATTAATAGTTTCTTATCAGCAGTTCGTTGACCGGTTTCCGTTTCTCGGCGATGGAGCAGACCGAGCGGAAGATGCTCAGCCGTTGGATATGGAAGCCGTCGTACAGGTCGTCGAAGAAGGTATTGGTCGGGTCCTTTTCGCGCGGGTCCGAGTTGGAGAGCATTCATTTGCTGCCGGCATTCCCCAGGTCCCTGCAGAACTCGGCCAGGCGGATCTGGTCGTGGTCGTCGAAGTCGTCCGGCATGTAGGAGGTGCAGCCGCCCGACTCGTTGACCGGCTTGTAGGGTGGATCAAAATAGAAGAAGGTTTTCTCTCCGGCATACTTCGCCGTCTGGCGGTAGTCTCCATCCAGGATGACAACTCCCTGCAGCAGTTTATGGTTCAGGCGGAGCAGGTCCTCTTCCAGTATTTTCGCGCGGTTGCCCGCACCGAACGTCACGGAGAGCTTGCCGCTGCGGTTTACCGAATAGATGCCGTTGTAGCAGGTGCGCATGAAGAAGATGAACAGCGCCGCGCGGGTGACATCGTCAGGACCACCCTCGTTGAAGAATGTGCGTCTCTCCATGAAGTACGCCCTTCTGTCCGCGTGCTCCGCCAAGGCATGGTATTCTCTTTGGATACCATCCAATGCCTTGATCAGTTCCTCCGGGGAGTTTTGGATGACACGGTACACGTTCACCAGGCTCTCGTTGGAATCGTTGATCACGCAGCGGATACCGGGATGGGCCTGTCTTAGTCAGAAGAACAGCGCGCCGCCGCCCACGAAGGGTTCCACATAGGTTTCCATCTTTCCGAAATCTGCCGGCAGGGATTCGGTGAGTACCGGCAGCAGTCTTCTCTTTCCGCCCACCCACGGGAAACAGGGTTTTCCCTGAAGGGCGATGTTTTTCTTTTTCTCGGTCATAAAACTAAAATTAAACGGTTATTGAATGGCGGATTGCCGGAGGGCAATCCTGTTTTTATATCAGTCTGTTATTCCCCGTCCGTCTCCAGCAGGTGGCTCAGATTCGGATCGTTTTCTATGCGCAGGAGCTCCCGGCGGATGATGTCACCCACCTCTTCCTTGATACGGTAGTAGTTACGCTCTATTTCCTCCTGCATATGATCCCGGCCGTCCTCTCCCGTGAAGTCCGTGATGACGGGTATCGGTCTGTACGCCCTCGTCTCGGCCTCCACCCCGGCATTGTCCACCATGATCCGGGCGTGGAATATTTTCTGCCTGATGGTCTCTCCGAAATTGTCCGATACGCTTCCCACGAACATCCCCTGTGAGAGGTTGGATATCTTGGAGGCGGGTATCAGGGAGTCCAGCTGGGTGCTGATGTTGGTGGAAGTGTCCTCTTTCGTCATATTGACGGACTTGCGCTGCTGGAGCACCTTGCCGAAGCGTTCCGAGAGGTTCTTCGCGGTTTCTCCCACGACCTGTCCGGAAAAGATGTTGCCGATGGTGTTCTGGATCACGCGCGCCTCCTTTTCACCGTAGTCGCGTACCAGCTGGCTGAAGTCCTGCGCTCCCAAACAGACCGCCACCTTGTTGCTCCGCGCCGTGGCGATCAGCGTGTCGAGCCCCCGGAAATAGATGGTCGGCACCTCGTCCACCAGGATGGAGCTCTTCAGCTTTCCCTTCCGGTTGACCAGCTTGACGATGCGGGCGTTGTAAAGTCCCAGGGCCGCCGAATAGATGTTCTGCCGGTCGGGGTTGTTGCCCACGCACAGTACCTTGGGCTGCTCAGGGTTGTTGATGTCCAGCGTGAAGTCGTCCCCGCTCATGATCCAGTAGAGCGAGGGGCTGATCATGCGCGAGAGCGGTATCTTCGCGCTCGCTATCTGGCCCTGGAGCTGCTCCATCGCCCCGCCTTTCCAGGCGTCCATGAAGGGTGAGAGGTAGTTCTCAAGCTCACGGTACGAGGTCAGGATGGTGAACACGTCCGAGTAGGGCTTGTTCAGCAGCTCGATGGCATGGGGGAAGGTGCAGTATCTCCCTCCATCGAAAATCTTGAGGTACCATATGATGGCGGCCAGCAGGATGATCGGGGATTCCACGAAAAAGTCGCCCTGTTTCTGTATCCAGGTCTTGTTCAGGTTCAATAAGATCACGTATGCCGACTCGTAGGCGTCCGCGATATCCGACATGAAGGCCGGGTTGATCGGGTTGCAGCGGTGGCTGCGGCGCGGGTCGTCGAAGTTGATCACGTAGAACCGGACGTCTCCCGCGTACTTGTCCCTGTTTTGGAGCAGGTGGTTGTAGACGATGGTGCTCAGGTCCGGATATTTGAAATCATAACAATAGAGCGCGTAGCCCTTCGCTATCTGCTGCTTGATGAACTGGTTGATGACGCAGTACGATTTCCCGCTGCCCGGCGTGCCCAGCACGAGGGTTGCCCGGAACGGGTTCACCACGTTTATTCAGCCGTCATGCCATTTCCTGTTGTAATGGAAACGGGTCGGAAGGTTCACCGAATACTCGTTCGTCATCAGCCTTGTCTCCTGCATGAAGGACTCGTTCTCCTCGTTGAACACGTCATCCATCAGCCGGCTTCCCAGAAGGCGGCCGGCCCACATGCCTGCGGTCAGGAGGCAGATGTAACCCGCGGTGACGGCGGAGACGTACAGCAGCGTGACAAGCCGGGTGTCCCACGGGGAAGTGAGCAGCAGCTCGCTTGAGAAATAGAACGACAGCCCGCAAATGAGGACACAGCCGATGCGCAGGCGGGACATCTCCATCTGTCTGCGCCCCCTGGCCCCCATTGCGGAGAAGAGGAGGAACATCAGGCAGAAGGACTTGGTCACCAGCGAATGGGTGAACAGCCCCGTGTCCCGTTGCAGGTTCAGAAGGATCCTGTCCGCCATGCCGTTGGTACATCCCAGGCGGTGGAAAAACGGATAGCAGAAATAATAGACGTTCATCACGAGGAACAGGATGCTGACCGCCCGCATGAAGTCGGTGGTCTTGCCGAGTCCCCTGGCATCTTCTTGTGACATGTTTTACTTGTTTTACAGGTGATACTTTGCTTATGTCTTATCTTTTGGGAAACCCTTTTAGCCGATATGCGGGCCGCGGCGTTTCCGTTTCTTTTTTCTCTTTCCGTAGGGGCCTTCCACGGTTTCCTCGCCCGGATAAGGACGGGATTCCGTCGTGAGGATATCCAGCAGCCCTTCCGCAAGCCCGGTTTCCCCTCTTGCCCTTTCCTCTTTCAAGGAGGCATCCCCATGGGGGATTGTCATGGGAAGCGGCGTGCCGTACAGCCTGTTCAGGACGGAGGCGGAGAACTCCCTGCCAAGGGCCGAGCCCTTGAATACCGTTCTTGATCCGTGGTCGATGTAGGTCACCCCGTAAATCACGCCTTGTTCGTTTTCCCAGAGTATGGGGACGACGCCTTTTTCGGCCAGGAGCCGGAGGAATCCCTGCCGGGTGTCCTGACGCAGGGCTTCCCGGATGGCCTCCTTTGTGCTTTCCTGTACGGGATGTGCCTTCATCCACGTCTTGCTCCGGGCGCATTTCCTTTTCAGGGCCTCGTAACCGACGCTCCTGCCGATGTCGCTGGACTTGATGCCCACGCCACAGCGTCTGCCCTTCTCATCGAGTGCCGCATAGACCAGCCCGTGGCATGTCCTTCCGTCGACACTCTTGCGTACTTCTTCCACCGTCACGTTGAAGAGTCCGAGCAGGGCCTTGAATTCCCTGAATGAGCGGAAACGGTAATCCTGCAGGGCCGGTCTGACCACGTTTGCGATCTGGTGTTTCAGATCGCCTTTGCGGTATTCCACCGCTGTCATGGCACCGGAGGCCTTGCGTTCCTCTTTCGTTGACGGGACCAGTCCGTATTTCTGTTCCAGCTCCCGGCAGATTTTCATGGAACGTTCCCACTCCTTGTAATCCCGGATCTTCCTGCCCTGTTCGTCTATGCGCAGGGAGACGATGTGGATATGGGGGCGCGCGTTGTCCTCGTGCCGGAAAATGATGTAGGGCTGGTCGCCGTATCCCAGCTTCTCCATGTATTCCCGCCCGATGGCCTCCAGCTGTCCGTCGGAGAGCCTGTCATCGGGATGGGGGTTGAGCGAGAGGTGGATCACCGGCTTTTCCGTCCGGAGGTTGGCGGCAAGGTAGGCCTCGAAGCTGCGCATGCATTCCGGGATGCCGGCCGTACCGTCGGGACGTTCCATGATACGGTTCCATGCCAGGGTCCGGGCCTTGCCCTTGTCCACTTTCTCCTGGTTGTAATAAAGCGCCCCGTAGACGGACACCCCGGACGTTATCTTTGCAACCATCGCTCGAATTCCTTGGTGAGACGGATGATCTCCTTGTTCAGCGAGATGTACTCCACGGTCAGCTGTTCCAGCTTGTAAAGCAGGGCCAGGGCTTTCTTTTCGGTCAGCTCCCCGCTGTGGACGGCCTTGGCCACCTGGTTGTAGTTCACTCCCACGCGGCGGTAGTCGCTCTGCAGGTTCGTCAGCCGGATGTAGAAGTCCGTGGCGGCCTTGTCGATCTTCACCACCTTCAGCGGCCTGCCGAAAATGGCCGAGAGGATGAACTGCGACCTGGTCTTCGCGCCGGAATTCGCGTAGAGCCTCTCGAATTCGATGTTCTGCATCTCGTCCAGGCGGAACCCGTAATAATAGGAATGAAGTTCGGATTCATCCTTCGGCTTGCGCCCGCCCTTTCATGGTTGTCCGGCGGCAGCCTGTGCCGGCTTGCCGGTCTGTTTGATTTTAGCCATAGGACATATGTTTTCTTGGTTTCTTTTCATGGGGGCAAAATAAGTGAGAATTCCGCTATGTACCAAACGGAGCGGGGTGACTATCCCTGACAAAAGATGACTTTGAAGGACACGGTGCTTTTTGCCCGGTATCAACGCTGTCCGAGACCGCATTTTACTATGTTTTTCTCATAATTCTCCTTGAGTTTTGGAAGCAGGACGGAGAGGTTCTTCTTTCTGCGGGCAAGGTCGGCACGAAGGTCGTATGGCTTGGGAAGGGTGATGTTGAAGAATTCCTCAAATGCGGCAACCAGGCCGGCAAAGGATTGGCGGGCACCGTTGTCATTGGTGATAAGACCGGAGTAGTCCAGTGAGGCTATCAGCTCCATAAGGCTGGTGGTGGAACCGTTCCAGTGTATGGATGGGACGCCTGAACGCTTTTTCTGTATATCGGAGGAGACCTGACACTCCGGATGCTCCACTGAAAAGAGAAGGAGCTCGATTTCCATCTTGACAAGGGAAGTCGTTTTTGTAAGATATATTTCCATTATATGCTCAGGACGGTGTCCCGGTATGTCTCTGTAGAGAGCAAGTTCCAGTTCCAATATCCTGAGATGCCTTAACTTGTCTATCACTGCCTGTTCCCCGTTTGCCAGCAGGGAGAGTTGGGATATGAACTCTCCATAGGCATCGGTTACCTTGTTCTCTGTGATTGTTTTCCCTTCCCGGAAGGTTTCTGCAAAATGTCCGAACAGACGGCTGCTTATTAATGTTTCCATACGCTCCTGATTTAAGTGTTACATCCGGTTTATGTATGGGCCAATGCCATGCCTCATATATGGGAACCGGCATGAAATCTTATAAATATCAGGCGGACAGACAGATAAATTCCACGCTGTCTATAGGGTGTAAACCTACAATGTACACCTGCCTTACAATATTGTAAGGGATATGTACACTTTTTGTAAGCCCCCTTGCATTGGACAGGCTTTCAGGAAAGGTTCTGGCGGATAAATCCGGCAATCTCTTCCGTGTCCCACAGCTCTTTCAAAGCTGTACACTGTACACCGTTGGAGTTCAGATATTTTATGAATACCCTTCCGGTTCCCGGATTGGGCAGAAATATGACCGCAAAAGGCCTGTTCCTGTATAATAATGTGAAACTGCCCGTAAGTGTTTGTCTGTAACGGATGACCTTGCCGGTTTCCCTGTAAAGGTCGTCTGTTATCGGGACAAGGAGAACGGTTTCTATGATCCTGTGAACGCTGCCTTTTTTGGGGGGAAGCCCCATGGCCTGCGCCGGTCCTGTTTTCCACATTCTTTCCCGGTGTTCAAAGTCGCAGATCTGCATGTGCAGTCTGCCGCGTAGAGAGTGTATCTTCATAACTCATCGTTTTTTGTGGCTTGTTTTTCCAATGTCAAACATAAAAGGAAACCTGTCGGAATGCAAGACAAAAAGAGTTAATCCTATGGGAGTCGGATTTTCCGACACCCTTGCCCGCATCAGATGATTCCATATCTTTTCAGCTTTTCGTACAGGGTCGTACGGCTCATGTTCAGGAGTCTGGCCGTCCTGGAACGGTTGTTTCCCGTCTGCTCAAGCATTTTCACGAGCAGTTGCCGTTCTTTCTCGTCTTCTGAGAGAATCACATTCTCTTCCGGTCTTACACTCAGGTCAAGTTTCATATTGCCGGCTGTTATCCAGCCGTTGGTGGCAAGCAGCATGGCACTGCGGACGGTATTTCTCAGTTCCCTGATGTTTCCCGGCCATCCGTATTCCCGCATGGCGGCTATGGCAAGGCAGTCAAATCCCTGGAGTGAGACCCTGTGTTCCTTGGAAAAACGCTCAAGGAAGAATTTTGCCATGGGAAGTATGTCCTCCGGGCATTCGGACAGTAGGGAGACTCTGATGGTGAACTCGTTGAGACGGTGGAACAGATCCTCACGGAAACGCCCTTCCGTTATGGCTTTCTCCAGATTCTCGTTGGTGGCGGCCAACAGACGGTTATCAAAGCGGCGTTCTTTCGTGGAGCCGACTTGCTTGTAGCATTTTTCCTGCAGGGCACGAAGCAGGAGCATTTGTGTCTTATAGGAAAGGTTGCCTATCTCGTCAAGAAAGAGTGTCCCGCCGTCAGCCTCCTGAAACAGTCCGGGCTTGTCACTGTCAGCGCCGGTGAACGAGCCCTTGCGGTGGCCGAAGAATTCAGATGCGGCAAGATCTTCGGGAATGGCTCCGCAATCGACCGTTACATACGGCTTGTACTTT
>OCQB01003143.1_pt1 | contig 10084 bp, 12 predicted proteins | sample 1538631 | NCBI WGS metagenome assembly OCQB01 (sample SAMN04571713, study PRJEB22368) | human gut metagenome | biome: human gut; material: stool | host: Homo sapiens | place: Luxembourg | collected 2012-10-19 | reverse complement strand
CGGATTGAATGAAATACACGTTTTGCCGCATATTATCCAATTCGACTGCCGCCAGTTCCGGGGTTTTGCTCCGGGCGTATCTCATTGCCTTTTCAATATGCGTGTCGAAATCCTGTAAATCCGAACCAATCCCGGCATCAACCAACAACATTTTATTGTACTTATGAAATCGCAACATCGGCAATTCGTCGATTGCGTCGTATATCTCAACGGTTCGTTCTCCTATCTTAACGGTTTTCATAGCAAAAAACGGGTTATCATTGTGGAACAAAAGGGAACCAGCAACAACGTCGGGTTCCCGGTTATAAACGCCAAAAGGATTGCTAAAGCAACCCCCGCCCAAAAGGACAAACAGAAACCGCAATTAAACATCTTTGCGAAAAACTCGTTGCCGTGGACTTGTACCCATTCGATAACCTGCCATTTGCGTAACAAGGTCAAACCGAATGCAGCAACCAAAGCAACCACGACCGTATAAAATAAAAATGCTTGCATACACTTTGTTTTAATCAGTTAAACACGTTTCATCAATTCCCAGTTCCCCGGCAAACCGGAACCCGGCGAACGGGTGCATTAAAAATTGGTTGTCTATTTCGTCCAAAGTGAACCCGGCAAATATGTTTTCCGCCTTTGCGTACACTCTGTTTATTGTCATGGAACCGGAACGCAACCAAATACCGCCGTTCAATACCCGCATGATTTGTTGTTTGACCGCCTCCGTATTCCGGTTGTTGGGGTCGTTGGTTATCGTCCGCATATCGAACCAAAAGATAACCGAAAACGGCGTTGTATATTTGTTTTGTTCGCCGGGGAACCAATCAATTTGTTGCGGGTCGTCCAACACGAAAAATGAAAAATTCCCTATATTACTATCCGGGGCAATCAACATATATTCATTGCCGCCGACGTAAATATTAGGCGTGTAATATCGTTTCCCTTGTATGGACTTAACCAGCCGTTCAGAACGTCCAAAGGAATAGTCAAGCCACGGCAACCCGTCCGCCAGTCCCTTTTGAATATTTGCAATAACCCGGTCGAATAACTCCGGGTTCTTTATAATCGGTATTCGTTCCATATTAAACCGCTTGTTTTCTTAATTCCCAAACTTTGGTAACGGCTTTTGCAATTCGTTTATTACGTGTGCCGTAATTGTTGTTATAACTATTATCGCACCACTCCAAATTATCTGGGTTGTTGTTTAACTTGTTTTCGTCCTTATGGTTGATATGTGGTAAATTGTCCGGGTTGGGAACAAATGCCATTGCAACCAATCTATGTACTCTATACGTTATACTTTTACCGCCTTTCATAAGTTTAATAATCGCATAACCGTATATGTTACGTTGCGGGGCTAATTTCTTTGGCACTCCGGTACGCCTGTAATCCATTGAAATAATATCCCCGTTTTCCGTAACCCTATAATCTTTATCAAACCCTAATAAGGGCTTTGCGTTCAATATCAACTTATCCATTTCCGTATATCGTTTTTTTTGCTTTGGTTAGCAAATCCGGGTAAACGTACTGCCAAATCAGTTTAGCAATGTTTTCGTTCGTCAATCCCAATATTTGCCGCCCGTACTTTTTTATCAAATCTTCCGTCTTGAAATCCGACGCCTTAATTTCAAATTGTTTGTCGCCGACTTCCAAATAAAAACTACTCTCAAAATCGCCCTCATCCCGTAACGTTACCCGGTTCGTCGGTTGTCCCTTTTCCTCCTTAATGGCTATTGTTAGCGGGGTATAAGGTCGATAATCCATTATGTCAACGCCCAATCGGTTAACGCCTTGTTCAAATAATTGTTCCTCGGCGTTGGCATCAATGATAAACGCCGTTGTCATTCCGTCGTCGATTATTTCCCGTATAATCAACCCGGACGTCAACCCGTCGTTAAACGTATTAACCCGGTTGCGTAAATCAATTATTGATTGTAACCCCGCCATAATGCAATTACGTTGTCCGGTACTTAACGCCCCGGTTGTTGCAACTCAAACAAATACGGTCAATCCCTTGCGTATCTAATCGCAAAGCCTCAAACGCTTTTTTAAGGTCATAACCCAAACCGCCGGGGCGTCCCTCAACGTTCCCGTCCAACTCGTACAAAATATCCATTTTAGAGGCGTTGGATTGGTTCCGGTTTACCCTTACGTTGGGGTTCATTGCCAACGTGCGTAAAGCAATTGCCGCAACTTGGCGTTGTATTACCGTTTGGAATATCGCCCGTTGTTCAACGATAAAATCGGTTAGGTCGCAACCGACGGTAATTTCGCAATTCAACCCGTAATTCAGCGTATTAGTGTACATCGTATAGGCCATATCCCACAACTCCGGGTATTCGGCGAATGTTTCCGGGGCGTTGTACATAAACGGGGAAATCTGCAAATACTTTGTCAATTGCCGCCATGCCTCAATATTGCCGTACCCGGTACACGTTCCGCACGGTTCCCGGCTCCAATCTTTCGACACGTTAATTGCCTGCATTCCGGCGGGCAAATCGTCTTGATTGTAGCAAAGGAACCACGCACCCCCGGCGTTGTTTGCATCGCTGATATACGGCAAAAAACAATCTTCCAACGTGAACCATTGAAAGCCGCCATTTGTCAACGTAAAATTCAAATCAAACGTCTTTACGGGGGCAATCCGCGAACTATGGAAAAGGTATAATTTCACAATCCCGGTTCCGCCTGTCATTTGTAAGCCAACCCGGTGTATTTGGGCGGTAACTCCCATTGCCCGGACGGGGATTATTTCAAAGCCAACCAATTTATGCGCGTTCGGCTGGGTCGCTCTAATACGTCCCGCACCGTCAAAGAACGTGCGCCGTTCCAACAGGTTCTTTGTTTCCTTATCCAGCCCCTTTATTTGGGTAAACGTTTGTACCGCCGTGGAAATTCCGTTGCGGGTCAAACGTTCTAAATAGTCGGATAGCATGTTGTATTTCTCCCAAAAGGTCGAACCCTCGGCGGGAACCTCGGCGACGTTATCAACCAAAGCAACCCAATACAAAGGTTTGCCCGCCGCATCGTTGGCGTATTGTACCACGGTTTCGGCTTTCCATTTCTTTGTATCGTTCCAAACCGGGTATTGAAAGCCCCAATTGTCCGGGACAATTGCCGCCATATTATCCAACGTTACAAGCGGGTGCGCCCCTTGAAAATATAACCCGCTTTCGGTTTCTGTCAACCGTTCGGCGATTACCTCGGCGGGATTATATGATTGTTCCCAACCGACGACGTGCAATAACTTATCTTGTATTTCCTTAATCCTATACATAAGCCCAAATATAACCGCCGCAAGTCTTTTTTATACCCTTACAGCATTTAACAATATTACTATCATTTAAACCCGTTTCCCGTTGTGCGTCTTTTACTGATAAGAATGTTTTTATCAAATCGCCGCAAATGGAATACATCGCAATTTGTTTTGCTCGTTGGTGCAATCCGCCTAATCTCCCAACCATATATTCGCCAGTCTTTTTATTTAGGCGTGATTTTGTTATTGGATTATTACAATTTTCTTTGGTTGTAACCCAACGCAAATTGTCCGCCCTGTTATTCGATTTGTCACCGTCGATATGGTCAACACATGGTCTGTTGTCCGGGTTCGGAATGAAAGCCGCCGCAACTAATCTATGAATATTAACAGATTTACGAATACCATTGCACAATACTACAACATTATACCCGTGCTTATTGGGAACGGCTTTAACTATCTTTGTATTATTACGCACGTTTCCGTAATTACTTATTTCATAATTTGGGAAATCGTATATTACTTTCCAACTTTCCATATCATTAATTAAAAAAAGGGGGCGGGGATAACCACCCCGTCCCCTCGGTTAAATAATTGTTCCGTTTTCCGGCTTATGCGCCTGCACCCCCGGCGGGAAATTCCCCGGCGTTGGTTACATATACGGGCATTCCTAACGGTTCGTTCGGGTTGCGTGCTGCAATCTCGGCTTTGATAATCGGATTAGCCACGGTGTCCGGTTTGCTGTTATATGCTACCATGTAGGCAACATCAACGCTAAATCCGAAATACTCCTTAACCGCACACGTCAAATCGGCGGTTGCGTCGCCCATAATCGCCGACTGGTCGCCAACGGCGGTATAATAATGCGAACCAACGGGCAAATCAATGTACGGCAATCGTACAATGTCCCATTCGTGGAAATTCGCACGGGTACGGCGGTACGCTTCACGGTCAACACGGGTTAAAATACCAACGTTTCCATCAGCAACGGCAAACATTGTTCCCATTTTGCCCTTTTCGTCGGTTACGTTGTTGGTATAATGCAATACTTTGTTATCGTATTCCATGCGCTTATTAACGTCGTTGTAAACGCCATGTTGCGCCAACTTGCGTATTAGGCTGTCAACCCCCGCATTTGCGATAAGGTGGATATATTCCGGGTAACAATTCGCTCGCATGATTGGGTTAATGTCGCCCAAAATCTCGGTTGCCATTTGGGTTGGCACTTGGATAACGTTCCCGGTCTTCGTGTAATTGAGCAATGTTTTGAAAACCTGCGTTTTGTTCGCCTCCAATGCGGCAACGGCTCCTTTATCCAAAGCGTCCGCCAACGCACGGGTTGTTTTCTCCATTTTGCGCATAAAGTCATGGTTGTACGAAATCTCATTGTTTGAGTATGCCGCCGGAACCATTGTAAACCCGATTGCATAGGTAGCCCAAACAAGCGTTACCAATGCGGACGTATTTTCATTGTCGGCAATAACGCACGAACGCACGTTGCTAACTTGTACGTTTTCGTCATAATTGATAACCGGAACTTGTACCGTGTTACCGATACTTACTAACGCCCTGTCTCTCAAATTAGGGCTAATGATTGAGTTGGGGGCATTGGTTTGCTCAATGAAGAAATCCAATGCGCCGTACTCACACGGGCGGAACATATTACGGTCTAACTCCGGGTTCTCTATCCGCCAATTCTGTACTCTCGTTGCTATTAAACTCATACGTTTAAAAATTTAATTGTTTATAAATGCGGGTTTACCCTTTACCCGTGTTGTCTTTTACCTTTCCGGCAATGCGGCAATATTGTTGTCCTGCCATGCCTGTTTCATTCCGGCGTCAAATTCAGCCGTTCCAATCTGCAAACCTTGTTGTTGCAAAGTGCTTGCGATTGCGTCGTATGCCTCAACCCTTGTTTTTGCGCCGGATATGTCAACGGTAACATTACCGCCCGCACCGCCGCCCGCCGGGGGAGTGGTTCCGCCGCCCGCCGCTTGGCGTCCCTTATCCAAAATACCCATTGTTTCCAATTCACGGGTCAGAAGGTCGCCGGGGGTGTACGGGTTCAACTGATTGTTCGGGTTGCGCATGATTGCGCCGCTTTCGTCCTTAAAAGCAAGGATTTTGCCGCCTTTGCCGTCGTCGATATATTCGGGGTTCATACCCTTGATTTTGTCGATTGCTTGCGCCAACAAAACCTTTGTTGCGCTTTCAGGCAATCCCGGTTTGAATTTCAACCCGGCGGTTGCCGTCTGTAATGCGCCCTCAATACGGACGCCGAACAATTCCGTTTGGAATTTCTTTTCGGCTTCATCGTACTTGCTTTTGAGGTCGTTAAACTGCGTTGTTACCGCCGTTAAATCGGCTTTCGCCTGTTTCAACGCCTTTGCCGTTTCCGCATCGGTCGCACCGTCGGCAATTGCCTTTTCCAAACGTGCCTTTTCTTTCGTTAGACTGTCGATTTGGGTTTGCAATGCGCTTGCGCTTTCCGCTTTGGTTTTTAGCTCGGCGACCACACGTTTTGCGTAATCAAACGTCTTTTCGGTTCCGTTCTTTTCGATATTGGACGCCGCCAAAATATCGGCATCCAATCCGCCGTAAATTTCGCCCGTCTTTTTGGCGATAACGCTATTTTCGTCGTTGGCGGACAATGTTGTAATTGCCGCAATTTGTTCGTCGGTTAATCCGGCTAATGCCGCATTTGCAACTAAAATTTCTCTCGTTAACATAATTCTTTCCCTTTGAATTAATTAAGTTTGATTGCTGTTACTGTTCCGCCGTTTGCGTTAATAATATCAATTGTGTATTTTGGGGAATCCGCGGTTGTGTCAACCAACCAACCAGCAACACGTGCATGACTGATTTTCTTTTCAGCCTCTTTTGTTACCAAAATTACGTCGGTAATTGTTCCGCCCTCAATACATTCAATCAACTTTTTCTTTGTTGCGCTATCCAATGCGGCGGCGGTTGTTGTTACTTCAATAACCAAATTGTCCTGCTGTGCAATCTGTGCCATAATCGTATTTTTTAATTGTTTAATACTCTGTTACTTTTTCGCTCCGGGTTTGTCCCCGGCTTTGGTTGCTTTGGCGGGTTCCGCCGGGATAACTCCCGCCGCTTTCAGTTCTGCCAAAATCTCGGCTTTCAACGCTGCCTTTTCCTCGGCACGGGCTTTGGCGTCCGCCTCGGCTTTCGCTTTGGCATCGGCGGCGGCTTTCTCGGCGCTGGCTTTGGCTTTTTCTGCCTTTGCCTTTTCGTCCGCCTCGGCTTTCGCTTTCATGTACTCGTTGGGGTCGTGCAATACGGTAATCGTGTAACCCTGTTTTTTCAAATTGTCGGCAATGCTGTTTTCATAACCCTTTTTGCCGAACTTCTGAATACGGGGAATTGATAACCGTCTGCCCGTTTCGCTGTCGAATTTCTTAATTTCGATAACGCAATGATACAAATGTTTCTCATTGTCCGGGACAATGTAGTTTTCGGGCGTAACGTCGATAATCGCAACGTCTTTAGTTTTGCCCTCGCTTACTTTCACTCGCATAGTCATTCATTTTATCAATTATAAAATTTATCTTAGAGTTGAACGGCATATTATACCCAAACTCTAACACGTTCAAATATTCACGTTCAAACCTGCGTACAAAGTTAGCAAAATTCAACTTTATGCGCATGTCGTTTTCGCTGATAATCTGTTTGTCGTACAAATCCAATACCTCGTTACGGGTCAGATGTCGGTACGGTTCCAATTCCGCCAACGTCAACATACGTTGCAATTGGGTTGGATTGTTCCGGTATTCCGTTTCGATAATCTGGTTTTGTAGGGCGTCTAATTCCGCCTCGCTTGCGCCGCTTTCCTTTGCCGCCTTGTAACGTTCCCGTAACTCCGTTGCGTTGGATAAATAGAACTCCGTGCCGTAATTGACTTTTGCAGAAACGAACAAACCGCCATACCGCAAACGGCAAGCGGTTTCATCGACGAATTGTTGCGCCGCCTCAAATCCTTTCTTTACCCGGTTTAATACCGTGCTTTGGCTTTCAAAATTCGCCTGTATTTGTTGTTCGTTCAATGCGTCCCGTGTGGTTATTTCCTCGTTGGTTCCAACAACCGACGTAATAATGTCATTCTTTAGGCGGTTTTCTTCCTCAACGTTATAATCCAAACTCCCACGGTCAACGGTTAGCATTTGCACCGGGTTACGCAAATCGGGTTGTTTATCCCCGTCCGGTATTGGTATTTCAACGAACGAACCGACGCCGTTAATACGACTATCCCCGCACTTGGGGCAACGCATCAAAAGCCCGGCGGCGTCCAGTCTGTAAAACCCTTGTTTGTCTTTCAAAAACCCACCGTCGCAATAATCGCCATTTTCTGCGTTGCTGAAATCGCATGATTGTTCGTAACCGGAATATATCGGATATGCTCCGTATAAATCTAAATGTCGTTTACTGATATGGTAAAACAAAAACCAATCCAACGCCTCCAATTGCTTGGTTAGCGGGGATTGCTTAACGTCGGGTTCCGATAAACTCAACGGTTCGTTCCAAAAGAAACGGGCGGGACAATAACCGACGTCGTGCGGGTTATCAATCAGCAATTCGCCGATATTGTGGTTTTTGTCCTCTCTGAAAACTCTATAACGTTCGTCGTCAATTACTGCGATACGTTCGCCGTCCTGCCTGAATATGATATAATCCATTACCCCCGTCGTCGGGTTGGCTCTGTAATCAATCACGGATGCAATAGGCAACCAATAGAAATACGGTTGCGGGTATTTGTCGGCGGGGTTTTGTTCGCTCGGCATATCGACAATTAGAACGCTATTTATTTCGGTTTGGAAAAACTCCCATCCTTTTGTACTCCAAATTTCCGGCTCGTGCAATACGTCTTGGCGGTAATACTCCCAATCGTCCCTTTGTTCCGGGTTTTGGAACTGATAATTGAACGCCGGGTTACGACCGTCAAAAATCCGGCTCAACTTATCAAAACAAACGCCCGTTACCTCGTTTGTCTTAACGGGGTAACGGAACAATGTTTTGAACATCTTGAACTTATCATGCGGCAATAGGTTAGAAACAAATGCCATAAAGTCCGTAATCGGTTGGCAAATGTCAAACGACGTAATGCGGGTACGGGCGTGAAAATTAATGCGTTGCTGATGATAAACGGCTTTGCTTATCGTCTTACGCTTTTTCGGCTCCGTTATCCGTTTTTTTATTTCGTCTATACTCAATCCCATTGTCGTTGGTAAATTTAAAATCGCTGTCTTTGGGTAACTGCCAACCGCCGTTGTTTGGCATCCGCAACAACCTTTCGGCGTGCTTAATCTCAAATTCATCGGTTAAACCATGCGGCGGACAAACTAATTTAACCTTTGTAACCTTTGCCGCCATATCGTCAACCGTTTGCGGGTTTCAAATCGGTTAGCGGGTTGAATTCCGGGGTTACAATTGTGAGGTCGTCCGAATAGTTCGGCAAAAACGCCCATTGTATTGCGTTGCTGTCCGGGGCTTCCAATCCGCCGTGCGTTTTGTCGCCAATGAACAAAGAACGAATTGGAATAGGATAATACGTTGTCGGGGTCGTTTCGTCTTGAATTGCTTCAATACTTCCGTTTTCGTCAAACAGATAGACGCCCAAATTGTCCGCCCAGCTTTCGCATTGCAATTCTTTCATTGCCTTAATTACTGATTGGGGGATTTTACGCATTACGCCCGTGAACTGGCTAGGTTCACGCCCTATAATTTCCTCAACGCCTCCCAATGTTTCGTTACCGCCGCCAAAGGTTCGGGCGGCTCCGGCTTCGTTGGTCGGGGCTTGGATATACGGGGAAACAACAATTTTTATGCTATCAGCCGCCGACAATAACGGCGTCCATGATGCAAGCAGAGTAATTGCCTTTTCTCTCGTAAAACTGTTTTTGCTTCCATCGTCTTTGGTCAGACGTTGAAACGCTACCTTTTGGATTTGCCCGAAACTTTCGGCACATTTAACGGCGGGAATATCGGGCAATGAAGCCGCCGCCGGACACTTACAAGTAATCATAAATTCAATTTTTAACGTTAAAACTATTATTTACTATCTCCGGGCTGTCCCTTTGCCCTTTGCTTTCACTACAAAGTTATAAACTTTTTCGGTTACAATCTTGCATATCTCAAAAATAATGCTAATTGCGACGTTTTACGCCTCGGTTTGCGTGTGCGTATGGCTGTATATTACCGTCGGCAATCTCTTTTTCGTAAATCCCGGTTAATCCGTCCTCCGGGTCGTCGTGCGTGTTCGCATCGAAATTACGCAAAAAGGTTGTAACATGGTCGTAAACGGCTTTATACCGGGTTTCCCATCCGAACGGCATAATTATATGTTGGCTTACCATTGCGGAATTAGTGATTATCCGGCTTTCCTTGTTACCCCCTTGATAAAACGGGTCTGTAATCGCCCGGACTTTCTTTTTGATAACCTTTTCAAAACCCGCCCCGCCGTTGTTACTCTCAACCCATGCTTTTTGCGTGCCGTTGCGGTTTATCATCGCCGGGACGGTTACGGTTGTTACGTCCGTGTTTTCGTCCGTCATTTCCATATCGGTAATTAGGGCGAATAATAACGGTTCCATCCGTTTTGTCTTTTCGTTGAAAACCATGTTGTCGGATTTATAGACGTCATACGTGGCGGCAAACAAAAGGTCGTCGCCCTCATCGGCAACGTCAATGTATGCCCCGGACCGTATGTACGTGCCGTAATCGGATTTTTCAACCCACGTTTTGAACGGTTGATATAATCGACCCTCTGCGTTTCCGGGGTTGCCTTGATACAAACATTGAAATTGTACGGGGTCT
>OCQB01003141.1_pt1 | contig 10093 bp, 14 predicted proteins | sample 1538631 | NCBI WGS metagenome assembly OCQB01 (sample SAMN04571713, study PRJEB22368) | human gut metagenome | biome: human gut; material: stool | host: Homo sapiens | place: Luxembourg | collected 2012-10-19 | reverse complement strand
TGGTAGAGGCCATTATAGACGTGAATCGAACACGAAGCTTGTTTCCAAAAGACTCAGGGAACTTTGTTTCCTCTCTAGATCCATTGTATCCATCAAGAAACGTGTACATGACTTCTTTTGCCTTACGAGCAGCTTCCATGGAGGGATATGTCACATAACAAAACGTTTTTGCTACGTTCATAAAGAAATGTTCATCTAGATTAATCGGAGAGACAGTTCTGGAGACAAGTTGCTTGACTTCTTCCATAGTGAACGGTCTTATGAACCCGTCAATGTACAGAGTTGCTGGTTTCAAGTCTTTTGCTTCATTCGTTTTTTGTTGTTGATCTTGACATCAACACTCAAACAAATCAATACTCTCATCCTCATCCACTTCGTAATCTACTTGAACTTCTTCCTTTTCCATTCCCTACAACACACTGTTAGAGGAGAATGTAATGGAGAACTATTTCAATCCACTATCTGTTCTTAATAGCAGCTTACCAATTGGTTTCGCTTTTCTCCAAGACGCGAATGGCTTTAAATAAGGAAAGAGAGAAGAACCGCGGTTCTTTTCAATCAACATATTATCTATGGACTCTGCTTTAATCTTAGAGTTTTCTCGTCGAGTGAAGGAAAACATACAGGATTTTGAGGTTCCCTTTGAAGAGGCCGTTGAAATGACCAGGGAAGAATTCCAGGTCCAGAGTATTTCATTTGTATATATTGTTTATTGCAGAACTACCTGTACCTTCCGTAGTGGATCGTGAATCGATTCTGTTTGATGAGGAAGAATATATTAAGCGAGTTGAGGAAATTGTGGCATTTGACTCATTTGATGATATGGCAATTCAGCTGAAAGAATTAGTTGATCAACCGCAACTTAGAATGGGTGTTGCTTTCTTGGCATCTCAGTATATTTATGTTCTTTTTGTCATTTTTAGTCGTATTGATAAGGCATTAGACCGAGTATTTCCTAACGAACCAACTCCAGAACAACGTTCGTTGCTCTATCATATTATCACAGCATCTAGTCACTTTGGTATGAGTGATTAAATGCGTGGAGTGTAGATGCCGGTTCCATAATCGGTTTGAGTGAGAGTTGCTATCGTTTACTCATCAAGGATATTCAGTCAACAGATCTGAAAATACGAGAGGAAGGTCTGAGGATTCTGACAGATCTCCTTCGTTCGTCTCGTGGTATTTGTTTCATCTCATTGTTATTTCTAGAAGCACGAGATTTGTATGCAAGTCGAGAAATTGAGAATTTGCTGTTACTTCATTTAAAGGAAGATTCCTCTCCAGAAGAGGCAATTCAAGCTATCCAGCCTCTGAGTATTCTACTTGAGGACAACAACATACAAACTTTGCAGCGACTATCTCATAAGGAGGAGATATTGGAGACATTGATGAATCTTGTGTTTGTAATCTTGTTTGTACATTGTGATGTAGTCGGATCACCAAAGATCCTCTTCTTCCTATACAATTCATTGTCTGGCTAGGTTGACGATTCATTCGGATACATGCAAATTATTGTATGAAAGAGGGATTATGAAGCGAATTTTAGAGTTATGGGATTCATGGTATTCTTATTGCTTCGTATTGACTTATAGTGAGAATGAATCGCTTATGTTATTATCTGCTTTAGCAAAGGAAGATTCGTTGCGAATCAAAGTCTTCAATGCATTACTTGAAGGAACTCCTTCAATGTTAGATCAGCTTGTAGATAGGTGTAACGACCCTCATGACTGTTTGAAGGTATAAATGAAGAGTGATGTTGATAAGCAGGTTATTGAACTCTTTGGAGTTGTGACCTTACGGAATCTTGAAGCCTGTACAATTGCTGTAAATCGATCTCTTGACTTGGCATGTCTTGATGCTATGAAGAAGAACCGAAAGGATCGATCATATCTCATCCAAGGAAGCTTCTTATTACGAAATCTATTGAGTAAATGTCCTGAATGTGAGAGTCGATTGATTCGAGAAGGGATTCTCTCTGTGATTGAAGATATGAAGAAGAAGGATAATGCTCTTCAAATCGCTGCAAATCAACTAAAACTCTGTTTAGCTTCTGTGAAATATTGTGTTTCCTATAACAAACATACTACAGCTTCTGCATCATTACATTTACACACTCAGAGATACTCAACAATTCGTTGATTCTCCGAACCAGACAGTTCTTATGATTGTTCTCAATCACACGAATACTTCGTTCTCCATGATTTACTTGTGCAAAATCCCTCATTCCAGTATCAGTGTATCCAACATATCCTCCTTCACACTCATTTACACGATACAGTAACATATCCATCAGATGACAGAAATAGTCCATATTACTATCATGACTCACCACAATTTCTCGTGAGTAGAATAATGGTGATATAGCATTATCAAAGGGACGCAAAAGCTCTGCAGGCAACTGAACACAGACCAGATTTGCTCTGATTGCCAGACGTTTCAAATCATCCACCAATTTCCGCACAGAACTCAACGAGGCTACTGCCCAATAGATCGTGTAGCCGAAATAGAAGGGAGAACTGTGACTAGAAGTACATGCTAAGAATAGTGATTCTCCGTTAATATCGATTGTTGCAAGTTTAGCATTCAATGCTACTTGGAGAGTAGGATATAACTGAACGATATTTGCCAGAAATAGATCCGGTTTTGAAGGTCGATTTTTGGGATCCAAAACGGTGAAATGGAGAGAGTTATATTGACGCATTTCTGCAATTCCAGCAACAGTGAGTGAAGTTGGGCTCAAATGCTATATTATCATACCGTCAATCCACACTGACTGTATCCAGGAAATTCCAGTTGATGTTCAACTGATTGATGTCAGGTCGGCGATAAATGATCCGATCGTCACCTGGATACTGAAAGATGATTTCTGTCGTAGCACTTTCAATTCGAGGACCTCGGGACTAGAAATGAGATGAATGGAAGGAAATAACGTGAGTTTCGATACTAACAGTGTGACTTGCAGTGATATTGAGAGTATGTCGTTCTTTGCGACGTAATGTCATTGTAACATGGTCCTCACGGAAATCAGGAATCTTCTAGAATTAAGACAGAAGTCCATCAACACCTTCTCAAATTGAAAATTAAACGCAAGACGTAATCGAATGAAATCACGTAACAAATGGTTCATTTGATGCGTACAGACAACACTGTAAGTGGAGGTACTTTCAACATTTTGAGAAGTGAGTTGCAAATGACAAGGAAGCATAAGAGGAAGAATTACAGGCCGAATAAGAGATCGAATGAATTGACGAGTGTACTACAAATGAAGGAGTTGAAAGAATGATACATTATCGGACTGCTTTCCTAACCAGAAGAGCATATCATCATTATGAAGGATACTAAGGGATACTGTTTCATCATTCTTACTTCTGACTGAAATATGATTGAGTTGGAGATGCAATACTTTGATCACGTTCTCTTCCTCCTTCTCGAGCTGTTCGTTCAAAGAATGTCAAATCAGGAGATGAGAATGGATTGGACATACCATGCAAATTTGAATTTGAAACAGATTTTGACCATTGAAAACGGGCTATGAATGAATATACGAATCAGTAGAAACCCTTGTTTGATATGGTATTCTCATGTATGTCTGATGAAGCACTTCCTTGCAATACCACATCTAATGAACTGAAGTTACTGTCACTACTATGATAATTGAGAATTGGATTGCTATTAACTCGTGGTAAAAGATGTGAATCTCCATGAGAAGATGGAGAACGATATTCCTATCACCATCACAACCAAACCCAACAAACAACTTGGTCATCAGGAGAGACACTTTCAGGAAGCATTCCATCATTCTCATCACCAGAAAGGATTCCTTGGAGTTTTGAATCAGATGCTTCTAATCGTGTAGAATATGGAAGAAGAGGAAGGACTATTTAATAGAACGATTCATTTCATACTCTGTTTATGATCTTTGAATACTCGTCGAAGGATACCACACTGATCGTAGAAGTCATGGAGATAATCAATCATACATTCAGCACGATCCTTGTAATCTTGAGAATCTAAAGATTGGAGGAAATCTGTTGATTATTCAGAACTATCAACACAACCATCCTTCACGACTGAATAGAAGATTGCTGGCATAAAGCCAGCTACTACAGAATGCGTTTCTGTGCTAGTAAATCGGAAGAGAGGGGCTTTAAACGGTGATACTGGAGCTACTGATACTAAGTCAACACCAACAGCAGCTTCATGAAGATTGTCTTGAGTAATCTGTAAATATGAGATTGGTATGACACAAATACATTGTAAAGAGACTCATCTGTTACATAGATAGGAACAGAAGCAGTGATCACAATGATATGTGAACCATTTACATTGAATTGTGAGTACCGCTTATGAAACTTCACATCCTTCAAAATCGTATTTACAATTGTCAATGGAGTGGATTCTTCTGACTTACTCAACACAACTACATATGATCACATACTAGTGATCCGACAAGTCTCTCCATCTCCAATCGATACAGAAGGACAATGAAGAGATACTTCGCTACGCATCAATTGAATCCAAAATCCAAACAAATATGAATTGATACTACTAATGAACCGTTTGATTTCATTTTTCACCGCTTCTAAATCATCTTCCTTATCTCTGCATAATACCTAACATTCATTCTCTTCATAATCATTCACTTTCACAAAAGGAGTATGCTGAGGATACACCCGTCCTTGATATAGAGCATCCAAATCTACTGTTTATGGATTCTTCCTTATCTACTCATATACAACATCACTGTCACTAAATGATGAGTATTTCCTTGTTTCCATAATTCTTGAATCTTTTTCAAACAAAAATCTGTCACAATTTCGCCTCGCAAATAGCCACTATTATCGGCAACAAGGATTTCTCGAGTAATATGAATAACGAGATACATTCGGCAATTATTACGATAAAACAGAACATCTGTGGAATTCGCAATTAACCCACCAAAAATGGGCACTGATTCTTTGGTCAAACCAGCAATCTCAATCTCACAATCAGCAATAGTAAGTCGTTGATTCAAATATACAAATTGATTCTGCAAATTCTGGAGGAACTGCCACATTTCTTGACGAGGTAGACAACCATCGACAATAGTCACCTCAACTCGATCGAGAATTGTTGATTCACGTAGACAAGAACCAACTTGAACAATCTGTTGAGGCACTAGATTCAGAGAACGACCGATCTTTTCCTGAATGCTAATTGCAATATTGCTCTGAATCTGTGGCGATGGACCAACCTACTTTCCAAAGGATCTAGCACATCGTACTTCAAGAAAAACAGTCGGTGTTTCGGATTTGTCAGTGCGAATGTAGATAATATCACCCTGATTGACTTCAGGGAAAAAGGCAGGGTTGAGAAACAAAATAGAATCCGAAAAGGTTGACGAATGGAAGTAGATGCGTTTTTCGCCAAAGAACTTAATCACACGTAAATGACTCTCATCTGTGGGAGATTCTAAATTGGGAAAAAGAAAAATCACCTACTTGACGAACTACCTTTTTGAAAGAGAGAAGAGGACCAGACTCCATCAACAACCTAAGAATTATACTTTATAAAGAATTAATGCATCGTTTCGTATCGTTGGTAATTCAGATACTCCTAACGAACTACGGATGGATGACGGTTCCTTTGGTGTTGTTCCCTCGCTAGCTGTAGGTTGGTCAGCTTTGGACTCCCGTTGGTCTCTTCCCGCAGCTTGTTCCCTTTTTTGTCTCCGTTTATTCAATACTTGTAACGGAGTTGGCATTCAGATACAATGTGTTAAGAATTCAAACAAAACAATACATTGATATAACTTCGAAGTATCCTAGACTAAAGATATTATAATTTGGATCATTTGGTGATCACAGTTTATTGCACTGCGTAGTCTCAGTGAATCCATTTTGGGTGATTCGATGACAACAAACACATCCTATTCACTAGAATTCTGAAAATCTACAGTATAGTTCACATATTCTCCATCTTCTTCCACCTTCACATCAAATAACGACATGTCATTCTGTGAATCTTCCGAATTGGATTCCACAGAACTTGTCCGTCTATTCACTAAACTCTCATCTTCATCAAAGCAAAAGTCTCCTCGATACTGTTCAGCCACAGTGCTATCTGACTCCTGAAACGGATTCGCCTTATCCATTTCAACATTTGAATGGCAGTACATCTCTGGAGAGTCCATAGAGGGAATTGAACACACCTCTTCCTCTCTCTGCATAGAATGCAACAAAACAGAATGAGTCCTTGAGGATCCAAGTTCAGAGTCTGATAGAGTACTAGATAGATCAATCAGAGTATCTTCAGAAGCAGGAATCTGCATGTGAAGATTCTTTGAATCTATTCTTTGTTTCTCTATATGTGGCCTCTCGTCTTTCATCTGACCCGTCTCACCATTATTATTCCACAAGTCTTCCATTTCACTCATCAATTCAGAATCAGCAATAGTCTCTTCATATGATATCTTATCTTTGAAGCCCATCTGTTCATCATTCATTTCCTTCAAATTGAAGAAATTGTTATATTCAAATCCACTGTACAATCCATCAGACGAAGAATCATTCACATCATCCAGGTCTTCACTCAAATATTCTTTCTCATTTTTCACAATACTCAATCGATTCAATGAAGCACGAAATGAGGTCGTGATATCCACACTGTTGGCATGACGATCTACGAAGTAACCTGTGTCTGTTGAGGTTGTGAGCTCAGGCACAAATGGAACATCGCACATCTAATGATCAATTAGTCATCTCTTTCTTCACAGTATTCTGGAGATCATTCCATACAATCCCATCAAAGAAGTGATGTTTCATAACTTCTGTACTACCTCCACTCCCAAGACGAGTATGAGGATTCTCGTCTAGTAATTGGTTAATCAAATCATAAGCCTCAGGAGACATCTCCTCAGGTATCTAAACTTCATAGTACTGTTCAATCATACCTGTGGCCACTCCATCTCCTTATTCACAATATGGCTGAAGATAAGTTCAGGTGAAGTATCATTGAATGGAGGAAACCCAACTAACAATTCATAAACAATTGTTCCAACACTCCACCAATCATTTGCTGGACCACTATATGTGCCAAGTAGCAACTCAGGAGCCATGTAATCTGGTGTACCAACACGTGAGAGACGATTACTCCGCTTATGGAGTTTTCGAGTCTCTTGCTTGAGAAGACTTGGGTCTCGAGTCATTACTCGGTTCTCTGCTTCAGACAAGACAGTGTGTGAGAGTGATTCTTCCTCAGAACTCGTTGTGAGTGAGTTTGGTGTTTTGAAATGATTCTTGAAGAAATGATTCGATCGACGATCACCATTCTGCGAATTGAAAGTGATCGATGAGAGTTGAGAGGAGTCTGGCTGTGATAACATGGTAAGTGAAGAGAGAGAGACAGTCGAGGAAGTGAAGGACCCTGTAATGGAGGAAGAGACACTTTCAGAAGCCAGTGAGGAATTCTCATGTGGTGAAAAGGATTCTCCAACGAGTGATGAATGTGATCCAGACTCAGGACTCTGCTGCGAACTTGAATTTGATTTCATAGGCCGATCTACACTCACTTGTGGCATATTCTCTCGTTTGGTAGCAGTCCGTTCAGCAACTCCAATCTGACTCAATCCAAAATCAATCAGTTTGATATAACCATGACTGTCAATAAGAATATTATCTGGCTTCAAATCTCGATGAATAACATGAAGCTCTTCATGAAGATAAGCCAAAGCCAATACTAATTCAGCAATATACACACGAGTCACATCTTCATTGAGACTACCAACAGTCTTGATCATTGAATATAAGTCACCTCCATTCACAAATTCCATTACAATATAAAGGTGATTCCTACTTTGAAAGGCATAGTACATCTTCACAACAAAAGGACTATCAGCATGAGCCATGATTCGACGTTCAGCTTGAATATGTTGACTTTGATTCTTTCGATAGAGTTCTCGTTATTCATAACTTTAATTGCATACAAATCACCTGTATTCTTCTTACGAGCAAGGAATACACGACCATAAGCACCCTTACTAATAGGCTTCACAAGTTCGAAATCTTGAATGGATACAGAATGAGAAGGATTTGAACATACAGACAGTGTTGTCTTTCCTCGCTGTTCATTCAGTTGACGCAGACGATCTCTCAGCAACTACAATAACAGTCTTTCTATTGAATTACATCAATCCCTTGTTCACATAGGTCTTCAATTTCAACAATTGGATCCTGTAAGTGTTGTTCACATAGTTCAATGAGAGATACCACCTTCTTGTGATGTTGCTGACTATCCCATTGTGATTCATTGAAAGTTTCGATATCTTCAGAACGCTTTAAGAACTCTTGAACAATCTCTATGCAATGTTATTTGAATGCTATCTGACGAATCAATCAGAACTTCATTTCACGCCTTTTCACATTCTATTCCTTTTAGAGAATGTACCATGAATCAGACAATCATTGTCTGACACCTCAACCTTCTCTGTCAAGTCATATTCTCAATCTCATTCATTCACTTACCTACGCCTCTTAAACATTCTTCTGTTGTTGGTTCTTTGGATCGATGATAAGGACATCGCAGACTATCCGAAAGAATCTTCAGAATAGTTCTCATATTCCGTTTAAACTCCTTCAGCTGTCGATCGTTTCGAAATGCCAACATGCTTCTAATCATCATTTCATACTTCGATTTTCACCTCATACACTCTTCATTATGAACTGGCATTTCTGATGATGGAATCATTCGTTCACAGATACGACAGAGGAGCAAGTCTTCTTTCAGAGAAACAAACAATTCATCTTTTACCATTACGATGCCCTTCTTTGTTATTTGCAATCCACTCTTTCCACCATGACTTCCATCCTGTTCCTGATTCCTTAATAACTCTCAATTCTTGATTTCCGACATTCACTTCATTTATCTGTTCTTTCTTGTATGATCCAGTTCCTAAGATCAGACCTAACAATTAGCAATTAATTATATAATCACTTGTGAAAGGAGCAATGAAATACAAAAGTCGACTCGAAATATTGGTACCAAACTGATCAAGAGTGTCTGGAATTCCCTAGCAATTAATATAATAGAGAGTCCTTACTTTAATACTATCAACAATCTCTTTTACTATATCTTTTGATGCTTCTTTAACAGTCATATCAACATAGGTAGTGCCTCCATCAAATTCAACGAACAGTCTTACAAATTTGAAAAAGAGTTTCGATCCACTTCATTTTATCAGGTGATATCTCTCCTTCATAGGATTCTAGCCTTTTGGACATGGACATCATGAATGAAGACAACTGGTTGTCGGAATACAATTTGGCTGCCTGCAAAGTTGCAAACGTTACATCATCCAAATGGTTCTATTCGTAAACAATTAACAACATTCAAACAAGAGAGTGATTACTATCATCATCTCGAATAACCTTAACGACGTCTTCAGAATATGGAGTACACTTTTTTCCTTCCCTTGATTTTCGTTTCGATTTCCTCTTGACTCCTAATCCTCAGTAATTAGATAATTCGAAATACGTGTACTCAACTCCTTCTCCATACTCCCTTGATCCATTGTGATTTTAAGAATCACAATTCTGCTTCCTTGTTAAATGTAGTGATAAACGAGAAAACGGGAATACCGCAAATGGACCATCTTCCGAAATACCACGGTTCTTCGCTTATAACATTGTATTTAACAAACTACTTTATGACGATCCAAACTCTTTCATCCATGCTTCTAATCGTTTTAAATCAGCTGTTCCGACAGAACTAGATACTTTCTTTATCGCTGAGAGCAAATCCTCCTATCTTTCACAGATACTCTCTAACTAATTACTTGAGTAACAGGAAATGATTTCACACTATTAACATGATCCTTCAGAGCTCGTTGCATTTCATCTCCAGCTAATCCCTTATCACGTAGAGACTGGATTAACCGTCGCATATACATCATGGAGGCATCACGACAGATGTTGGTGATGTCAGCACCACTATATCCCTATCTATTAATCCAATTGTTCTCTCTTACATCTGTTACATCAGATAACGCATCAATATCGACCGAAGGATCCAGCGTAACATCACGGAGACAGATTTGGAAGAGTTGCTGTCGTTGTTC
>OCQB01003139.1_pt1 | contig 10099 bp, 13 predicted proteins | sample 1538631 | NCBI WGS metagenome assembly OCQB01 (sample SAMN04571713, study PRJEB22368) | human gut metagenome | biome: human gut; material: stool | host: Homo sapiens | place: Luxembourg | collected 2012-10-19 | reverse complement strand
AAGAAGGGATGCTGAACCATCTGATCGAGTGATAACCGTGAGGCAGGATCCTGATTTAGAATTGACCGAATAAACATGCGTGCCTGGTGGGAGATATGCTGATCCTTGATAGGAAAAGAGAAATCATTCTGACGAATGTTCTCATAGGTGTTACTTACGTTACCACCATCAAATGGAGCTTTTCCAATCAACATTGTGTATGTGATAACACCAATTGCCCAGATGTCCACCTCGTAACTATAAGCACGTTTATCGGAAGACATAAGGATCTCTGGAGCAATATAATTAGGTGTACCACACATTGTCTTCTTTCTCTCGTTCGGCTCACTCAACTGTGCAGCAAGACCCAGATCACCAACTTTCACTTCAAGATTTTCGTCCAGAAAGATATTTCCAAGCTTCAAATCACGATGGATGATACATCGACTATGAAGGTATTTTACAGCATCGATAATCTGAAGTAGGAAGTACTGGGCTTCCGGTTCTGTAAGACATTTCCGATTCTTTACAAGATGGCCAAGCGTCTGCTATTAACAGAAGAAGAAAACCCTACATCATTCGAACATAATTCAAGAATCAAGTAGTGATACCGATTATCTTCAAAGTGTTTATACATTTTACATATATGAGGGTGATCAAGGGATTTGTGTATCCGAATCTCACTATTGAACTGTCGATCACCCAATATGCACAGAGACCTACTTTATCGATTACTTTCGGCTTAACTAATCCTGCCTTATCTACAACCTTCCCTGCATATTTTTTTCCAGTCTGGATACTCGTCAACTCGTAAACAATAGCGAATCCACCCTATACGATGAAATATCCTTTTATTCGTTCACCTTTCCGATTTGTTTTCCAACACGATATCGATCCACGATCCGAGTCTTCGTTTCATCCAACTCCGTGATGTACTTGACTCCATCCTTCTTTACAACCCCATTGACTGGATGCTCTCGGAGAAGATTTTTTTCATCTTTCGATGGATCCATCTCTTCTTCTTTGAAAGAAAATCAACAGAATCAACTCAGAGGGAAAAATATGGCCGATTTTGGCACCCGCCAATCTCTCAGAACACGTCTTTTATCGACTCAGAAGTATCATTGTTTAGGTTTTCAAAAGTAGCATCGATCTAGAGATTATTAGGATTCTGTTGATCATCGTGTATTCATCACCATTCTGACTCCTTAATACTACAAAATCAATAGCTTATGTTGTGTGTGCATATCTTTATTCCATGTACGGTCTTCTGTTCACCTATTGTATCCGGTTTTCTTTCTATGATAATGGACAATAGGAGGTCTTTTCCACACACCAGAGTAATGAATAACTCTCTTTGTGGTAACTAATACGGGATTTGTTCCCTGAACTAACAGTGGAGTCTAGTTGTTGGACACAACTTCAGCGAAACTTTCTTATCCACATTCCATTAAGTTCGTCTGTACATAACCAATTGAAACTCCAATTGTTCAGTAATTACTGTTTTCTGTCTTCTATGATTATTATGCATAGAATAGTCACTGGACAAAAAAAGATACCCTATATATCACTGAAAAAGTATCGAATTAATAATGATCCACGTTCTTTTGGTATTTACTCTATCTCTGTTTGTCCTATCACAGTTTCTCATGATATAGAGTTCTTGCTCGGGATAACCAGCCAAAGTATTATGAAATTAAGGCCTCGAGTCATTATCATCTGGGTTACCAAGTAAGGTATTTCAAATCTGTTGATTTCTAGTTTGGTTCGAATACTAAAACTCTGGTACAGAAACGGTTCGCCGAAGATGAAATCTTGAATAAAAAGCTGGTACCTTTTTATAACACAGAGAAGGGAAAGGAAATCTTTAATCACTTCTATACTGTGAATGTGGACTTGAGGAATGCTTGATTATCTCTAGAACAACCGTTTCCCAGACTATATGGATGAAATACGTGGCATTGCGGCGGGCGCTCAGGTCCCTTTCGAGCTCGTATTTATGTCAACTCTAAATGAAGAATTCAGCGATTATGTGGATGAGAAATATCGATATAAACCGGTTGAGACGTGTAGCGATATTATTATCAATGAAGGCCCTTATCGTCATATTTTTATATGTATTTTAATTTTGTAGATGGTATTTGCCATAATGAAGATGGCAGTCTATTGGATTTCGATCGTACTGCTCTCCTCGATGTAAGTCTTACACTGCCATCAGGTGTTACCTTATTTACTGCGTGGTGCTATGTTGGCCAACTACCTACTGCAGGTAATCGAGATTTAATTTGTTAATCTCTAGCCTTTGGTTTCAATAGGAATATTGCATTTACAATGAACTATCTTCATACTGCCAAGGGTGACTTTGACGGTATTGCACGAAATTTCATCGCTCGGTATCTTCTGGATGCTACCTCTCTGGATGATGCATGGGAACGAATTCGTTCGACGCCTCATTGTGTTGGTCACAATTATCAGATTATGGATTTGACAAATGGATACACTGTTGATATTGAAGTAGCCCCTTTTGATCGTATTGGATACTTTGTGGCACTTCCAGGCCATCCTCACTTCCATTCCAACATGTACAGTCTTCTCCAGGTTGACGATACACCTTCAGCAAGTTCAATTCATCGGGAAGCTCGTTACAAGCAATTAACACCTCCTTCTTCATTTGATGATGCTCTCAACATTCTGAGTGATACGTAGGAATTCAGGGCATGTATAAGGAATAGAGCTGATAGAGAGGAACCTATCTATCGTAATACTACACTTAATACTGTAGTATTTGACTACTATCGCAACATATATGTGATCTACTCTGGAGTTCCTTCTATGAAGAATGTTTATATTGAACGGGTTTTACACTGGAAGTCTTGAATAATCATAAAGAGTGTTTGTTGAGAATTCATTCTTTAATGCTTGACCTATAATGAATTCTGTAGATGATCTAATTCAGGAATTTGTAAAAGGAGATGACGGTCAGCTTAATGTATGAGTTGGAATAAGATGTATATTGTAGATCTATGTTCTTCTTGCAGATTTGAATCCAGAATCTCTCAGTACTGTTGATAATGCTTCCAAGATCAAAATCATCGATGCTGCAATGACTTGGCTCAATACACATGCTTCAGGAATGAATAATACCCGGTTGGAGTATTGCAGGGAGTGGGAATGAAATAAAGTTTTCTAATTGCTAGGAGGACGATCATCTTGTATGCATCATTACTATCCTCTCTGGGTGGGTCAGAAGTCTATGAAACCTATAGGAGTTATATTCTGAAAGTGATATTTGACTTCGTGGATTCATGATCTATAGTTTCTCTGGGATTTAGATGAAGGAAATTTCGATTTTGTGCGAAAGGTCATTCTAAAGTTTTTATCGGTTTCTTATAAAGTGAATGGTACTTGTCCTCGCGAATATGAGACTAAACTCACTCAAGTGCTGTTAGATTACTCAGCAATCTGTCAGCGATTCACAGAAACTGAACAGATGCATCCAAGAGGGAATGAAAAGCCGTCAAATCAAGAAACTGGAACCCATATCCATATTCGTGACGATCCGTTATCCCTACTAATTCTGGTCTATGACTTCATGTCAACCATGTCCAGTGCAGAAAGTGAGTTCTTTAGTGATTCTTTTATTTCTGCTCTCGAACTACTAGTTCAGTATGAAGGGTTTAGCACTCCATATCGCTTAACCAAACGAATCCCGCTTTTATTCACAAGTTACACGCGTGTTGTGAATTTCTGGATCCGAATATGTTATCGTCGAAAGATCCAAATCAACATCATTATGATTCGTGATCGTGTGCTACGAAATCTCTTTACACTCTCAAGTATGGTACGAATTATTGATACATCTCTACGTATCACGCTAATCTATTTAATGTTTTTCTTGCTTCGTCTGTACAAATCTGGAATCTTTCGTCCTTATCTCTTCTATTTGAGCAATTTCTTCTTCTTCTTCTCAACAGATCATTATAGTCTGGATCTCTTTGCATCACGAGCATATGCTCTTTATGTACGGATTCTCGATCCACTTCCAAATGATCTCAAGCCATCAGAAATTTGGCTGATTATTGTCAATCTTGGGATCATGCTTCGACATTGGGACTTGAAGTCCAGTGTTCTGTTCTCAGGACTAAAGATTCTGCAGAATCTTGTTAGGAAGATTGAATTGAAGGAGTGTGATTGCGGAGATAAGTATTGTGAGTATGAGAAAAGAGAGTGAAATCTAGTTGATGTGATTCTTCAGATCACTTTGATTTGTAAGCGATTCTTAACAAGTCTCAATACTACAAAGGGAGATTGTCTTAAGATTCTACCTACGATCAATCGTCTTACTGTTGATAAGAACTCCAACATTCGACTACGACGGTTTGCTCAAAATCAAGTCTATGAGCCATTGACGACACCCATCACTTCAAGTGGTCGTCATATTGTAGCAAGCAATATGTTCTGTGAAATTGGAGATAAAGTAGTTTCAGAGACACCTCAGACTCTTCTCAGTGGTCTCATTGCTGTGACACGAGTCTTAGAGCAGATCTCTCGTTGCCACAACCAACAGAAGCTGGGTATAGATTATATCACGTTGCAAATCCAGGAATGCTTCCAGCTGATGCTTGGCCTACGCGATCTCTTTACCGACGAAACTTCTCTGTGTAGAAAAGTGGGTGATTTTATATCTGCATTTGTGGGAACTTTGTCGCATTTTTCGGTACTGTCAAAGATGCAAATCTTCTCCTTCATCTTTCCCGACCTTATAGCTACGGCTCTGCAATACCAATCCTTCTTCTCAGTGATTCCATCCTTACTGAAAGATTCTTCCACTCGAATAACAACGACTTCCTTCCTTTTGGATTATTTTGTGAAGAATATGACTGTATTTCTTGCTGACTGTCTCAATGGTAGAAACTAGATACAACTCCGGAATCTGGATTGTTTCTTGCTGAGGTCATCCAGTATATTCGAGCACCTGAACTATCGGTTCTTTTTCGACGATACATTCCAGTTGAGATCTAGCTGTGCATTCACCTGTAGATGCTATTGGATAGTTTAACGTGTTGTCTCGTGATTAAGAAGAATCGACAGAACTATGTAGATATGCTGATGAGTCTGGCTATTGGATTACAAAGGATTTCTGAAGTGTTGTTATATCAAGACTATGAAGTAAAGTTGAAAACACTAATTCAATGTCTAATCAATGTTCATGAGATTGAATCTGATCCTCTTACACGAATTAAGATGAATATTGTGAATTCCCTATCTCACCAATTGGAGGACTTGGATGTGTTAAGGAATATGTTGAAGCACTGTTACGTCTATTGGAATCATGGACAATGTATCAGGTCTATGGTGCAGAGTTGTTCACTTCATTGATCCGACATATTGATATTGAACTTCTTCTTCCAGTATTGGTATTACCTGTGAATTGTCAGCGTTTGAACAATGCCATTACTTCTATTCTTTCAGAAAGTCAAGATGAAACGTTAATTGAAGCAACATTGGAACTCGTATCGTCTCTTCGAGGTGTGTTAAACGTGGAGTTGAATGCTGATGTTAACATTCCTATTTCACGACGAATGGTGGGCGATCTCTCACTTTCACTTTCTTTCAAGGAAGATCCAGATCATTCTTTGACCATTCCTATTGACGTTACGATTCAAGAGAGTGTTTATTTCCTTGCAGCGAATCTAATTTCAAAAGATTACAAACCTATCCCTGTGAAGATTGCCCCGTCATACATCTTCACAAAGGGATCACTCGAAATGACAGGGAAATCTTGGTCATTTGCACGAAATCTTCTGAAGGAAAGAAAGATTGATGCTTACAAGATTATTCAATACTCTGAAATCTTTGAAATCACTCCAGAGCCACTCTTTGGAGTTGATCTTCATATGTTGCCTACATCTGACGAGATCCTGAACTGTTGTCAGAAGCCCATCATATCACAAGAGAAGCTGCGAATCAGTGCATGTACTTTATTCGGGACGATGTTGGGATATATGGATGTCGACCTTCATAATGATGCTGTTGAAACGATTAACAGATTCTGTGATACACTGGTGTTGTTCGTCATGCAGCATACAGTACAGCAATCTACTGATATTCCAGTGTCATTGGATACTGTGTATAGTCCAGAACTCAAGAACTCTCTATTTGGACCTCCTCTACATCCATCAGGGATTGGTCTGTTTATTCCAAAAGAAGAAGCTATTTTTTCTGCGTTCTCAGATGCGATTGCAGCTCTGTTGAGTGATGGAAAGGAAGAATGTTGTTCTTGTGTGAAGTATTTCTTCAATCTCTTCTGGACAAAGAGTCTTGAACTGATTCATGACCCTTTCTGGACGTATTGTCGATGTAGTGGTTTCTTCGATCAATTCTTTTTGGCCATGACACACTATGCATTCACAGAGTCATGGCGATTCCGGCTTGCTCTCTGTGATGTATATGAAGACATTACGAGTTATCTTCCTGCTGTATGGAGTGAACATATGATCAGTATGCTTGTACGGTTTGTCTTCTCTACGACGAAAGTGAGAGAATGGATAGAACTTCCTTTGTAGATGATGCCAGAAGATGCTTTCCTTATCAATCAATCCATTCTCTATCGCCTTCTTCAACGTCTTCTTCATATCAATTTTGGGTTTGAATTAGATGGCATGTAGGCTCTAAAACAATTGATTAGTGATAGACCTCCATTCAATCCTTCTCATCAAACAGACTCCAAATACATCTTCTCTCCTCCGATGAAACAAAGAGCTATGGATATCTTTGAGCAACTCCTTAACAATCTGTTTACAGGCAGTGTGAACATGCATCTCCTGGCTTCGAAGGCACTCTCTCTGATTCCTTCGACATATATGCCTTTGTTACAACCGCTTGCTGAGAAGATATTCCGTTCTCTTTCCTTTGCGATCTTGCCAGATGTGAATCAGGTCACAATGCTTCAAGCACTCACTTATCTCTCCAGTCATAGTTTCTTCATTCCTGAAGGACCTTCTCTTCGTGATCTCATAAGCAGTGTTATGAGTATCTATCGTATTTCCTTCGCAGAAGCTGATATTCCTGACGATCTGTATTGTAATCCTTTCATTTCATATTGACATCGTAGTGTGTCAAGAACAGCTTCCAAGCTTCACATCGACATATCCTGTCCACCGAGATCGATATGCTGAAGCAACAGCCGTACTGACGAGGTTCTTAGGAGAGTTCTTATCGAGACTTCCAGTGGATGAACTCTCGGATTTGCAAAATACCTTCACGACATTGGCTGTTTACATACTGGAACATGCTAATGATTCTCTTCTAAAGCCTCTTTCTGTCGTTTTGGCTCGTCTCCAGAAATTAGGCTTCAGTTATTCGGAACCACTCCGACTAAGTATCGTTAATCTTGTAGGCAAGGTAAGCTCTCTTTCAGTCGTGTCTTGTGATCATCTGCTATTACGCCGATTACGAAATCTACTAATGTTCTCAGATTCAACTCCGGATCAGGCTTGTCGTCGTCTCCTTACAGAATGGGTAAATTCCTTCAGTATTAGTCCTGTCTATCCAGTAATCCATAATTCGTAAACTAATCACTAGACGGATACTCCTGAACGATTACAACTCCTTCAAGAGATCTTTTTGTATTCACACATGGAGATGGACTTTTCATATGGCACACACATCTGGCAAGGTTGTCTTATCAATATTTGGGCAACAACTGCATTTCCAATTTCTTTGAATTCATATGTATGACTGAAATACTCATTTTTATGTAGTTTGATCGTGTTTCTAGAATGTATCAACTCTCCGATCGAGTGAGTGATTCCGTGATTCCGTTTATTAGCGACATGACTTATCTATCCTTCACCTTCTATTCATATTCGCTTCTCTTATGGCTGATGAGACGAGTGAAGAGTCACGCCCTTGAACTAACACTAACAGTTCTTCTACAACACTCGCTGACATCCAAGGAGTTGAGTCAAGTGATCTGTCTTCAATGTATTCAGAAACTCTTGCTAATCCTTGAAACGAGTGCCAATAACGTTGTCTTAGATACAATGGAACGACTAATTGCTGAAGAAGCTAAGAAGTCGCAAAAGTTTACTTATGAGTTGGATATGCATTTGAATTCGCTTCGAAACAACACTTCTATTCCCTTTGACATTAATTGTTTCTCCTTTGAAACTCAAGACATTGTGGCTCATATGGTAGTCGACATTCTTCAACGCATCTGGTCTCCAAAGCTTCTTGTAGATGCTTATGTGGGGACAATTGGTGAGACTCCATGTAACTTCTGCGAGCTACTGGGATTTGTCGATAGTTATGTGTTAGAGAAGCTTCCTCGAGCAACCCAGGTTGAATTACTTTTGTAGAGATTGAGAAATCGAATCATAACTAGGACAGTCAATGTGGTTTTGATCGAACAGAGGGAGAATGATTCTCTTCACTGTCAATATGCGTCAACAATTATCCGATCTGTGGCAATTCCTCTCTTAGCAGCAATTCGAAGGTTTCCTCCTCTTGATGAGAGTCTCGTCGCATCATTTGAAGCCTTACTCCGTCATCTTGTTTACCCTACCACGATGTCCCGTTCACAGTTGATCGCCTATCTCGAGTACATCATACTAATTGTTGCTACATTTCCGTCTATGAGTTCGACATTAGAGAGATTCGGTGTTCTTCCCATCCTTCAGAAGTATGATAATTCATGTTCATTTATGTACATTCAAATATTCCGATTAATGGAATTACAAATAAATCCTAGTATTGAAGCAATCATTAAGAATCTAAAGACTGTTGTAAGTCACAATTCTACTCCGAATACACTCACAAATAATTATTATATTACAATGCTCAATTCCAGTATGAGTGTTCTCTCTTTTTCATTCCTAGTTCTTTCGTATCTCCCCAGGGATCAGTTGATGATTCTTAATGAAGAAGTAGTGAAGATGTATTTGGAACTCCAATCCACTGAATCACGAGTCTATCTTATCACTCTCTTTCATCATCTTCCATATCGATTTCCTTCACTACCTCGAAGCGTGATTACCAATATTTCTGTTTTAGGTAAGAAGAAACTCGAGGAAAGTGACATACTAATGTTTGTACGATGTAACTCCCTTCTTTTGGCATATTCAGGAGAATCCTTAAGAAAGGTTGGAAAGAATGATTCTCTACCAGAGAATGAATTACGTTCTTTGGTTCATATCTCATTAAAGAATGAAATCCAGTTTCTAGAATGGGTTATGGATGTAAGTAGTCATCAATATTGTCATTCTCTGATCCTTCTTGTTATCGAAGTCATTCCAAATTCATATGTTATTCCCGAAATTCTTTCTAGTCTTGATGAGTGTATCTCGATGCCTCAACAGAATCCCGTATCTTATATTGCTCTTCTTCATGTATTGTATCTGGTTCTCAAGGATGCATCATCCTCTGATATGACTCAGGATTACAGTAACGTGGTTGTGGGTTTTGAATTCCTGCTGAAGAATATCCAAAAAGATGTTGCTTATTCCTGTGCATACGAGGTTGTTCAATGTGAGAATGAATGAATGTGATGAAGCATAGTGATGAAACAGATTCCGCTGTTGAATAAGGAAGGGATCGCTTGCATGAAGAAGATTGTGGGAGTATTAAAGGGCCAAGTGAATATGACCTTGTCAGATCTCAAAGTGATGTCTCGTCTTGTTCTCCTGCTTTCTGTTCATGTGTTTAAGGACGATGAGTTGATACAGAGTTTGTTGGAACTTCTGAGAATGAGCTGGGTCCGATATCAGCAATACCGTGCCGTCTTCAGCAGTGAGAATCCACAGCAGCTTCAAGAAGTGTTAGAATACCAGTCTCCTCCTCAGTACATTTGATTGTAGAACTGTAACCTAGAATGGAACTCCTCCTACAGGATATGCTTGTACCGCCGACACTGCAGCATCATGTACTGAATGAACTCCTCTATTCAGTTCTTTCCATTCTATCTGAGGCTCCAGAGTTTATTTCAAATGTCGATATCTTCTGTGAGATTATCATGAATCTGGAGGATGGAGAGATAGTGGAAAGAGTCTTAAGTTGTCTCCTCCAGATTGTCAAACACTCAAACCTGTCTTCTGACAGCGCAAATCAGATCTTCACTATG
>OCQB01003126.1_pt1 | contig 10124 bp, 13 predicted proteins | sample 1538631 | NCBI WGS metagenome assembly OCQB01 (sample SAMN04571713, study PRJEB22368) | human gut metagenome | biome: human gut; material: stool | host: Homo sapiens | place: Luxembourg | collected 2012-10-19 | reverse complement strand
GGCGCACAATGGCGCATCAATTCCGTGTGGCACACTACGGCAGACAAGCCTGATTTTATGAGGCAATGTTTGCTATACCTGCGCGACCCAATGAGAGAGGGGTGGCACATAGGAAGAGTAGAGAAGCAGGGAACGAACAAAGGCAAATGGAATATCTATGGATACTTTACCCCGGCGCTACACAAATATGTCGCTCGTTGGGCATACATCGAAGATTTATTACCCGCAGATAGCAAATAAAACAGGAAAGGAGACAAGAAATGAAACGAGAAATAAAATTCAGAGGAAAAGACATCGAAAACGAAAACGGCTGGCGATACGGCTCTCTTATCGTTTACCCCGACGTTAATTGCGTAATCGTTGAATTTGACAAGGACGAAAACGAACTATCCTATGATGTTTACCCCGAAACCGTCGGACAATACACAGGTCTTAAAGACAAGAACGGCAAAGAAATTTATGAGGGAGACATACTTAAAGTTGATTGGATGAGAAGCCTTGCCTACGTAGAATACCGCTGGGATAGCATCATGGTCTACCCTTGCAACTCAATTGGCCGTTATTTGAGCGAAGTAAACGGCGATTGCAGGGTCGTAGGCAATATCCACGATAACCCCGAACTGCTGAAATGGAGGAAATAATTATGTACATCTACAAATGGATTGAGGGTTATGAAAACCTCAAAGAATATTGTATGAGGCGGTTTAAAGGGAAACCTCTCTTTTGTGAAACGATAGGTTATTGCGGATACGCAAAAATCTATTTGATATATAAGTACAAGGATGATAACAATAGACATAAAGGTTGTGCAGAAATGTATTTTTTATTCATGGAACATCATTCCGGGACAAAATCTTGGCCGGAGTTACAAGAAATAATGAGTTGGAGTTATGAAAAAATCAAAGCTGATAAATCTTCTTTACTCAAATGATGAAGAGGACGTATACATCGAAATAGACAATGTTCAATATGACATTGAAGTAGGACATCAAGAAGAAATATTCGACGGATTTGATACTGTCTATCCGCCTTCATTAATATTAAAGCCCAAGCAATGACACGCCTCGACACCCTACGCGATAAATACGACCGCTACATTCGCAGCGGGAACCATGTAAAAGCATTACAGGTCATGCAGGAAATCGGCCGCCTCTCCGCTTTGAGCGAAACCGAGCAGCAAGTAGCCGTTAGAGACTTGTTCGGCTCGCTCACACCCGAAGAAAAACAAAAAGCCACCGACCTTTGTACCGGGGTCATGCTATATGCAGACCTCCTGCAATCCGCCGCCGTCGACCTGCAAGAAATCATACACCGGGCCGACCCCTCGGCACGGCTGCTTCTCATGGAGGACGTAAAGCAGATAGCCCGTCTCTCCAACAACATCGTCCGACATGTCGACGCATTCCATGACGACGAGTTCTCCGCCACCTTCGGCGATCTGGCCGACCTTGTGGCATTGAACGTCCGGAACATCATCTACACTGAGCGCGCAAAAGAAAAACATCCGCAAAACCCCCAAAAACAGTAAGCAATGAAAAAAATCGATCCCCTCAAAGAAGGAATAGGAATAACAGGAGATACCATGAAATCCGGAGGGTACGCCCCCGATGCCGAATGTGGCGGCCGCAAACTCTACCGCCGCATCTTTATCCGGCTCAGGACACCCGCCGAAACGCTCACATGCTCCCCCATAGAAGACGGCGAGGACTTCGCCCGCCGCGCCTCCATCATCGAACAATGGTTCAACACCCATATCCGCGGAGGCGGCAATTTCCTCCTCACCTTCGAGGCCGTGCAGGTCTCCGACGACGAGGCCGACGAGATGACACGCCTCGACACCCAACGCGCAAAAGAAAAACGAAAATAATAATAAAAATGGGTAGACCACAAAATAATGGGCTTGTTGAGTTTGTAGATGAAAAACAAGTTTTGGATAATAGCGCATGGAACTGCATGGACTTTCATCTTTTTTCCTTTGATGAAGAGGACAAATCTTGGGAGGCTTTCCATTACCGTTTTTTACAAGCAAAATCAGGGAATTGCCCTTATCGGGATAGATGCCCACGATACGCCCGGACAATAGCGAAAAGGAATAATGAACTAATTCAACTAAAATTGTTTTGATCTATGGCACAAGAAAGCATAGACGACTTCATACAGCTGTCCAAGGACTATGCCAAAGCCGAAGAGGACTTGGAAGTCCAACGATGGGTATTCATCAGCATTGAACGTACTGATGAAAATTGCAATTACGTTCGCTTGTTCAGTTACGATTTACCCCGTGAAGTGTATGAACGCAGACGGTGGGTAATTGAGTGGAGGAGGGCAAGATTTGTTTGTCAATATCCCAAAGGGAATGTAAAATACTTTTCGTGCTATTACGATAAACGTTTGGGAACGGAAAAATGTCTGAACGATGATTTGCGTCGGCTCATATCGGCAAAGGCACAGGTAACAAAGGTTCAGCGTAAGATTGACAAGTATGTAACCTACAATCGGGAGAATAACTTGTTTTTTGACGAAAACACAGATACCGACCTATTGAAAGCCCGAGAGAAGCTCGCGTCGAAGATTGCCTGCGTACAAACAGCAGAAGAAAGGTTGAAATTAAAAATCAAACAAATACAGGAGAAAAAAATATGACCGTAAAAGAACTATACGATTGGTATAAAATGTAAGAAGGCCTATGATAACAAAAGAAACAGTATGCAGTATTTAATCGATAAGACAATGAAACTAAATCAACTTAGAGACCAAACATTCACTACCGCCAAAGCGCATGGCTGGCACGAAGAAGAACACAGCGACCGCCATTTCCTTATGCTCATCATCACCGAACTTGCCGAAGCCGTTCAAGCCGACCGTAACGGAAAGAACCGTTCGTTTCGCTCGGAATTCAACGTAGAAAAATACTTTACCGGTCGTTCTTTTACGCCGGAACAATATCGGGAACGTTGGAAATTCTGCTTCGAGGCCATGATAAAAGATTACGTTCCCGATGAATTGGCTGATGCTTGTATCCGAATTTTTGATCTTGCCGGGCTTCGAGGCATCGACCTCTCTGTCAAAACCGATAATCCTTGTACTATCGACTCCAAAAAAACTTTTACCGAAAACATCTATGCCATCATAAGAGACATTATCATCGGTTCCGATACCCTTGAAGAAAGACTCCGACATGCTATCCACAACATTTTCGAGCTATCCCGGTCCATGGCAATCGACATGGAATGGCATATCAGAATGAAAATGAATTATAACACTCTTCGCACACATAAGCACGGAGGGAAAAAATATTAGTTAAATTAATTTGTAAAGCCAAAGAGAACATGGGTATAACATGGTGATTTGGCTTTTATTTCCTACGATTTCTTTCGTAAGATTTTCATAACAAGAACGACATCATTAAAACACATCATCATGAACGGTAATAATCTTATTGACGTAGAGGACGTACTATACCCTAGCGACAACCTTTACGATATTCCATGTTTGCGTCTTGACCGGCAGGCAGGAATGCTTAAACTTCCATTATCTCCGTATGGATTGGGGCGAAAAACAAAAGAGGCATCGACAATTCATTTTTATGTCGATGATTATCGGTTTGAAAGTGTATGGAAAAATCCTGCAAAAATATTGGCGGGGAATGCCACTGCGATCATTGAACCGAATTTTTCGTTATTTGATACCACACCATTGTCTTATGGTATTTATCTCATCTACAAGAAGCGGTGGATAGCTCGATACTTACAAGAGTGCGGTATCGATGTATATATCGACCTCAATGTCAGCAGTAAGTTTGACAAATTCAATATGATGGGAGTACCCAAAGGCTATAATGCTTTTGCAACGAGGGGTACGTGTGGATTTGTTGGACGGTTGCAAGATGAGTTTGATATGGCACGATCCATATCTGGAAAAAGTGTTCCTAATTTAATTGTCTATGGGGGAGGAAAAGAAATACAAGAATTTTGTGTCCGGCATACTCTTGTGTATATCCACGACTATATGACAGCTAAAAAGTTCGATAATGGTTAAGTTGTCCGGAGGTTCAAGACGGTTGAAAGGTGGAAGTAGAGAATATAACCGTCGAGAGATAGCGTTTCAACAGCTTATGAATACCGGAAGATATTCATATGGTTATTTCAGTCAGAAAGGGGGTGGGTATGTACTTGTTGAGAAGAGTACCGCAAGACACAAACCTGAGGAGATTGAGGCTGCACGGTTGATGGCAGATAAAGGTTATAAGGTTACACTCAAAGATGAGGCAGGAACTATGAAAACTCCTGATGGAAAAATATTTGATGCGACATTTGAGCAGAGGACACCGGACGGAACACAAAACTTGGCTGATAATATTATGAATGCGTTACGTCATGGACGTGATAAAAAATCCGATATGGTTGTCATTTATCAAAAGAATGGTAGACACTTGCGTCAAGCAGTTGAACAGGGTATTAAAATGTATGAGTCCAAAGCAACTCATCGGTTTAAAGAAATAGTTGTGATAACCCGTGATGGGAGGATTCATCGACATAAGCACAATGAATAAACCCGTATCTTTTTGGTTCGGGTTTTATGGAGTTATAGGCTTAATATACCCGATTGGACATGATGACGTCATGCAAGCAACCATCCGATTGCCTTTCTCCGGATGGACTTATCGGTATATTTGGAATATATAATTTTTGTTTATCGAACAAATAAAATGCCGCCCAAAGGACGGCATTTGTGTTGGACTCACGGACTTACCAACTCTCTTGGTTTCCTACACGGGTGTCTCTCCCGGCTACGAAGTATACTATAAAAGCAGATTCCTCACTCAGTGGGGGGCGGCCCGTTCCCGGCCCACATCTCCAAGTCGATTACAAAAATAATTGATTTTAAGTCATGTGCAAAGAATATAAGACAAAACATAAATAAAAAAAATCATGAAAGTTATTGTTACTGGTGGCGAGGGTTTTATAGGCAAAGCTCTTGTTTCGTATTTGAGAAAGTGTGATATTGCAGTTTGCGTTGTTGACAGGAAGATAGGTATAGAGGCGAAAACTTTTTTTTCGACGGTTGATATTTCCGATGTTGATTGCGTTTACCATCTTGCTGCGCAGACATCGGTTTTCAACGAGAATTTGGAACAAATCCGTGTCGATAACATTGAAACGTTTATGGTAGTGTGCGACGCCTGTAAACGTGCCGGAGTAAAATTGGTTTATGCTTCATCGTCTACTGCTAATCCCGGCAATACAACCTCTCTTTACGGTATAAGTAAATATTTCGATGAAGAATATGCCCGATGTTACAATCCGTCGGCTACCGGCATAAGATTCCATAACGTATATGGCCCGAATCCTCGTCAGGGTACTCTTCTTTGGTGTCTGCTCAACCAAGAGCAGGTAAAGCTCTACAATGAAGGCCGGAATATACGACACTTCACTTATATTGACGATATAGTTGAGAGCTTGATTTTTGCTTATGGTTGCAATCGTCAGCTTATCAATGCGGTCAATCCGGAGAAGACATCGACATTGCAATTCGCTACGCTTGTTGGAAAATATAAACACCTTGATATTGAGTTGATTCGAGTAGAACGTAATTTTGACCGCAAACAGCAGTCCGTCAATGAATCTGTTTATACAGTACCTTTGTCATATATGACTATCGAAGAAGGGGTAAGGCGTATATTTGAACAAAACGGATAGGACGGGAGCTGTGTGTATCCTTATACTTACCCCACCTCGCACGATGAAAAAAAAGATGCCATAGATAACGTAAATCGATCATGGAGCATAAAAAAATGGCTCTTTCGGAAAATTTTGAGAAGCGGGTGAAATTATAATAAAAGCATAGGATAGGAAAAACGTGTATGGTCTTTGTACAATGTCGATTATAAAATCTTTGCAACAATATATACTATATGGCCCGAATAAAGAATGAATACGGACTTACGCCGCAACAGGAGTTGTTCTGTCAATATGTCGTCGACGCATACGGGAACGACAGTCGAGGTATTTTGGTCAATGCCTATCGAAAGGCGTACAATTGCAAGAACGATGCCCAAGCAGCTACCCATTACAGCAATGCTTCGCGACTTATGGATAATAGCAAGATAATAGCAAGGGTCGAGCAACTGAGGGAAGAACAGTCGCGTCTCGCGTCGATCAGTCGGGAACGTATGATAAGCGACGATGTGAGCATACTTGATTTGGATCCTCTCGATTTGTGGATAGTAGATGAAAAAACGCTGCAATGGCGTATGCGTTATCTGCATGAGATACCCAGACGGATAAGGAAAATTCTCAAATTTACCCGTAATGGAAAGAAAATAATTCCCGATGTAGACAAAGATGCCGCCCGTAGACGGCTGATAGATGTCCTCGGTTATGCGTCGGCGAAAGACATCAATATTACGGCGAATAATATGGTGGGAGAATTAAGAGTCGGTTTTGATGATGATTCGGAACAATGACTGTAAGAAAAACAGGTGAAATTATTTCAGATTAAAATTCCAAGTCTCTAAAATGCCGAGGAAATAAAAAGCTGTGTAAGAAAAATGACTGAAAATGTTTCAAATTATCAAAATCGATGAAGATAAATTACAAGAAACTCAACCCTCTTGGATTTCATCTGTTGAAACTGTTGCAAGACGCTGTTATCCGACTGATTATTTTATACGGGGGATCGTCGTCTGGTAAGACGTACAGTGTTGCACAGCTTATTCTCATCATAACGTTGTATGATGGGGAAAACACGTTGGTAATGCGCAAAGTCGGTGCAAGTATATCCAAAACTATTTACGAGGATTTCAAAGTGGCGGCGAAACAGTTAGGTATATCGGGTTTATTTCGATTTAAAGATGGCGTGAAACAGGTCGTTTGCATTTCTAATGGAGCGAAGATAGATTTTTGCGGACTTGATGATCCGGAAAAAATAAAAGGTATCTCCAACTATAAACGTGTGATCCTCGATGAATGGAGCGAGTTCGACAGTGAAGATTACAAGCAAGTTCGTAAACGTCTGCGAGGCAAACTCGGCCAGCAGATTATAACCACGTTCAACCCTATCAAAGAAACGCATTGGATAAAAAAAGAAGTGTTCGATATAGAAAAATGGCACGATATCCCAATGTGTGTGAATCTATCCGGAGTGCAAATACCTCCCGAACTTACAGCCGTAAAATCGATTCGTATGAATGAGGCGAAAATGATAATCAATCCTCGTACCAAAGAGATAGAGGAACATGCACCTGATACCGTGGTGATACAGACGACGTATCTGAATAACTTTTGGGTTGTGGGTTCTCCCGACGGGACGTATGGTTATTATGATGAACAATGTATTGCCGACTTTGAGAAAGACAGGTTGAATGATCCCGATTACTATAATGTTTACGCTTTGGGGGAGTGGGGTGTGATAAGGACCGGATCGGAGTTTTTCGGTTCGTTTAATCGGGGAAAACATTCGGGAGAAGTAGTGTATGATCCGAAACTTCCGGTTCACATCAGTGTTGATAACAATGTGCTGCCATATATCACTTGTACATATTGGCAAATTGCCGTCGGGAATACGATACAGATACGGCAGATATATGAAACTTGTGCCGAAAGTCCGAATAATACGGTTCGGAGGTCAGCCAAACTGGTTGCGGCCAAGCTGAAAGAATTTGCTCCCGAAAAGGTCTATCTTCACGGAGATGCTTCAACGAGGGCTGCCACGACGATAGATGAAGAGAAACGGTCGTTTTTGGATTTGTTTATCGACACTCTCAAAGGTGATGGTATAGAGGTGGAAGATTGTGTGAGTGAAAAAAATCCGAGTGTTGCCATGTCTGGCGAGTTTATCAACTCGATTTTTGACGGGCAGCAGTCGGGTATCGATATCCTTATCGGAGAGAATTGCAATACATCAATTGAAGATTATATGATCGTACAGAAAGATGTCAACGGTGCGATTTTGAAGACGAGAGTAAAAAACAAAATCACGATGCAGTCGTATGAGGAACACGGCCACATATCCGATACAATGCGATATATTGTTTGTGATGTATTGAAAGATGAGTTTGCCCGATTTTCCAATAGGAGGAAACGTAACCTCTATGCCCGTGATGGCGTGATTCATTTTTTCAATCCCGATACTAAGTGTGATTATTCGCAAGATGTCGTGTATGCGATGCCGAATGTGGGTGGAAAGTTTGTGATGGTACATGGAAAGTTGTGTGGAGTCAATTGGCATATTGTCGATGTTGCGTTCCGGGAAACCTCGTCGATAGAGGATATTGGTAATACGATTATTACTGTTGCTTCCCCTATAACGATAATAGAATGCGGGGAAGCATATTTCTCTTTTGTTCGAGGTTTGCGCTCACAGCTGTCCGGTGTACGGGTCATGCGGGAATACACCGACATGGACAGGAGGATTGCGGCTACGTCAGATTATGTAAGGAGTCATATTTTGTTTGATGAAAGCAAATTCAATGATAATGTCGAGTATGCGATGTTCATGAGTAATTTGCTTGACTACAAACGGGGTGGTGAAAAGAGGGAAGCCAGTGCGGTTCTGAGTGGTTTTATTAAGTTCGTAGTAAAGTCGTTTTCAAACGAGTGATTCTTTTAACTTGTTGTATCATTGGTTGTTATTTTCTGTTTTGATAGTTTGGAAAAAATCAGGATTTTGGCTGATTGGAGCAATTGACTGATTTTGTGTTTTTCTTTGTTGAAAAGCACAATTCATGAATTTTATACAAAGAATATTCGGCACCAAAGAATTCCGAACGGCAACGATTGAGAAAGAAGATAAGGTTCTGTTGTCGGCGGATTCGAGTTTGTCGGAACATACTGTGCTGCGATTGCAAGAGATATTGAGAAATATCGAAATGTTTGCTCGGCCTCGTGTTGTCAGCGCCAATTTTATGACTTTGTTTGGGACGGTTCCCGAGGTATTTTGGCCGATTGATTATATAGCTAAACGAATAAGTGAAGCACATTACGACCTTAAACGGGTTAAAGACGATAGTGTTGTGTGGTGTAACCGACTCAATGTCGATCGTATTCTCAGTAAACCGAATCCTCTTATGAGTTGGAGGGAGGTTGTTTATCAACATTTTGTTTACAAGCTGGTTACAGGCAATGCTTTTTTACGGGCAGCCATGCCCGATTCGATGGGTGCGGATACGCTTAAATGTCAATGGTGTTCTAATTATTGGGAGTTGCCGGCGGATAAGGTAACGGTTGAGCCGGTAACTTACAGTTATGGTATTCCCATATTCGGAATAGCAGATAAAGAGGAGCTGATAAAGGGCTATAAATTAGCTGTCAGTCCGTATACCGGATTGCTTATACCTCACTACCAGATATGGCATGACCGGGACGGATTACCGGAATGCTTGAATGGATACAACTATCTCAAATCTAAAAGCCGTTTGCTGTCTGTAATGAAACCCATTGCTAATCTTATTGCTGTGTATGAAGCCCGAAATGTGATATATGTGAAGCGGGGAGGGCTCGGTTTTATTGTGGCAACGAAAGCGGATGAAACGGGGACTGTTGCCCTTGACCCCGATGAGAAGAAAGAGCTCCGTAAAGAGATAGACGGAAACTATGGTATTGGTGAGGGGAAATCCCCATACGGGGTAACAGATATACCAATCAACTTTGTTCGTACAAACTTATCCATATCCGAGTTGCAACCGTTTGATGAAACGCTGGAAGACGCGATAAAGATCGCATCGATATATGGCATTCCGGCTATACTCGTCCCTCGTAAAGACCAATCGACGTTCAGCAATCAAGATACGGCTGAAAAGAGTGTTTATACATCGACTATTATTCCGGCCGCAAAACGGTTCTGTGAAGAGTTGACCCTTTTTCTCGGCTTGGAACAGAAAGGATATTATCTCGATTGTGATTTTAGCGACGTTTCGTGTTTGCAGACAGGGCGTAAAGAGGCAGAAACCGTAAAAGATATGATACTCAAAAGAGGTCTCATGGCATTTAATGCCGGATTATGCACCCTTGATGATATACGTGCTCAGTTACATGAGGATCGGCGGGCTGATACGATTCCATTGTTTGGTAAGCTGAAATTTGAGATGACTCCGGAAGAATTAGAAAAGATAAACACCATAGTTA
>OCQB01003115.1_pt1 | contig 10146 bp, 17 predicted proteins | sample 1538631 | NCBI WGS metagenome assembly OCQB01 (sample SAMN04571713, study PRJEB22368) | human gut metagenome | biome: human gut; material: stool | host: Homo sapiens | place: Luxembourg | collected 2012-10-19 | reverse complement strand
CTCACCATAGTTCTGAGCATCGGACAACTCAGTTCGAGCCCGTTTATATAGTGAATCAACTCGTGTCAAGTAACCCGAGGAATTCAGCTGTGGAACGTCAATAGGATCTGTAGAACGGAGGTGGAACTGTTGCTTCCTTCGCTTTGGGATCAGATCAGAATACAATGATTGGAGAATGGCATTGGAAATAGAAACAGATCTATATATGATCAAATACAATTCAAGCAAACATTTTGAGTGAAGCATCGGACATACAAAAGGAATGAAAAGATTCCATAAAGGACGATTCTGATAAAGATTCAATCATATTCAACACTTCTTTCTCCTTTGATGCTATCATTTGGAAATGATTGGATAGAATCTTCACCGATTCACAAGCAATCTCTTTCGAAATGTAACTCCCTCCTGAAAGAACCAATGAAGATTGCCATACAACTTCTCCTACAAGAACAGGAGAGTACATTTCTCCCGCTCCAGCATGTAATCCCTTCATCATCACTTTCTCTACACATTCAGTGATCTCTCCAAGAGAAGTATCATTTCGAATGAAAATTAGATCAATGGAAGGATTTTTATGACTAATGATTTGTTTGATTCTCTCTTCCATACATCCCCAAACAATTAGAATCAGTAAATTCAAATCACATATACACTCTTTGATCACTTCAGTCATCTTTGCTTCACACCATTCATTCCAATCTTCTTCATTCCACCATCCAGCTTTAGGTGAGAATGGTATCTGATATGACTGGATGTGTACTGATCGAATAGGAGAAGTATTGACCAAAATATTCAGGCAAGATGAAGAAGTGTCTGTATCTCCTTGTACGCCCCATCTCACTAGCATTCTCCCAATCGCTTCCATTACTGATTGCTCAGTCCAACGACTTGATGGCTTCAGATCCAGATTCACTTGCAGGAACCGACACACACTGTCTGAATGAGGACGAATACTCCCACTCACGGCACAGTAACGATAACTCTCTCGAATTCGACGCTGTTTCGCTTCTTCTCGAATACGCTGTCTCTCCACTTCCATTGCTCGCTTCACCTCCTCCATCTGACAATCACTAACCCCATACTCACCTACTCGAGATGATAGTTTTGCTAATGTTTCTTCAATACGGTCATGAACAGACTGATGACGGTTTTTGAGGGTATTCATGGAATTGTCAATTTTCGTACAGAATTGGGTCAATTCCGAATCCAGAGACTCTAATGCATGTTGATAGTCTTGATAGATATGAACCACTTTACGCACATGTTCAGCTTCCAATTTAGCTTCTTGCTGTGCCAACCTCTCTAATCGTTTCTGTTCTTCCTTCTCTTTCTCCTCTTTCTCTTTCCTCTCTCTCTCTGCCTTGGCTCTCTCTCTCTTCTCTGCTTCCTGCTTCAATCTCTTTTCCTCTCTCTCCTTCTTCTCCTTCATCTCATTAACTATCTCTTTCTGTTCGTTCTCATCCAACACCAGAGAGAATGAATACACATCAGATTCGATATCTCCCATCTCTAAGGGAGTTTCATCCTCATGTGAGGGTGATGTTCTAGAGAGGGTCATATCATCAGCAAGAGAGAAACAGAAGGTGGACTCTGGAAATAAGCCCTGAACAGGTTGATCCTGAAATGCCTGGAATCCTGCAGGAAGGAGAAGGAGCCTGAGAAGATTCTGTTTCTTGGGGAAGTGAGACCCAGGGAGAAGGAGTGGACGGAGTGAGAGTATCAGGCGGTGGAGTGAAAGTGATGGTAGGAACAGCAGGAGATGGAACACCAACAGTAGTGGATCCCTCTCTAAAGCGTTCAGGGCCAGATCCTCGGAAGAAACTCTCCAACCCCTCCTTCTCTTCCTCACCTGGAAGTACTTCTGCAGGAGCTAGTGGCTGAGGCACAGCATAGCGGAGGGATACAGATCCCTCAGGGAGATCCAGTAAAGAAGGTGGTGCCTCCACACTGGCTCCCAAGACAATATCTTCAAGAGAATAAATCCTGACGATTATTGGAATGACTAAAATCTACCCGATTTTTTCCTGAATACGATAATATGGTTCTCGGAATGGTAATTTTGCTTTGATGAAGTGTTTAGCCAATTTCACAGGTTCTGTAGAAAGAGAGTCAGCATCGGCAATCACATGAGTGGTTGGATTATAGATCAAATGATACGGTGAGAGCACTAACTCGACCTCATTCGGATTACAGAATAACAGATCACAAATAGCTGGGTAGGTTAATGGCTGATGTCGTTCTGTTTGTTGGATAAACCACGCTCCAATTGTACGAACTATAGTGAAACTGGGCTAGTAATTCATACTTTGACGAATTTGACCATAAAAGAATAAAATGACCAAAAGAGGAGGTAATTTAGCAAATGCAGAATTCAAGGCTAATAGTTGATTTGTCTAAAATCACACGAAAATAGAAAGCTTACCTCCAATATATCAACCAAACGAAGTGCTCCTTGAAAGAAGAGATTGTTTCGATATTGCTGTTCTGGAGAAACCAGCTTATTCACAGCTTCTAGAATCATCTGCACTTTCATCACAGCATCTGTAAATTCAATCTGAACAATTCATGGAATGACAAAAATCGAACCTTCTTTTCACGAATAGCCCGTTGGTTATTTTTGTGAATGATATAATAGCTAAGAACTTCCCCACAGTTCTCTAAACAAGAATACTGACCTATTTATGAGTCCGCCAGAAAACATGAAAAACCGCTCTCAATCGCCTTCTTATAATAGTCCACTAATTCTGCAAACCATTTCTCAAAGGAAGTATCCCGCGAAGAAATGAAGTCTGTTTCACCATAGCAGTAGTGTGTGAAAAGAATAAGGAACCGAATCATATACTCGAGAAGGCGAATCACCACGGGAAGTTGATCTAAATGGCAAGGATACAAAACTTGTACTTAGACAATCATCACCTTGATAACGCAAATCTCGATAGACCATTTTGAAACGATCATGAACGAAAGCAAAGACTGCTGAGAAAGTAACCACACGCTTTCTGGAAATGAAACCAAAATCGATTTGGATACTTAAGACGATCATCCTGACAGTTAGCAAACTTTAGACAGTTGTGAATGAGATAGAGGACCGTTTTCTCAAGAATCACAGGAGGACTATATGAAAACAGATCGAAATTAGGTTACCGAAGGATTTGAGGATTCTTGACCTCATCGGAATTGGCACGAGCATACAACTTAACCAACATGTCCTCTTGTTTCAATGGAATTCCGGTACTTTCATCAATCACATGCGGAGAAACACCTTCCAAAAAGTGGATCATATCGCGTTGCTCCGATTCCGCATAACTACAACAATAATCACGAATAATCGCTCCCTATACTCTAAACCTTTTGTCTTCTCGATTCGCTTTGTGCATTCTTCAATCGGACACATTCTCAAGCAAGTCGCCGATTTATTTGTTAACGGTCCATTCGCACCGTTCAAATCATCTTGCAGAAGACGATAAGCATTTCGATAATACTTACTCATCTTCTGAAAAAGAATTGTGTGAGTCATTCTTATCTTCACATTCTCAGTATGCCTCCAAAGAAAACATCAGCAGCAATGAATAAGAAAGGCATATCTGAGAAGGGGAAGATAAAGGAGTTGATGGAACAACCTACTGTCAAAGTGGAAAAGATTGCATTTTCATTTACTGCAACAGCGAATCTGAATGATGGAGGCGAGATTGCTGGAAATGTCCCGTATCTGTGGGCTTCTAAGAATTCGATGATTCGATGTGCATTAACATACGGAGATACAGTGATTGTGCAGACAATCAAGGAAGACAAAAAGCTCCTAGCAAGTAAGACGTTTTCTATGTTGTCATTGTTCAGTTGCTTCTATTCAATTGATGAAGGGACTAAAGGAAACGGAAGTTCTGTGTTCAGAGTCTCTCTTTCGGTGTCTTTCTCCATCAATGGATGTGATACCAGTTACTGTGTATCGTCTGGCGCCCAACTCAATTGTCTCAGATGCAAATCATCTATCTATTTCTGTAGGTTGTAAATCAACCCTATGAAGTAGTTATTCTACAGTCGAAATCAGCTTGATCGATTTAACAAAGATAGAGCTACAACAAACAGCAACCAAGACTTCATTCACACAGTCCTCATGACCATGATTGGAACTAAAGTGTTGAAAGGACAAAGTGTATTGTTCTCATACATGGGAGTGATTGTGTATCCTTATTCTTATTGATAGGTAACAATTCGTGGTGTGATTACAGATCTCTCAATCCAACTTCCTCCAGAGATGGATACGAAAGAATACGTTGTGATTGGACATGTTAATCACAATACACAGATCCAATTCTTCTTTCAGGACGATTCGGTTATAACATCTCCAGAACAGCCTCTCTCCTCATCAACATCGATTGGTCAACTTGTAGGCGGATTAGAAGGACCCAAACAGCAATTACAAGAAATCCTAAATTCGGCTCTATTTTTGTCATCTCGATATAAAGAGCTTCATATTCCTGTACCAAAAGGGGTTTTGTTATATGGTCCTCCAGGTTCAGGAAAGACTCTGTTGGTACGATCACTTGTCTCATGTTTCCACACTTCTTTCTTCACTGTCAGCATATCAGCTCTGGTTTCACAGTATCTCGGAGAGAGTGAACGTAGACTCACTGAACTCTTCAACCAGGCACGTCTCGCTGCTCCTGCCATCATCTTCCTTGATGAGATTGATGCATTGTGTCCACCACGTGATCGAGCTAATGCTACCAGCAGCCGACTGTGTTCACTTCTACTGGCCCTGTTTGATGAGGTTAGTGAAAGAGTGGTTGTGATCGGAGCTACAAATCGGTAGGATTTATGGAATGGTATAAATCGAGACCAAATTCACTGGATTCAGCATTGCGTAGACCAGGTCGATTTGATCGTGAGATCGAAATCGAGGTTCCAACAGTCGATGAGAAGAGATCAATCATTCATGTGAGATTGCATCATGATGGTGATCAGCTAGGTATTACTGCAATCAGTTGACCATCGATTGACAGAGGAAGATGTAGATTGGCTTGCTGCTCACAGTAATGGATTTACGGGTGCTGATCTTCGCTTACTCTTCACAGATGCTTGTTTGCTGGGAATGGATGAGAAGGCACTGACAGGGAGTCGAAGGGATGTTACTCTGTAGGAGAGAGAGAGGTGTGTTATTTAGTTGTTTGGAGGATGTGAAGCGAGCACTACCTCGTATTCGTCCTTCAGCTCTGCGAGAGATTACTGTAGTGAGTCCAAATGTTCATTGGAGTGATATTGGAGGGTTAGAGACGGTAAAGAGCAAAATGAAGGAATTGATAGAATGGCCCATGTTATATGCCTCACAGCTGGCAAGATTTCATATCAACCCTCCTAAAGGAGTGCTATTGTATGGTCCTCCTGGTGACTTATATGGATACTCCTGATTGATAGGATGTTCTAAAACACTGTTAGCAAAAGCTGTAGCAACTGAAGCAAACATGAATTTCATATCAGTGAAGGGACCTGAACTGTATTCGAAATATGTAGGAGAGAGTGAACAAGCTCTAGCGACCGTATTTAGGAGAGCTCGTTTAAGTGCTCCATGTGTGATATTCTTCGATGAGATAGACGCTTTTGCTGTTGACCTGTGATGAGAGGATTGAATAGTAGAGTGCTCGTAGTAGCAGTAGTGGCGTCACTGAACGTGTGGTAAGTCAATTCCTTACTGAATTAGATGGTATTCATATGTTGAAGCGGGTTTGAATTACATGAACAAATGAAGAATAGGTCCTGGTGATTGCTGCTACCAATCGACCTGACCTGCTTGATGTAGCATTACTTCGACCTGGTCGACTTGACACTCATATCTTTCTTGGATTACCAGATTTGGAAGCTCGTGAGAAGATCCTCAATGTCCATCTGAAGGCAGTTCCTCTAGCTGATGATGTGGTTGTAAGAGAAATTGCTGAAAAAACGGAAGGGTATAGTGGTGCAGAGTTGGCAGCTGTGTGTACAGAAGCATCTATGGAAGCATTGGACGAGAATATCAACGCTGAAGCAGTACATCAAACCCAGTTATTGCACTCACTAGCAGTTGTGAGACCAAGAACAAGTCCCGAACTTCTTCAACTCTATTTGCGTTTCAATGAAAAGAGGAAATGGGTTGTTTGTTCACGTAATGGTTTCAAATAAGATTGAGTGGAATTTCAAACAAACACTTAACCTCTTCTACATCTACGTAAGTGGACTGACATGACATAAATGGAATCCAAAAAGAACACCAAGAACTGATATTCAAATGGAAATTAACATCACGCTAATTACACAAACACCACTCTTGCACTTGCATGAAAGACACTGGTGGAAAAAATAAACCAATGGCTGATATTAAAGTGCGTATAGGAACCTCAGAATGCCAACCTACCTCCAAAATATAGAAATGAAGATAAAAGTGAACAAATGACGCCATGCCCCATGCCTCAAAAGAGCCCCAAAGGAGTGGCAATAAACGAGCTCCTATATGGAATTCCATAACCAACTTGTTCGCTAATACAATTCTAATGCAAGCTCAACAAGGCGTCTCTACGTCCAGGAAGATATGCATTCGATTGCTACCTTCGACGATGAAAGTTGGTGCACTCCAAGAATTACTAGCCAAAGAAGGGTTTGAATGTCACCAACAATATGAACTTCTCTATTATGTCCAGGGGAGTCAGCTGTTAAGATGATATGCTACTCTGATGTCTAGCTCTCTCTCTCACTCTCGTTGTTACCTTTCAGTGAAAGAAGAAGATACAGTGAAACGATTAGTCAAAGTATTTGATCGAAAATCACTTCAGAATTCTCCTCGTTACTCTTGTATCTGTATTTGATGAATAGAAAAGATATCTGTAATTCTATCGCCATACCAGATGATATCGAGCAGTCTTCCAAACCGATCGTCTCCTATTGAAGAAGATCCTGATTATCAATTGTTCTTAGAAAATGAAACCGTATCCAATGAATGAAGAGTTGAATTGATAGAAATCGCTATCAAATCCTGAAGATATAGAAGAGACACCAATCTTATCGGACCAAGCAAATGATGAAGATCCTGTATTAACCAAATTCTTAGAACAAGTGAATGCAACAATAAAATCTCCAAAAGCCCGTTCTTCTAGATGGGAAGATTTTTACCAAAAGAAGAGAAGAGAAATATTGGCCAAAGAGAGTAAACCTAAGAAAGGAAAGAGGGCTGCATGGAGACGAGATGTAAATAAACGAGCAGCTGAATATGCAGATCGTGAAATGGAAAAAAGATCCCAGTCGGAGACCACAAATGATTCTCCATCTGCGAGTAATGAAGATAGTCAGAATTCTACAACGATACCCAAAGGGAATCCAACGGTTCGGATTCATAAGCAGATTCCTGCTAAACCCACTCCTTCTCAACCATCTGAGAAGGCTACTCCTATTGTTCAGATGCCTGCTAAAGCAACTCCTTCTCCCCAACCATCTGCTAAACCTAGCCCAGCTCCAACCCCTGTAAAACCAACAGTCGGATCACCTACACAACCTGCTCCAATTCATAAACCTGGAGCCAAGCCCAATCCTATACGAGTTGTTAAACCTGGTAACAAATCGAGTCCTGCTCCCAAATCGAAATCGACTTCTGCACCCACAAGAATCGTAGTTGCAGCGAAACCAAAAAGACCAAGGCGAGTGAACCCATCTGAACAGTAAAGGCGCTTGTTTGTTATGAGTCACAATCATGAAAAGGATTCTATGTGAACACTGTGGCGTTAATAATGTTGGAGTGCTATTATTGTAATCAAGTGTAGGCGACAATACGACGTCCTAAAACAGGTCAACGTGTTTGCAAGGAATGCTTCTTTGAAATGTTTGAAACAGAAGTTCATGAAACGATTATAAAAGAAGAAATGTTCAAACGAGGACAGCGAATCGCAATTGGAGCTTCGGGGGGGAAAGGTGGGTCAGTTCTTTTTATTTAACTCTAGATAGTACAACTCTCGCATATGTCCTCGCAACTTTGAACAAGCGGTATGACTACGGATTGGACTTGTTTTTACTTTCAATCGATGAAGGAATCGTTGGATATCGAGACGGTTCACTAGAAACAGTAAAGCAAAATGCCATCGATTATCAACTACCTCTACAAATATACAGCTATAAAGTTGGAGTTCGGCTCAGAATAGGAATTGTTTGGATATACCATGGATGAGATCGTTCAGCAAACATGTGATAGTACTGGTTTCACCAAGGCGTGTAGTTACTGTGGCGTGTTTCGTCGTCAAGCCTTGAATATTGGTGCTAAACGAAGCAAAGCAGATCTCATCGCCACAGGTCACAACGCTGATGATAATGCAGAAACAGGTAAGATTTATTGAACAGATAACGATATTAGTGATTATGAATTTGTTTCGAGGAGACATCAATCGCTTAACTCGTACTAATGTTACAGAAGACGCTTCAATCGTACCTCGATGTAAGCCACTGAAGTAGGAATAAAATAGTCTGTTACTGGCAGAATGTGTTATCAGAAGGAGATCGTTCTGTACGCTCATTTCAAGAAACTTCTCTATTTCTCCATTGAGTGTACATATGCTAAATATGGTTATCGCGGGAATAGTAAGTGAATGAAGATGATCTGATGTAGTGAGACAGTTTTTGGCAAAAGCACAACTGATTCGACCAGAGATTGTTTCGAACGTCATTGAGACGAATCGTTTGAGAAAGTGGACAGAATGAAAAATAGAGTGGTTGAAACCAACAGAGAGCACAGTACGGAAACAACCGACAGTCACATTGTGTGAGAAATGTGGTTCTCCATGTAGTCAGAGAGTGTGTCAGTGTTGTTCATTGCTTCAAGTATTGGATTCTAAACAGTATCAAAACTTTTATTGTGTTTGTTAACAATGATGTCACTAAACGAATGTTACATTACTCTCAAATCGTTGAATCCAATCTGATTCACCATAGAACTCACATCGGATACATCGGAATAATTCTGTTTGTTTCTTACGAAGAACTTCATTCATTCGTTCTTTCGCGTCTTCAATCATTGCTTGGTCACCAAAACAGATACTTCTCATCTTCTCTTCATCATTCTTTCTCAAACATTTCACATAGTTGTCAATCACAATTCGACTTGTTTTCAATAGCAGACAATGATTCATATCAAATTGTGCCCCACTCATTCTCAACATCACAGACACCTCACCAACAGATTTGCACAACGCTGTACTGTTTTCAAACCAATCCACATTTGTATCACTGTTCTGTCTTAAGTAATATCTCCAAACCCATTCTATTCATAAGACATGACGCAACATACATACTAGAAATATCAACATTTTCTGGAATTCCAGGAATGGCCTTTATTTCTTGGATACATTGATCATACATGTGTCTCATATTGATAGCATCTGGCAGTGTAAGCAATAAGCAATATGTTGGAGAGAATGCCACAGCAGAAGTGATCATATGAGGATGCTGAAGAAGGAGGGCGACGTATGTATCTATTCCACAGAGAGGAATCAAAAAATCTGAATCGGGAGAATGATAAATCCGATAGCAAGATGAAGCTGTAGGTGAATGAACTGTAAGAAGAATCTCGTTTTTAGATGTGAGTTTCACTTTCGGATCGAATGACACAATTTGAGTCTATTTTAGGAATACGATATATCAACCTACTTGACCAAGAAACAATCCGTTATGTTGAAGTCGAGTCAACGAAGGAGAATAATTCACTAGCAATGAACCAGTATGCTGTTGAATCCTTTCAACTATCAACTGAATCTATCCATAATTCTGCATTGACAAATATACCTCTGAAATTTTCCAATTCTGTGGCAGATGCAGAGACACTTCTCGTGTCAACTCTTCATCCAAAGGACTTGTGTTTGGACCTTGAAGCACTAGTTCAAAATCTTCTCGATTCTGATCAGTCCACTGATCAGGATTCACACCATCCAACAATGAGATAACTCTCACAAACTTGGAATCAGCAATTGCCCGGAATTCGCGACTCATTGTCTCAGCTTCTATCACCAGGTTGGGAGTCTGGCGCTGAAGAGCAGCTACCAATGCAGGATCCAATACCTCCTGTCGAGCCAAGAGTGTCACCATAAACTTCGCTGCCAGTTCCTTGTTGGATGGAATGAGAGCGAGGAGAGATGTGAT
>OCQB01003114.1_pt1 | contig 10151 bp, 8 predicted proteins | sample 1538631 | NCBI WGS metagenome assembly OCQB01 (sample SAMN04571713, study PRJEB22368) | human gut metagenome | biome: human gut; material: stool | host: Homo sapiens | place: Luxembourg | collected 2012-10-19 | reverse complement strand
CGTGCAGGGCTACACCGGCACCTACAAGGGCGTGCGCGTGAGCGTGATGGCGAGCGGCATGGGCATCCCGTCCATCGCCATCTACTCCAACGAGCTCTACACGCAGTACGGCGTGGAGAACATCATCCGCGTCGGCTCCGCGGGCGCGATGCGCGCGGATATGGAGCTCGGCAGCGTGTGCGCCGGCATGGGCGCCTGCACCAATTCCGACTTCGCCGGCCAGTATGAGCTCGGCGGCACCTTCGCCCCCATCTGCGACTACGAGCTGCTCTCCGCCGCGGTGGAGAGCGCAAAGGAACTGGGTGTGAAGATGCCGGTCGGCAATCTCTATTCCTCCGACACGTTTTATGACGCGGCGGGCCGCAACGCCCGCTTCGGCAAGATGGGCATTCTCGCAGTCGAGATGGAGGCCGCCGGTCTCTACTGCACCGCCGCCTACGCCGGCAAGCGCGCGCTTGCCATCTGCTCCATCTCCGATAACCTCGTCACCGGCGAGGAGCTTTCCGCCGACGAGCGGCAGACCACCTTCACCAACATGATGAAGATCGCGCTCGAGGTCGCGGTCAAGATGGAGAACAAAGAATAAGGAGCGTTTTCCCCATGCGAGTCATCGACATTGAAAACATCACCGAGGCCATGCGCGACGACACGCGCTTTGTCCTGCGCTGCGAGGAGGTCTTTCACGACAAGATCAGCGCCGCCGCGGCGAGCATCCTGATGAACAAGAGCAAAAAGCCGCTCGTCTGCCTGACCGGCCCGAGCGGCAGCGGCAAGACCACCACCGCCATGCGCCTGAAGGCGTACCTGGAAAACCTCGGCGTAAAGGTGTGCCTGCTGAGCATGGATAATTTCTTCCTGCCGCTCGACCAGCGCCCGCCGGAGGCGTCGGACTGGGAATCCCCCCTGTGCGTGAACCGCGATCTGCTCATCGACTGCATCCACCGCCTGTCCGACGGCGAGGAGGTCGAGCTGCCCATCTATGATTTCAAGAGCGGCACCACCGGCAGCTGGTTCAGGATGCAGGGCGACCGCGACGCCGTTATCATCGCCGAGGGCATCCACATGCTCAACCCGCTGATCTTCGACCGCGTGCGCGACATGGCGACCGGCGTTTACGTCGCGCCCCGCACGCGCATCATCACCACGCACGACAAGATCGTCCGTCCCGAGCAGCTGCGCGTGGCGCGCCGCATGATCCGCGACTATCAGGGCCGCGGGCACTCCCTGCGCCAGACGGTCGAGCGCGCCGAGAGCGTGGACCGCGGCGAGCGGAACTATATCATGCCCAATAAGCCCAACGCGGGCATCCACATCGACACCTTCCACGACTACGAGCCGTGCATCCTCGCGCGCTATCTCAAGGAGATCCCCGAGTTCTACACCCAGCTTGACGACGCCTTCATCGACGAGCACGGGCTGACCGACCTCTTCGAGGTCGTCAACTCCGTTCCGCCGCTCAAAACCGATTACGTCCCGCGCGACTCCATCGTGCGCGAGTTCGTCGGCGGCAGCATTTTCCAATACTGAGCAAAGAGAGACCGCGTCTGCGGTCTCTATTTGTGCGCTTTCACCATGAAGCTTTTGCCAAAAATTCACACTTTTCAGCAAATATGACTTGCCCTTTTGAAAAAACCTTGCTATAATACGCTCGAAGTCATGTCCGTGATATGATTTCAAAAAATTGTAAGGAAGGTTTGCACTATGAAGAAGTTTTTTGCTCTGCTTCTCTCCCTCGCTATGGTCCTCGCGCTCGTAGCCTGCGGTCAGAAGGACCCCACCCCCGACACGCCCGATACGCCCGACGATCCCCAGACTAAGGTCGAGTACAAGGTCGCCATGATCACCGACTACGGTGACATCACCGACCAGTCCTTCAACCAGACCACCTATGAGGCCTGCAAGGCGTTTGCCGAGGACAACAGCATCGAGTTCAGCTACTTCAAGCCCGCCGGCGATAACACCGCCGACCGTGTCGCCATGATCGAAAAGGCCGTTGACGAAGGCTTCAACGTCATCGTCATGCCCGGCTATGCCTTCGGCGGCGCCATCGTTGAGGCCGCTCCCGAGTTCCCCGATGTGAAGTTCATCGCGCTCGACGTCGCCGCCGGCGATCTGCTCGAGACCGCCGTTGCCAAGGCCGGCGAAACTTACGACTACACCCCCGAGAATTGGGACCTCAACAAGTACGTTGACATGAGCAATGTCTACTGCGCGGTCTATCAGGAAGAGCTGTGCGGCTACATGGCCGGTTACGCGGCTGTGAAGCTCGGCTATAAGAACCTCGGCTTCCTCGGCGGCATGTCCGTTCCCGCGGTCGTCCGTTACGGCTACGGCTTCGTGCAGGGCGTTGACGCCGCTGCCAAGGATCTGGGCCTCACCGATGTCAAGGTCAACTACATCTACGGCGGCCAGTTCTTCGGCGACGCCGACATCACCGCTGTGATGGATACCTGGTATCAGGGCGGCACCGAGGTCGTCTTCGCCTGCGGCGGCGGCATCTACACCTCCGCGGTTGACGCTGCCAAGAAGGTGGGCGCCAAGGTCATCGGCGTTGACGTCGATCAGGCGGGTGTCATCGCCAAGTATGCCGGCGTGGACGGCATGACCGTCACCTCCGCCATGAAGGGCCTCTATCCCGCGACCTACGACACCCTCACCGACGTTATCGTCAACGGCAACTGGGACAAGTATGTCGGCAAGATCGCAACGCTCGGCCTCGTTTCCGGCACCGATCCCGAGGCGAACTACGTCCAGATCCCCATGGGCGACGGCACCCAGTGGTCCGACAGCTTCACGCAGGACGACTATAAGGCCATGGTGAAGGATATGTTCGACGGCAAGATCACCGTCAGCAACAACACCAGCAGCGATGTTAGTGCTGCCGACTTCGCCACCGTCATCACGGTCGACGATCAGGGCTCCATCAAGGGCTAAGCGCTTTATCGCAAGTACATACGGAGAGACGGGCAGCCGCCCGTCTCTCTTTTTTTGCCGAAAAACGAAAAAATCATACGATTTTGCCAAATTGACTTTGCTTTATGGAAGCGGGTATAGTATACTGTAAGATATTCATGGTTTCCGTCCCCGCACATCCCCAACGCGGCGGGCCATCAAAACGGAAGGAGGGCGAAACATCTTGGGATCACCGTATGCCATTGAGATGCTCAACATCACCAAACGATTCCCCGGTATTATCGCCAACGACAACATTACGCTTCAGCTCAAAAAGGGCGAGATCCACGCCCTGCTGGGCGAAAATGGCGCGGGCAAGTCCACGCTCATGAGCGTGCTCTTCGGTCTGTACCAGCCCGAGGAGGGCGTCATCAAAAAGGATGGACAGGTCGTGTCCATCAAGGACCCGAACGATGCCAACGCGCTTGGCATCGGCATGGTCCACCAGCACTTCAAGCTGGTGGAATGCTTCACCGTGCTCGACAACATCATCATGGGCGTGGAGCCCACGAAGCACGGCTTTCTGCAAAAGGCCGAGGCCCGCGAAAAGGTCCTCGCCCTGAGCGAGAAGTACGGCCTGCACGTTGACCCCGACGCGCTCATTGAGGACATCACCGTCGGTATGCAGCAGCGCACCGAGATCCTCAAGATGCTCTACCGCGAAAACGAGATTCTGATCTTCGATGAGCCGACCGCCGTCCTCACCCCGCAGGAGATCGACGAGCTCATGCAGATCATGCGCAACCTCGCCGCCGAGGGCAAGAGCATCCTCTTCATCTCCCACAAGCTCGCCGAGATCATGGCGGTCGCGGACCGCTGCTCGGTGCTGCGCAAGGGCAAGTACATCGGCACGGTCGAAACGGCCAACACCACGATGGAGGAGCTGTCGGCGATGATGGTCGGCCGCAGCGTCAGCTTCCATGTGGACAAAAAGCCCGCCGAGCCGGGCGAGGTCGTCCTCGAGGTCGAGGGCATGACCATGGCCTCCAAGCTCCACAAGAACAATGCCGTCAAGAACGTTTCGCTCAAGGTCCGCCGCGGCGAGATCGTCTGCCTTGCCGGCATCGACGGCAACGGCCAGACGGAGTTCGTCTACGGTCTGACCGGCTTGGAGCCGCTCGTTTCCGGCTCCGTCAAGCTCTGCGGTAAGGACATCACCCATGCGTCCATCCGCCAGCGCAGCGTGATGGGCATGAGCCACATCCCTGAGGACCGTCACAAGCACGGCCTTGTGCTCGACTATTCGCTCGAGGACAACATGGTGCTCCAGCGCTACTTTGAGCCGGAGTTCACCGACAAGGCGGGCTTCCTGCGCCGCAGGAACATCCGCACCTACGCCGAAAAGCTCATCGAGCAGTACGACGTGCGCTCCGGCCAGGGCGCCGTCACCCCGGCGCGCAGCATGTCCGGCGGCAACCAGCAGAAGGCCATCGTCGCCCGCGAGATCGACAAGGATCCCGAGCTGCTCGTCGCCGTGCAGCCGACCCGCGGTCTGGACGTCGGCGCCATCGAATACATCCACCGCCAGCTCGTCGCGCAGCGCGACGAGGGCAAGGCGGTCCTGCTCGTGAGTCTGGAGCTGGACGAGGTCATGGACGTGCCCGACCGCATCCTCGTCATGTACGAGGGCGAGATCGTCGGCGAGCTCGACCCGAAAAAGACCACGCAGGAGGAGCTGGGCCTCTACATGGCAGGCGCGAAGAGAGATGAGGTGAAGGCATGAAAAAGAATATTTTCAAAAGCGGCGGCTTCCAGTCGCTGCTGGCCTCCCTCCTGTGCATCGTGCTGGGACTGTTCCTCGGCTACCTTGTGCTGCTGCTCATCAATCCCGCGGGTGCGGGCGAGGCCATTCTTACGGTCATCAAGAACTTTATGACCTACAACCGCCCCGCCTCACAGCTGAAATATTTCGGCAATACGCTCGTCAAGACCGCGCCGCTGCTGATGTGCGCGCTGGCGATCCTGTTTGCCTACAAGGTGGGCCTCTTTAACATCGGTGCAGCCGGGCAGTACTGCGCCGGCGTGGCGCTGAGCCTGTACGCGGCGCTCGGCCTCGGCTGGAGCTGGCTTCCGTGTATGCTGCTCGCCATTTGCGGCGGCGCGATCCTCGGCGGCATTTCCGGCCTGCTCAAGTCCTACTGCAACGTCAACGAGGTCATTTCCGGCATCATGCTCAACTGGATCGTGCTGTATCTGACCAATATGCTTCTCACCACGGTGAAGGAGGACGCCAGCCCCTACACCAAGGTGCTCGCACACATCAACGAATCTGCCGTGCTGCCCTCGCTGGGGCTCGGCGCGCTCTTCAACAACAACCAGTACGTCGGTCTCGCGATCCCGCTGTCCGTGCTGATGGCGATCCTCGTGTGGGTCGTGCTGGAAAAGACGAAGTTCGGCTATGAGCTCAAGGCCACCGGCTACAACAAGAATGCCGCCAAATACTGCGGCATGGCGGAAAAGCGCAACGTCATTCTCAGCCTTATGATCTCCGGCGCGCTCGCCGGCATGGGCGCGGCGATGCTCTACCTCACCGGATATGAGCAGTGGCAGTGCTCCACCTCCTCCGTCCCTGCGATGGGCTTCAACGGCATCGCCGCGGCCTTCCTCGGCGGATTGAACCCCATCGGCACCGTGCTCGCCTCGTTCTTTATCCAGCACATCACGGCGGGCGGCGCGTATGTGGATAAGTCCATGTACTGCGCGCAGATCTCCGATCTGATCTCGGCGCTCATTATCTATCTCTGCGGCTTTGTGCTGTTCATGAAGCACGCGATGAATTCCTACGCGGCCAAGCGTGAGGAGAAGGCGGCATTGAAGGCCAGGGCAGTCGAAGCGCAGGCCCGGGCTGAGGCCGGGAAAGGAGGCGATCAGTAATGGTACTGCTGCTGCAATACACCCTGATTTTCGCTTCCGTGCTGATCCTGGTCGCCCTCGGCGGCTGCTTCGCGGAGCACTCCGGCGTCATCAACCTCGGCCTTGAGGGCATCATGATTATGGGCGCCCTCGGCGGCGCGCTGGCGATGCGCTACATTTCGCCCAATGTGCCCGCCATCGTGATGATCCTCGGCGTTCTGGCTATTTCGGCGCTGGTCGGCATGATCTATTCCTGCCTGTTGGCCGTGGCCTGCATCAACTTCAAGGCGGACCAGACGCTTGTCGGCACCGCGCTGAATCTGCTCGGTACCGCGGGTGCGACGGTCATCGTCAAGGCCATCAACACCGCTGCGAATCCCGATGACGTTTCCTCCATCGTGCAGTATGCCGGTGCGAAGAAGGCGTTCACCGTCAATCTCGGCTCGTTCGAGTTCAGCTGGTTCATGCTCGTGACCGCGCTGCTGCTCGCCGCGTCCTACGTCCTGCTCTATAAGACCCGCTTCGGCTTGCGCCTGATGGCGTGCGGCGAGCATCCGCAGGCGGCAGACAGCGTGGGCATCAACGTCTACAAGATGCGCTGGGCGGGCGTGCTGATCTCCGGCTTCCTCGGCGGCATCGGCGGCATCGTGTTCATTACTGCCGGTGTTTCCGAATGGCGCTTTGAGTACGGCGTGGCAGGCTTCGGCTTCCTGTCCCTCGCGGTCATGATCTTCGGACAGTGGAAGCCCCAGCGCATCGCGCTCGCGGCGCTCCTCTTCGGTCTGTTCCGCGCGCTCTCGAATGTCTACATGGGCTTTGGCTTCCTCACGGCGATGAACATTCCCAGTCCGGTGTACAACATGATGCCTTATATCATCTCTCTCATCGTGCTGGCGTTCACCTCCAAGCGTTCCCGCGCTCCCAAGGCGGAGGGCATCCCCTACGACAAGGGCCAGCGCTGAAAACATATCAACACGGCAAAAAGCAGTGGCTGCGATGCAGCCGCTGCTTTTTTATCGGTCGACTTTTACCATGCGTGCTTGGCGCGGGACTGCGCCTCGGTCATGCCGAAGAAGCTCATATCCACGCGCGTTCCCTGATCGCCCCAGGTCGTGTCGATGTGATAGGTCTTGCCGTCGAGCTCCGCGACGGTCCAGATGTGGTCGGTGTTCATAAGCGCGGTACACTCGATGCCCTCGAGCCGCAGCAGGAGGTCGTATGCTCCCGTGTAGCCGTCGCAGACGGCCACGCCGTCCACCAGTGCGCTATAGGCCAGATGGCTCAGAGAACTGCTGGAGACGGTCCCCTCATCGTAGACACAGTTGTTGCACAGCCAGACGTAGTAGGCCCGCGCCAGCTCATACTGTGTCATGTCGCCCGTCAGATAGCCGCTCTCCCACAGCGCGTCGTGGACGAGGATCGCGCGGGCGAGCGTTTCCTCACGGTATTTTTTGAGCTGCGCACCGTCACAGGCTGTCGAGGAGAAGGTCAGCAGCACCTTGCCGGAGGAATAGCTGCGGCAGGAGGTGGAGTTGTACATCTGCTCGCAATGGCGCTTGACGCCGACCGTAAAGGCGCGGGTGAGCTTTGCGACCCCCTCGTTGGTCAGCGCACGGTCGTATTGCAGAGTGATGCTGTCGGCGCCGTCGTGGAGCATCTTTCGGATCAGCGCGTCGATGGCGTTGGCGTCGTCGACTGCCGGCGCGGTGGAGACCTCGGCGGGCGCCGCAATCAGGTCGCCCCAGGTCGTACCGGCGGCGGAGCGATAGGAAAGACTTTGCCACGAGAGCGTCAGGCGCGCGGACGGCTCGACCATGCGCACGACCAGCGCCGCGAGCTCGCTGCGCTTGAGCGTATCATTCGGATGGAAGGAGCCGTCCTCGTCCACGCCGCCCACGATGCCCCACTTGTAGAGCCGGAGAATATCGCTCTGATAGGGCGTGTAATCGTCCACATCGGTGATGCGGCGGTGCGAGGCATAGCCGACGGTCACGGCCTCGGCGTTGCGCTCGTCGTAGCACTCCGTGCTGAGCGCGGGGGCCAGTACACCTGCCGTCTGCGCGCGCGTCGCGGCCTCCGGATAGTGGCCGTCAAGCTCGTCGCCGAGGCATTTCTCAGCCTTGAGATAGCGCACATAGGGCCGGTACCAAGCCTCGCCGGCTGCTGCCGCGGGGATCGCCGCACCGCGCTCAAGCGCGTGCAGCCGCGCGGCAAAGGTCACCAGCTCGGCAATGGTGACGCTCCCCTCCGGTGCGTAAGCGCTGCTGCTCACGCCCTCGGTCAGACCGTATTCGTACAGCGCAGCGACGGCGTCGTGATACCACGCCGAGGCGTCCACATCCGTGAAGCGCCCGTCGTAGCTTCGCGTGCGCGCAAAGGGGGAGAGCGTGTCCGCCTTCTCCGCCGAAGGAGCGGGCGCGGGGACGTCCGCCGTCACGTCCTCCGCCTGCGCGGCGGTGGAGAGCAGCAGGGTAAAGATGCAGAGGAAAAGCAAAAGCCGTTTTTTCATGGTGCTTACTCCTTATCTCGTCAGGGGACGAGGATATCCATGTCCTCCAGCGTGAGCGCCTCATTATAGGGATTGAGGGCCTCGTTGACTAGGTCGCAGGTGGCCTGTGCGTCGAGCACATAGACCGACTGCTTGTTGTAATAGCCGGAGCCGTCGCCGGGGAGGGTGGCAAAGTGGATGTTTTCGGTGCCGATGTTCAGCGCCTCGTTGCCCAACCAGACGAGGTTGCCGGTCGTGAGGTCGGTCTTGACGTAAGTGTAGAAAATATCCACCAGCGCGGGGATGTTCTTGACGTTGCCGATCTGCAGCAGCTGCTTGGCGACCGCCTTGAGGAAGGCCTGCTGGGTGCCGATGCGGCCGATGTCCTCCGTGCCGTAGCCGGTGCCGTCGTTGTTGTGGCGGAAGCGGACGACCTCCATCGCCTCTTGCCCGTTGAGATGGCGCGGGCCTTTGGTGAAGTGAATGTGCAGGTCCTGATAGGGGTCGTCATAATCCATGTTGATGGGAATGTCAAAATCCACGCCGTCGATCTGATCGACCAGCGCGATGAAGCCCTTGAGATTGACCGTGACATAGAAATCAACCGGTATGCCGAGCAGGTTTTCGATCTGCTCCATCAGCAGCTCCGTGCCGCCCTTGGCGTAGGCGAAGTTGAGCTTGTTGTTGCGGTATTCATTGTGCAGCAGCGTATCGCGCGGGAGACTCACAAGGTCGATGCGCTTGTTCGGCACGTCGAAGCGGACGAGGATGTTCGTGTCGCTGCCGCCGTTGTCGTCGTCAAGCCCGGAGACGAGAATGTTGTAGCAGTATTTGCGGCGTGTACGGCCCAGAGCGTCGGGCTCGTCCGTGCCGGTCCGGTCGACGTCCGTGCTTGCCGTGCCATCCGGCGTTACAACGGGCTTGTCCGTGTCAAGCTCGGGCGCGCGAAAGACATATTTGACCGTCGCAAACACGGCGGTCGATAAAAAGAGCAGGGATAACAGTGTGACCACAAGGCGCTCGGGGCGGCGCTTCGCGGGATTTTTTTTCTGCATGGCGGGATACGGTCCTTTCCGTTATTGTCGAAAACAGGGGAATATTGCCATTATACTCATTATGTCAACAAACTACAAGAGGGAAAAAGAGCTTGCGCGGCCGGCGGAAGAGAAAAACCTGCCGGCCGTGCGGTGTTTGATCGGTTTCTGCTTTTATTTGACGAAATTCAGAGGAAAAAGTTTCAAGCTCCCTTATATTTTTTTCTCGTGGCGATGCCGCCGCGAATGTGCCGCTGGGCTTTGTTGATCTCAAGGATCTCCTTGACCTGAAGGTAGAGGCTGTGGTTGATCTGCGGAAGCCGGTCCTGAATGTCCTTGTGGACGGTCGATTTACTGACACCGAACTTCTTGGCTGCGGCGCGCACCGTGGTGCGGTTTTCTATGATGTAAACTGCCAGATCGCAGGCCCGCTCTTCAATATTACCCTTCATGAATGAAACACTCCCTATTCGAGTTGCTTCAATCTATGCACCGCGGGGAGCGAATATGTGCAAAGACGCGCACGGCGCTTGAAAAGCGGCGCACGGTCTGCTACAATGGGCAAAAATAATCGCGGGAGGGCGTGTATGGGCGAAAAAAAGAGGACGCTGCGCGGCTTTTTGTGCGCGGCGCTCGGCGGCGTGTGCTGGGGCGCGTCCGGCACGGTGGGACAGTATCTCTTCACCTGCCAGGGCGTGGACAGCGGATGGCTGACCGTGGTGCGGATGTTTCTGGCCGGCGTGGTGCTGCTCGGCGGCGCGCTCGTAAGGCACCGCCCGCAGCTTCGGGCCATCTGGTCAGACCGGCGCGACGCGCTGCGGCTC
>OCQB01003113.1_pt1 | contig 10151 bp, 7 predicted proteins | sample 1538631 | NCBI WGS metagenome assembly OCQB01 (sample SAMN04571713, study PRJEB22368) | human gut metagenome | biome: human gut; material: stool | host: Homo sapiens | place: Luxembourg | collected 2012-10-19 | reverse complement strand
TACTGGATGTCTTATCGAGCATTTTGGCAACGCAGATGCCGTGCCGCAGCCGCCGAAGCGGTGCTTAAGCCGCTAGGCGGGAATTGTGCGGTGTTGCCTTAATACATAGAATGCAGAACTCTGCGGTCCACCGAAATTATTCTTTATTATTATTTATTCTTTTTTTATTCAAACAAAAACGCGCCCTCCCTTGCGGGAAGGCGCATTTGATTTAATCGTGCCGGATGGCCTCCAGGGCGCTGATGCGAACGGCGCGGCTGGCGGGAACGATGCCGGAAAGCAGGCCCACCACCACGGCAAAGCCGATGGCAGCCAGCACCAGCCAGATAGGAATGATGGACATGACGGTTCCGCTGCCGGAATCAGACATGTACATTCCACCGCCGTAATACATCGAATCGCTGCTGCCCATCAGGGAGCTGAGGTCGATGGTGGCGTTGATGCCCAGCTTCATCAGCAGGGTGTTCAGGCCGTATACGATCATCGTCATGTTGTTCATGCCAAAGCTGATGATGTAGCTTAAAATCGTACCGGCTACGCCGCCGATAAAGCCGATCATACCACTTTCAATCAGGAACATCCGCCGGATGTTGCCAATCTCGCAGCCCAGAACTTTCATCACGCCGATCTCACGGGTGCGCTCGTAAATGGCCATCGTCATGGTGTTGGCGATGTTCAGCGCGGCAACAAACAGGCTGATGGCCGCCAGACCCGCCAGGCGCAGCTGGCGCTGTGCGGTCTGCTGCTGCATCTGCTTGCGGTAATCCACCATGGAGCTGATCTGGTAGCCTTCCTCTTTTAAGGTATCGCAGATCTTATCCACATTCTTGATGTCATCGACCTTAATGTACACTTCGTTATAGGTCACTTTTTTGGGATTAAAATCCGTTTTGGCCAGCTTGCTGTAGGCTTCGCTCAGCATCAGAAGGTCGTTCAGGCGGAAAGTAATGCCGTATTGCAGCATGTAATCCTCGGATTCTTCCGAGACAACGCCAACGATTTTGAGCTTGTAGCTCTGGGTCTTGGGGCTCTCGGTGTCACCATTGGTCAGGGTCAGGGTAAAGGTATCCTTGGTAGCATCCACAAAGGGCGGCAGCTGGTTGCCGTTGGCATCGGTTTCGCCGCTCCAGCGCTGGCGTTTGGAGCTGTTTTGGCTGCGGCGGGTATCCTCAAACTGATACAAAAACTCCTTGCCCACCACAACGGGGATCACATCCTTGCCGTAATTCACGCCGCTTTTGGGCCAGTCGCCGCTTTCCAGCTTGTTGTCCAGCAGGGGCATGGTGTCCGGGTCCAGGCCGAGAACGCTCCATACATAACTGGCGCGGTAGCGGTTGTTTTTGCCTGCTTCTACATACAGGTTCAGGTCCGGCTGGTAATAGGGGGTGACAGCCGTAACGTGGTCGATCTTGCGGAACCGCTGGACGGCTTCGTTATCCAGCTTGACCTCCTGCCCATTGATGTTCTGGCTGCCGTAGTTGTATACCTCAATCTTGGTCAGGCCGCCCATATTTTTGAGCATTTCGTCGTTGTTATGGCTTTCCGCAATGCCCATGGAGATCATAACGATAACCGCACAGATGCCCACAACGACGCCCACAACGGTCAGTGCCGTGCGGCCCTTGCGGCGGGACAGGTTGGTGACAGCCAGCCCGATCTGGTCAGATATCTTCATCGTTGCCTTCCTCCAGCTTGGCAAGTGCGGCGGCCTTCTTCTTTTTGCGTACCACCACAACGATCACAACTACCACCACGATCACAGCAGCGCCGATTGCCAGATAGGCCCACAGGGGCAGGCCGGTCTGCTGGGGCTGCATGTCATCTATGTTAGAGTCCATATCGCCAGAATTGCCGTAGTCCATGGCCGGCTGAACAGAGAAGGAAAAATCTTTGCTGACGGTTTTCAGGGTGCCGTTGGCGTCCTCATAGGTCAGGGTGATGGTACCGTTGCAGGTGCCTTCCTGGGTGGGGGTCATGTCAAAATCCACGCTGTTGGAGGAACCGGCGTTCAGGTTGCCAATGTACTGCACAGTGGTGTCGGCGCCCAGGTTATCGCCGGAAAGGGTGGCTTCCAGGTTGGAAAGGGCGTCGCGGCCCTTGTTGACAAAGTTCAGGGTAACGGAAGCGGAATCGCCCAGCGTAATGCTGTCGCTGAGTTCCAGCTGGCCCAGCTCAAAGCGGTCCGGCTGAGATACCGGAACCGAGATGGTGGTGGACATACCGGTAACAGCCTTGTTGGTGTCCGCGCCGGTACCCACACTGTTCACGGTAATGTTGGCCACGCCGCCGGTAAAGCCGGCGCTGGGGGTCAGGCTGAAGCTGACATCGCGGGTGGACTTGGGGGCCATGGTGCCCAGGTAGCTGCTCAGGCTGCCACTGGTCATGGTGATGCCGTCCGGCAGGGTCAGCGAGATGACCACATCGTTCAGGTCCTCCTGGCCGCCGGTGGCGTACAGGGTCAGGGTCAGGGTAAAGGGCGTCCCGGCCACAACCGCTTCATTGCCGTAGCTGGAAGCGCGGATCATCAGGTTGGGGGTATCGGGGTCTTCGTCCACACACTGGCCCAGGGTAACGCTGAGCTGTTGCATCGCCATGGTGGAATTCAGGTAGCTCAGGTTGATGGGCACGCTGTTGCCGCCGCCGTTGTAGATCACATCGCGGAACAGCAGTACATAGCTGTAGTAACCGGCACCGTTGGCGTCGGTTTCCTCGTACAGCTGGCCAACTTCGGCGTTGCCGGTAAAGGTGAACGCGGAGGAGTTGATGCGGGCAGAGATCTGGTCCGCGGGAATGAAGTTGTTGTAAGCACCGTAATCCGCCACGCGCAGAATCAGGTTAAACCGGCTGTCCCGGTCAATGGTGGTGATCTCGCCGCCTGCGGCATCGGTCACGGTCTGAGCAATGATGTAGGCCGAGCCGCTGTTGTTGGGCTGGGGGGGTGGCGTCGAATTGGGATCGTCATGATTTTTGTCCGAGCTGTTGTTGTCGGAGGCTTCTTGGTCATTAGCGGTCACTTGCGAATTGGGGGCATCATCATTTGCGGCCAGGGCGGGCGTAGTAGCCACGCTGCCGAAGAGCATGACGGCCGCCAGCAGGGCGGCAAAACGGGAAGCTTTTTTCACTCCGGGGTCCTCCTTAAATTGATTCCATCTTTTTCTATGGCTTTGATATTCCTGAATGAGTGGGCAAAATTTACGGTTTGGGTTGTTCGGGCTGCTGGGCTGCGGCAGCAGGGGTTGCGTAAGAGGCAAGCTCGGCTGCGGTTTTCTGGTGAACTTCGCCGCTGGCAGAGTCGCCGCCGATCCGCATGTTGCCCTCCAGGCTGGCGAACAGGGCTTCGCGGTTGCGCTCCCTTGTGGCAGGATCCTGCACCACATCGGACTGCACCTTGCCGTCCAGAATGGTAATAATGCGGTCTGCACAGGAGGCCAGCTCCGGTTCATGGGTGACCATGACAAAGGTGGTGCCCATCTGCTTGGATATTTGCAGCATGCGGTAGAGCACCTGTTTGGATGTGATAGAGTCCAGGTTGCCGGTGGGTTCGTCCGCAAAGATCACGCGCGGCTTGCTAACAAAGGCGCGGGCGATGCCCACGCGCTGCTGCTGGCCGCCGCTCATCTCGGTGGGCATGTGTTCGGCACGGCCGCCAAGGCCCATGTTTTTTAACTCTTTGCGGGCCATGGCAAGGCGCTGGGAGCGGGAAATACCCTTGAACATCAGCGGCAGAGCAACGTTTTCGGCCGCCGTCATGGTGGGCAGCAGGTTGTAGCTCTGAAAAATAAAGCCCAGGTGTGCCTGGCGGAACTTGGCCAGCTCATCTTCGGTCATAGCGCTGATCTCGTGCGAACCGATGAATACCTTGCCGCGGGTCGGTTTTTCCAGCCCGGCCAGCTGATTCAGCAGGGTGCTTTTGCCACTGCCGGACTGGCCCACGATGCAGCAGAATTCCCCATTTTCAATGGAGATAGAAACATCGTTCAGGGCAATGACCCGTTCTTTGCCCACGGCATACACCTTGCGCAGGTTGACGGTATGGATAATGGGTGCCATTTCAGCCCTCCCTTTTTGACAAAATCCTATACCTCTATACTATATCACATTTTACCCCCGGCGGAAAGGGGGCGGAGTTGTAAAATTGCGGTGGGGCGAAGGAAGTAGTTAGGAGTTAGGAGGGAGGAGGCAGGAGTTAATTGGGAATTAGAAATTAGGAATTGGGGCGGGGAAAGGTGGTGGGTAGGGCGGCCAGCCCTCTGGCCGCCGGAAAGGGGGCTGCAAAGGTTCAGTAGGGCGGGGGGAATGGAGCAAAATAAATTTGTGATGAATCATGAAACTATATGTAGGGGACGGCGTCCTCGACGTCCCGGAGGGGGCTGGGAATGAAATTTTGTTGAGGGATATATGGCAGGGGTTCTCTGCGCCATGAACCTTAAAATTATCATAAAAAATGCCGCGGCCCGGTGGGGCGGCGGCAAATAGGGATGGGTTATAGATATTCTTCAAAAAATTCTGCGGTGGCGGATTCGATGCGGCGGCGGACGGAGAAATCATCGATTTTTTTGCCGGATGCGGCGGTGAAATTGTGAGTGGCATCCTCATACTGGCCGGTCAGGTCCACCAGAGGGCCGCTGTGTTCGGCGGCAGCCTGGCGGGTCAGGTCAATGGTGGTCTGGCTCAGCAATTCGGCATCCCCGGCGGTATAAGCCAGCAGCAAAGGGCCGTTGTAGGTGCGCAGGCTGGCGGTGGGGTCCTGGTCGGCAACCTGCTGCACAAAATCGGCGCTGATCGTTACGCCCCATTTGGGCAGGTCCAGCACGCCGTTCTGTATGGCACCGTCATAAATAGCCTGGCGGCCCTCGGCGCTGTGGTCCAGAAATTCCAACCCGTCCAGCCCTGTGTTATCCGCCGGTGCCCACAGGGCGGCGGCTTTGATGGAATCTTTCAGGTAGACGCTGACGGCGCGGCCGCCCATGCTGTGGCCCAGTAGGCCGATGCGCTCCGGGTCGGCACCCACAGTGTCGGTCAGGTAGGTGATGGCAGAAGTGATATCATCCCGCATGTTGGCGGGGGTGTAAGCGGTGAACGGCTCCTCGCTTTCGCCGCTGCCCGCAAAGTCAATGGCGATGCTAGCAATGCCGTGCTGGGCCAGCGTTTTGGCCAGCGGCTTGGCGTGGCCGTCCAGCTGGCGGCTGCCGGTAAAGCCGTGGCAGATCACCACGGCAGGCATGTTTTCGGCATTGGCAGGGGTGGTCAGCGTGGCATGGATGCTGCCGCGCTCGCCGGGGATGGTAAGCTGCTGCACCTGAACGGATGCCCCACAGCCGGAAAACAGCACCACCGCCGCGCAGACGGCTGCGGCCAGTAGCACCGCAAAAAAGGAACGCAGATGTTTCATGCAGATTCCCCCTTTCTTAGGGTGTAGCTGAAAAGGCGAAAAATTCGTCGGCTTCTTTGCTTTCAGATACATCTTGGGGGTGAGTATACCACACTGCCCCGGCAATAACAACTGCCGCGACGTAAACAAACCGTGAACAAATCATCAATTTACACTGGTAAAAAATTGGTTACGACTGCCTACAGGGCGGAGGTTTACTGCCCCGGTTCCCACATGGCAACGGGGGTCATGATGGTGGGGTCACTGGCGGGGGCAAGGTACTGCTGGTAGGTCTGGAACCAGTTGTCCGAAAGATCATCATACACCCAGGAAAGCAGCAACAACTGGCCCATAGGGGATTCGGCGGCAATATAGGTGCTTTCACCTGCCTGCCAGCTGGTGTGGAACACGCTGCCGGCGGCAAAGTTCAGCAGCAGGCTTTCGCCGCCCTGACCGCTGTTGGAGCGAAACAGCATCATGGTGCCCCATTTTTGGGAGTAGAGGTTGGCAACCGTGGAAGAACCCAACAGATAACCGTAAGGATAATCGGAACGGTCGATCCCCAAAAGGGATTCCAGCGCGGTCTGCTCCCCGTTGCGCAGGTTGAGCCGGATGGCGTTGAACGGGGTATCATCCGGATTCTCCCAAAGGGTGGTATCCAGATAGAGAGAATCCCCATACAGCGCGGCATGGGTGAAAGAACCGGAATTTTCGTTCAGGCTGTATAACCGCCGGCTTTGGGCGGTGACGGGGTCGTACAGCACAACGTCATAACTGGTGTTCTGGAACCGGGAAGAATAACTGCCGGCCAGGCTGTAATCGGACATTTTATCGGAAGCGAACGGTTCGGCGCAGCGCTCCCGGAACAGCACAAGCTGGTTGTTCCAGACACCGCAGAGGTGGTCGGTATCCGGGATGGGCATGGTTTCGTACTGGCCGGTGGTGCGCTCCATGCGGAACCAGCGGGTGGGCTCTTCGCCCTGCTGGCTCCGCATGATGCCGTATAAATAGGTGGAATCGCAGCCGCCGATATATACGGCGTCATGATCCAGCCGGACAAGCTCGGTGCGGGTGGTGCCGTCCAGCATTTCAATGCGGCCCTGGCCAAAGGCGTTCTGCATCCGGCGGCGGGCGGCGGTAACATCCTCCTGGGTGTAAGGCTCCAGCTCCTGGGTATAAAGGGCCAGCGGAACCCCGGCATCTGCCGCGCGCGCCCAGCGCATGATCTCATCGTCCGACATGGCGTTGATATCCGCGCCGGAAGCGCCCTTTGCCGTTGTGGGCGAATAGGTGCCGTAAACAAGGTAAACGCAATCCCCGGCGGGAACCAGAGAATACATCTGGTCCGTGATGCGGGCAGGGCAGCTGCTGGTGGTATGGGTGCAGCCGGGCACATCACAGAACACGGTCTGCACGCCGGTGCTCAGGTTAGTGCGAAGGATCAGGTTGGCATCATAATCAAACACGGCGGCAGCACGGTCATCGTCCCACTGGTAAGCGATGACGTCAGTGTAATAATAATCGCTGGTTTCTGGCAGCGGCTCGGCGGGCAGCAGATCGGTGCTGCCCGGCTGCGGGGTGGGGGCATAGGGCTGCCAGGTCAGCTGCATGCTGTAATAGGCGCGGGGAACATCGTCAAGGGTAAAGGAGCCGTACACACAGGTCAGCAGGGCGTTGCCTCTGGCGCTGTACAGGCCGGTTTCGGCGTAATCGCTGCCGTAAGGCACGGTCCAGTCGCCCAGGTCGGTAAGGCCCTCCCACTGCACCCAGGCGTTCAGCAGGTCGGAGATATTCAGCGATACCGGGCTGCCGGACAGCAGGGTGGGATCGTCCAGCGGGGCCTGAACCCACAGGTTCAGCAGGCGGCCGGTTTTATTATCATAATCCAGGGCGAATGTGGGGGATTCGTTGTATTCGGGGTCGCTTTCATCATAGGCGGCATGGGGGTAGCGCAGCAGCCGCGTAATGCCAAGGGAATCACTGGAAGTATACAACTCGCCGCTGCTGTAGCTGCTCAGGTTATCGGCTGCCACATGGTACCAGGTGTCCGGCAATACCTCGGCATCATGGAGCTGGGTCAGCAGGCTGGCGGCAAAATCAGCGGCGGTATCGCTGGAGGTCATGTTGTAGCGGCTGTTCCCGGCGGGGGTATACAGGGCTGCTGTGCCGTCCAGCCCGGCGGAAACTATCCAGTCCGTGCGGTTCATCTGGGTGCGGTTTTTGACCTGCTGTAATAGATAAAAATCATCCCCGCTGACCTCGCGGGATTCATACAGGCCAGAGCTTTGATTGACGGTGCCGAACATACGGGCATCCTGTGCGCGGAACCAGAGCAGCGGCAGGCAGGCCAGCACAGCCACCAGGGCGGCGCAGGCCAGCATCAGCAGCTTGCCGCGTTTTGTGGTTTTCATACGGGTTCCTCCTGTGCGAGTTCGGCGGCGGTTTGGTTCGGTGCGGGCAGGGTGACGGTTACGGTGGTGCCTTTGCCAAGCTCGCTTTCCATGGCAAGCGTTCCGCCGTGGGCCTGGGCAATGCGGCTGCACAGGGCCAGGCCCAGGCCGCTGCCGCCCTGACGGCGGGAACGGGATTTATCCACCATATAAAACGGCTCCACCACGCGGGCCAGCTTGTCCGCCGGGATGCCCTGGCCGTGGTCCTGAACCGTCAGCCGGATGGAACCATCTGCCAGTTCGGCGCAGACCGCAATGGCGCTGCCGGGAGTGCTGGCCTTGGCGGCGTTGGTGACAAGGTTGATGACGAGATCACACAGCAGGTCGGCATCTCCCTGCACGGTCAGGCCGTTGGACTGCATGGTCAGAATGCAGCCGTTCAGAGCGGGGGCAACGGCGCGGCGCGCTTCGGCAAAAACAGAATCCAGCTGCACGGGTACCAGTTGGGGGGCGTGCTCACCCAGGCCCATCAGCTGCAGCAGCTTTCCGCTTAAGGCTTCCAGCCGCTGGGCTTCATGGAAGATGGCCCCGGCGGCTTCACGCTGTTCTTCGGGGTCTGGCTGCATGCTGCGCAAAAGGTCGGCATAGCCGATGATGCCGGTCATGGGGGTTTTGAGCTCATGAGTAAACGCACCCACAAAATCATCCCGCTGCTGGACCGAAAGCTCCAGAGCTTCCACTTTGTCCTGCACGGCACCGGCCATCTGGTCAAAGCCCTGGCTCAGGATTTCAAGCTCATCCCCGGTGTGCATCCTGGTGCGCAAGGCATAATCACCCGCGGCAATGCGGGCGCTGGCGGCGGTCAGCACGGTCAGTGGGTGGGTCAGGCGGCGGCTGACAAGCCAGACCACCACGGCAGCCCCGGCCACCACGGCAGCTTCCAGCAGGAAAAAGCGCTGCAGGCTGCGGTTGCGCGCGGCAAAAATCTCCGTTACATCAAAGGTGGTTACCATCACAAGGCCGCCCAGCAGATCGCTGCGGTAGGTGCGGGTCACATTGGGGCCGTACTGCAAAATGCTTTGGCCGTCCTGCAGGCCGTATATGGCATAGGCTTCGTCCTGGGCGGGGTCAGCGGATGCGCGGAACAGCCCCTGGGAATAAACCCCACGGGCCAGATCCCCTGCGCGCCAGGTGGCGGCGGTGATAAAATCATCCCCGCAGGTATCTTCGCCGCGGCCGGTCTGGTCCAGGTAGTAATCCTCTACCACGCCGCACAGCATGGCGTGCATGCTTTGTTCCTGCTCGGCGGCTGCGCTCAGGCGGTCCATAAAGCTGCCGTTGACCAGCACCGCACCGCCCACGGCAAAAAACGCGGCGATGACCAGCAGCATGATGCAGACAAGTTTTTGAGAAAATTTCATAGAAAAACCCGTAAGTAAGTTTGAAATTAGGAATTGGAAATGAGAAATCAGCAATTTGAGGTTATTTCTGGTCGGATTTAAGGCGGTAACCGACACGGTAGACGGTTTCGATCTTATCCGCCCAGCCAAGTTTTTTGCGCAGGCGCTGGATGTGCAGGTCCAGGGTGCGGCTGTCCAGCAGATCGCCGCCCCACACCCGCCCGTACAATACATCGCGGTACAGCGCCGCCCCGCGGTTGCGCATGAGCTGCTCCAGCAGGTCGAACTCCCGCGGGGTCAGCTCCACCGCCTTGCCCTGCCGGGTCACGGTGCGGGCCACAATATCCATCGTTACATCAAAGGCGGTCAGGGTCTGGCCGCCGCGGCCGGTGCGGCGCAGTACGGCTTCCACACGGGCTAGAAGTTCTTCGATTTCAAACGGCTTTACGATATAATCATCGGCGCCGAGCTGCAGGCCTCTGACCCGGTCCTTAGTGGCGCCCTTGGCCGTGATAAAGATGACCGGCACCCCCAGCGGGCGCAGGTAGCCCAGCAGCTCGTACCCATCCAGGCCGGGCAGCATAATATCCAGCAGGGCCAGGTCAAAGTCGTGCTCGGCAATCAGGTCCGCCGCGGTGCTGCCATCGTTGGCAACCGTGCAGTCATACCCCGCGCGGCGCAGGCTGACCGCAATCAGCCGGGAAATGGTAATTTCGTCCTCCACAATCAAAATGCGGTTCATCCAATGCCCCCCAATCGTTATTTATCTTAAGTATAGCACAGAGTTGTCGCCAAGTTGTATAGAAGTTAGGAGTTAGGAGTTGGGCGGCGGGATAAAGGCTACCGTGAACCGAATAAAAGCATTGTAGGGAACGGTCAAGACCGTTCCCTACAGATTATAATGGAAAGTTACGCAGGAGTTTTAAGGCAATACAGCATAATTCTAAGTGCCGATACGGCGAGCGAGGTGCGGCAGATGCTAAGCCAAAA
>OCQB01003112.1_pt1 | contig 10152 bp, 8 predicted proteins | sample 1538631 | NCBI WGS metagenome assembly OCQB01 (sample SAMN04571713, study PRJEB22368) | human gut metagenome | biome: human gut; material: stool | host: Homo sapiens | place: Luxembourg | collected 2012-10-19 | reverse complement strand
ACTAAAAGAATAACGGCCATACCCGCCGCAATTATTGCCCGCTTTTGTGTTGCGAATTTTGTGCTCATCTGGGGATGTCCTTCCTCTGATTCGAGCAAAGTAGTTTGTTTAAGCGATAGCGAATAAATCCTACCAAATATAGCAGATGCATCGCAATAAATTCACAGCTTCACCACGGCTAGTGGCTGTTAAATAATTGCATAACGCCTGATCAATATTTTAGTAGGATTGATCATTTCTGAATTGAAACCACAATAAAACGTAGGTTATTTGTCTTTGATACCCTATATCTTGTGGATTCTATGAAAAGCTTAATTTGTGACGGAAAGCATGAAAGACGATATGAGTAGAACATTGTGATCCACTACTCGTATCCACTACTCGTATCCCGCTACTCGTATCCCGCTACTCGTATCGTTTTTTGCCCCATTGCATCAACTATTAAAAAGAAACCCGCACAGGGCGGGTTTCTTATACTCAATTACTATGTTTTGTTTCTTAAGCTATCAAATAGACTTTAGTAACGTACATACCACATGCTGCTGGGAACTGGAGCAATCTTTACTACGTCACCAGTATGAGGAGCATGAATCATCTGACCGCCACCAATATAAACACCAGTGTGACCGCTGCGAATACAGATATCACCAGGCTGAGGATTCGTTACGCGAGTCCAGCCCATAATGGTATTAGTGGTGCACCAGCGATTGTTGCTTCCTGTTAAGCAATAGCCAACCAAACCGGAACAGTCAAAGGAATTAGGACCAGAAGCGCCCCATACATAAGGCTTACCAAGCTGAGCATAAGCGCGATCAACAACAACATTACCTGTTACCGTTTGGGGCTTACTGTTGTTGCTAGAGTTGGAGCTAGAGTTGGAACTGGAGTTAGAGCCTCCGTTGTTGGAGCTGCCGCCATTAGGCAAACCATTGTTGCCGCCAGCATTACCGCTAGCTACATCTTCCTGAGCTGCCTGTAACTGAGCTGCTTCTTCAGCTGCCTGTTCCTGCTCTACTAACTGAGCTGCTTCAGCGGAAAGACCATCGTAGACCGACTGCATTTCTGCAACTTTTGCATTAGCTGAGTCTGCTACTTGCTTAGCTTCTTCAGCTTTATCAGATGCTACCTTAGCCTGTTCTTCAGCTTCGGTCTTTGCAGATTCAAGTTCTTCACGAGCAGTCTTGGTCTGCTGAACTAACTGAGCATCGTCCTGGTTCATGTCTTCTAAAATATTCCAGGTAGTTGCAAAGTCTTCAAAAGAAGTTGCGCCAAGAATTACATCCAAGAAAGTAGTGGAACCGGAGCGATACATATCACGAGCGCGGTCACCCAACTGCTCCTGATAACCCTGAATTTCAGTAGTTTTTTCTTCGATTTGCTTCTGAGCTTCGTCTACCTTAGCTTCAGCATCCATCTGCTGCTGCAAGGCATCCTGATAATCGGTACTTGCTTGATCAAGTTCTGCCTGATACGCATTAAGTTGCTCAAGTGCTGCGTTTGCTTCTGCCTGAGCGTCATCCGCAGGGCTAGCAAAAGCGCTGGATACCGGAATGGCCAAGCCTACTGCTAATACCACCGCGAAAAAGGCAGACAAAACAGCCTTTGCGTTGAGCTTACGTACGTGTTCAGCCATATAAATTAAGCCTCCTTATGCTCACATTCGCTTCACTAATTACGTTACTTTTTCTAGATAGGTGAAACGTGAGCTTTGTTCATGGTAACAAAAGGACAACGTTCAATGCAAAGGAATGTGAAGGCACAATTCATAACACCAGGTAGAAAGGATATTCTGGCTTTATTCCCAAATTTCACTATCCTAGTTTTATCTTATCCTTGTTTTATCTAGTGGACGATTAATCACTATTTTTTTTTATTTCTTCTTCTTGCTTGGCAATCTGTTCTTTTACATATTCCAGATCACGTTCGTAGCGGCTTTTTGCCACCTGAGCTCCAAACGTTTGCAAGTTGTTTGGAGATGCAAGCTTGGCTTCGAAGCGTAAACCCTTAAGTGATGCTGCCTTAGCCTGAATAAACAGGAAGGCGAAACCGGCTACACCTGCGACCAGCGATGCCGCCAAAATAGCAACCTTAGCAATCATTACATCATTAGGATTCACGAAGGCCAAATTCGCTACAAAGATTGCCATCGTAAAGCCAACGCCGCCCAACAATGCCGCACCGAGCATATGGGCCCAATTGACATTTTCCGGCAAAGACGAAAGCTTCGTTTTTACAATAATGAAGCTCATAAGCATAATACCTAGTGGCTTACCAACTACTAGACCGAAGAACACACCCAAGAAAATAGAATTACCCACAATTTCCGCGGGAGCTGCCTGCATAAACGCAACATCGGCATTGGTAAGAGCAAACAATGGCAGAATTGCGAAATACACCCAGGGATAAAGCTTACGTTCTAGACGAGTTGCCGGTGGCACTACGTGACGGGCTACTCGCTCAAGACGGCTGACACTTGCCAGGTAGTCTTCCTGACCAATAACTGGCTCGTCAGGGACAAAAGCCTCGTGAGCTTCCTTTACGCGCTGACCAGACCAGTCAGTAAAGCTCTTCAGATCTACACGAGAACCTGATGGAATAGCAAGCGCAAGCAAAACACCAGCGATGGTCGAATGAACACCCGACATAAATATGCAATACCACAGCACTAAGCCACCAAGAATATACGGAAGCAGGGAGTAGATATGTGAGCGGTTCATGAGAATAAGCACAATTAATACAACGAGTGCCGCGCCAAGCCACATAAGCGAAGGGCTCTGTCCGTAGAAAATGGCAATTACCAAAATTGCTACGATGTCATCTGCCACCGCAAGCGTACTTAAAAACACGCGAACACCCGCAGGAACGCGTGATCCTAACAGAGCCAAAATACCTAACGCAAATGCGATGTCCGTTGCTGTCGGAACACCCCACCCCATCATGGTTTCAGGGTTTCCCGCATTAAAGATCAAATACACCACGATAGGCATCAAAACGCCGCCGATAGCCGCAGCAACGGGAAGAATTGCCTGACGGATATTAGTAAGTTCACCAACTGTCATTTCGTATTTGATTTCTAGACCTACTAATAAGAAGAAAATTGCCATCAGGATGTCGTTAATGATGTGCGCAAGTGACATTTCTGCATGCGCATCACCAAAACCAAGCGACACTTCGGTATGCCAGAACTCATAGAATGGCTCATGGAAAGCCGTGTTAGCTACAATAAGCGCAATGATTGCACCCAAAAGCATGACGCCCGCAGCTTTTGTTGTTGAATGGGTAAGTTCAACAATCTTGTGATAACGACGCTGATGACCTTCCGCTTCTTTAATAAAAATATCGGATTCATGATGATGATGCTGAGCCATAAAAGACCTTTCGCTTCTTATGAGCCCTCTACTCCATGGCTAGTCTTAGCGCGACTAGACAGCAAGCGCAGAAAAGCTTTTCCGTAAACAAGATATTCACGATTTGGTTATCTAGAAACGAAAGAAAGTTGAACAATCAGTTGAACAATCGTTCTTCTAGTTTTCAACAAAGCGTTCAATGGTCTTGTTTGTGGATACAAACACACTGTTAACCAAAATACCAGAACGTGACCAAAAACTTCTTATTCCGTAATAATTTTGACATCAGAACGCATTTTTATGCTGCCGCCTTAAAGGAATAATCGCTAAATTACGATTGCAGCTTCAGAGCTGTTCATAATTATCCCCACAATTTAGGCAAAGTGCGTTAGACTGATAGGTGAAACGGTAGACGAGGGGAATTGGAAAGCCGTTTCCAACTGGGAGATCACTCGCAAGCGGTTTTATTTTGTGCCGCTGCTTTTGTTTTTATCTCGTTCGTGAATTCACGGCATCCGCTCCTCAAGTCACATCGTAATGTAGGTTCCAGTATGAGAGGTGAAACTATGGATATCACCATCACCGGTCGCAAGATGCCCGTAACTGAAGCTTTGCGCGCTTATGCAGAAGAAAAGATTGGCAATTCCATGAAGGTTATGGATATTGATCCGCTAACCGCTGAAGTTGTTCTTCATGTAGAAAAGAACCCTGCCAACCCAACTCCTGCTACCTGCGAAGTTACCATGCGTGCTCGCGGTCATATCATTCGTGTTGAAGAACGCGATGAGAATATGTATGCAGCTATCGACGTTGCTGCTGCTAAGGCACTTCGCCAGCTTCGCAAATACAAGACTCGCGTTATCGACAAGAAGATTGCCGATGCTCCTGTGGTTGACAAGAGCGCTCCTGCAACCGAACTTGACCTTGATGGTTTAATGGCAGAACTTTCTCAGGATGACGAAGTAGTACGCGTAAAGGATCTGGTACTTGATCCTATGACCGAAGATGAAGCCCTTATTCAGATTGACCTTTTGGGTCACGACTTCTTCGCATATATCGATCGCGACACCAGTGCATTCTGCATCCTGTACCGCCGCACCAACGGTGGCTACGGCTTATTGAAGCAAGCTGACGCTGAATAAAACGCACAGCAGCCAAGTCCAGTACTGAAGGCACTAAGCCACGTAAGCAACGGTCTCGGGCTTAGCACAAAGGATCGCTCATCTAGATGATTGTTAGATCCACTTATAACTCGGCATAGCAAAGGGAGCTCATACGAGCTCCCTTTCTTGTGCGATTATGCAGTTGGTCTTTAGCCCTCTTGTCGTGTTTATTAAAGCGAAGTTGATTCAAAAACCAAGGCTTTCTCGATGCTTGATAATTTAGTCAGCGTTTCCTTCAGCAAAACGAGCCAAGAAGGACTTGGTACGCTCATGCTGAGGATTACCAATAACTTCCTTGGCGGGACCTTCTTCTACGATAACGCCACCGTCCATAAAGGCTACGCGATCTGCCACATCGCGAGCAAAGGCCATTTCGTGCGTAACAATAACCATGGTCATATGCTCATCAGCAAGTTCGCGAATAACACGCAGTACTTCCTGAGTAAGCTCTGGGTCAAGCGCTGAAGTTGGCTCGTCGAAGAACAAAACATCAGGATCTAGCGCCAAAGCACGCGCAATGGCTACACGCTGTTGCTGACCACCAGAAAGCTCACACGGAACCATATCTTCTTTTCCTGTTAAGCCCATTTTTGTCAGCAGCTCACGACCCTTAGCAAGTGCTTCTTCTTTGGGCTTTTTCTGAACACAGATAAGCGCATCGGTCACATTTTGTAGCACCGTATAATGCGGGAACAAATTAAAGTTCTGGAACACCAAACCATAGCGCTTCTTTGCTTGAGCCAGCACATCCTTACCACCATATACCGCCTTGCCTGATCCGTCAGGCGTGGTTACTACCTGTAGATCGCCATAGGAAAGCGAGCCCGCATCGAGCGTTTCCAAGAGCGTCATACAACGAAGCAAAGTGGATTTTCCTCCACCCGAAGGGCCAATGATAGAAAGCACGTCGCCCTGTTCTACTGTCAATGAAATATCTTTGAGTACTGCATTGTTGCCAAACGCTTTCTGCGCATGCTGCAGGCTCACAACTGGCGTATTTCCCATAACGAAAACCTCTTTCAAAACTTATAAGACAACTTCATCCCATGTCTTATAAGGAAAATCTCTTTACTCATACAAGCTCGGTTGAAAAGTAGATCCAACCTTACGCAGCGGATAATCTTTCACTGTTTTAGCAAATCCTCCGCTGATAACTCTTGGTCGCTACATAGCCATTCTTAGTCGTGGTAGTAAGCCATCTTCTTTTCCACGCGACCAATAATGAATTCGATAAGCAGGCAGAATACCCAGTAAATGAGCGCTGCTAATGCGTAAGGAATCATGGAAACTTCGCTAGCAGAAATTGCTTTAGCTACCGAGAACATTTCAGCCACACCCAGAACAAAGGCAAGCGAGGTGTCCTTAACTAGCGTAATTATTTCATTGCCCATTGCAGGCATAATACGCTTGATTACCTGAGGAAGAACAATCTTGAAAAACGTTTGTGAGCGAGAATAACCCAACACCAGCGCAGCCTCGTACTGACCCTTCGGAATAGACTGCAAGCCAGAACGATAAATCTCTGCAAAATAGGCAGAGTAGTTCAAAATGAAGCCCAGTGCACAAGCACCATATTTCCAGTCGGTATCCATCGAGATACCGAACAGGTAGTACGGTGCAAACATGAATGCCATCAGCTGCAGCATCAAAGGCGTACCACGCAAGATAGAAATATAGAACTGGGCCACCAATGAAAGCGGCTTGAACTTAGACATACGGGCAAGCGCCACCACAATACCCAGTGGCAACGACCCAATAAGGGTAACCACAAAAATCCAGGCGGAAAGACCCAATCCCTCAAATAAGGCTCCCACCATAACGCTTAATTCCATAATCTTCCTCCCTGCGCACGTAACGTGCCTGGTTGCAATTAGATCTCATTTGTTAGATATAAGCACTGCGAATTCTACAAAAGCGTGAATATCGAGTGCGTATATCTAACAACTCAGAAACGCAACAAAGGGCGGAGGGAAAACCTCCGCCCGAAAGCCCATTATTATTGACCAGCAAAACTAGCAATTACCAGCCAAACTGAACATTTCTTACTTAAGTACCCAGTTTTCAATGCTCATGCCATAGTCAGCATACTTATTAATGAGCTCTTCAACCGTGCCGTCTTCATACATTTCCTTCAACGTATCAGTTACGGTCTGAGCAAGAGCTTCGTTACCCTGCTTGAAACCTACCGCATAGTGCTCGGAGCTCAATGGCTCTTCAAGCATGGTGTAGGTGCCTTCATTTGCAGACATCTGGTACTGAGCAATAGAAAGGTCACACGCAACTGCATCTACCATGCCAGATTCAAGCTGCATAAATGCGTTGTTGTAGTCGCTCAAGGTCTGAAGTTCAGCAAAAGTACCTGCTAATTCAGCCTGATCGCCTTCAAGAACGTCAAGTGCTGCAGAATCAACCTGAGTTACTACTGTTGCGTCGGCTAAACCAGCAAAGTCAGTAATACCAGAATCAGACTTAACAACAATAACCTGTTCGTTCAGCATGTATGGTTCGGAGAAGGTGTAGCTATCTTCGCGACCTTCCATGGTGAAGCCATTCCAGATACAGTTAATGCTGTCCTGATTGAGCAAAGCGTCCTTTGCATCCCAGTCAATAGCTTCAAGCTGAAGTTCCCAGCCATTACGTTCTGCAACCTCAGCAGCCAAATCCAAGTCAAAACCGGTAGGCTCATTATTTTCATCCATAAAGCCATAAGGAGGATAGCTGTTATCGAAGCCAACAATCAGCGTGGTGATTTCACCTGAAGTATCCTCGCTAGATTCAGCTTCTTCGTTCGACGAAGAGCAACCAGTAAGAAGAACAGCCGACAAGCATGCAACAAAAGCAAGCGTCAACAGTGCAAGTAATTTCTTTTTCATGAATACCTCGCTTCATGTCTCGTCCGACAAGTCCGCCTTAGTTCAGCGGTTTTTACAAAATATTTACGCTTTTGGCGCTTTATCACTCTATCATACTAAAGCGTTGTGAGTATACCATAGCTGCACGTAAGTTTCGAATTTTGGCACTGAGCGGTACTTCGAAAGAATTGAAAGGCCTTTGTTAACTAAACATTGCCTGAAAAATTGCTCTACCCAAGTGCCCTCTACACGACTACAATAAGCGCACCATGAAGAATTTACCTATCATACGAATGGCTACTGTTGCCGATGCTCCAGCGTTGCGCGAGATTTATCTCCCCTACGTTCGTACCACTGCGGTCACGTTTGAATTGACGGATCCTAGTTTGGAAGAATTTAGCGAGCGTGTACGCACGACACTTGAGCGCTACCCTTATATCGTCGCTGTTGACGAGGGCGAAATTGTAGGTTTTGCCTACGCAAAAGCCTTCCGTCCCCGCGCAGCATATCTACATTCCATCGAAACTTCTATCTATATGCGCATGGATTACCGTGGCAAGGGCGTAGGTCGTCGTTTGTATGAAACGCTTGCCAAGCTTTTAATGCTGCAAAACGTATACAACATGGAAGCCTGTATTGCACACTGCGAACCAGCAGATGAGTACGTTCCCGCAACAAGCCGCCTGTTCCACGAACGTTTAGGTTTTAGGTTGGTAGGCAAGTTCACCAAATGCGCCCACAAATTTGGTCGCTGGTACGACATGATTTGGATGGAAAAGATCTTAGGCGACCATATTGCCAATCCCGACCCTTTTATGCCTCTTCCCCAGGTTGACCAGGAAAAGATTAACGAAGTATTTGCACAAGCCTAGCTGCGCAAATTGTTCTTTACGCGTGCAATAGCTATAACTAGCACCAAGATGGCACACACCGCAGAAAAACCGAATCCCAAGTGATACCCCATAGCAGCAGAGCCTATAAGTGGTCCTACAACCATAATGGCAAACACCATAATGGCTGTGCCCAATGAAGCAAATGCCTGGCGTACTGCTGTACCAAATGAAGAAGCATCCGTCATAAACCAAGGTGGCAGCTTCGACATTCCCCAAGAATTAAGCGGACCAATTAAACCCGAAACACCCGTAGCGCGAATGCCCTGCATAACAAAGATCATCCAATAGGGCGTATGTTCATCCACAAACGCCATCATAGTGGCACCCACAGCCAAGAAGGCCGCCGCCACAATGACAACAGGGCGTGCACCAATCTTGTCCGTTAAAATGCCCGCCATAGGGTTAATGAAAAACGCCGCAATAGTCCCTGGCAACAAAGCCAAACCCGCCAAGAACGCACTGCCGCCCCATAGGTTTTCGATGTAGAGCGGAATAATAAGCGTAATGCCCATAAAGCTTGCATACAAAAAATTACTCGCCCAAAAACTGACGCGATACTGCTGTGAATTAAGTATTTCTAAATGGATAAGAGGACAATCCACACGACGTTGACGACGCATAAAGAATACTAGGAATACCGCCCCAACAATAACTGGCCCCCAAATAAAGGGACTGGTGAATTCATAGCTAGAAGCGTTGGAAAAGCCGAGTAGCAAACCACCGAAGCCAAAGGCAGATTGACAAAGCGACAAGGCATCCAAACGCATGCCTGAATCTTCGGCGGGAGTTTTCTTAATGGTTACCAGAGCAATTGCCGTTAGCACCAACGAACAGAGTGCCAGCACCACAAAAAAGCTTCGCCACCCAGAAGTTTCTATCATCCACCCACCAATGGTAGGACCAATGTTAGGCGCAAAGCCCATTGCGATACCAGAAATGCCCATCGCTGTTGCTTGGCGATCCGACGGAATTGAAGTCATGATGATACTCATCATCATAGGCATGGTAATACCAGCAGAAACTGCCTGTAAGATACGCCCCACTATAAGCATGGGGAAATTCACGGCGGCAGCATCAACCACGCCACCAAAAACCAGGAGAATAAGAGAGGCGATAATAACGTTTTTGAGCACAAAACGACGCATGAGATAGGTAACAGCAGGTACGGTAATACCCAAGACCAACATGTACAGCGTGGTTACCCACTGGCCTACGCCCGCATCAACCCCGAAATCTTGCGCCATACCAGCAAACATAGAATTGAGTGCTGTCTGAGACAGATTGCCAAAACAAGAGCCCAGCATAACAATAGAACATATTTCATGCCTGGTTTTTGATTATTTAATTCTGCAGTGCCCACCATGCGTTCCTCGCTTATATAAAACCCACTGTGCGTACAAATCCGCTATGACATTCTTCGTTATTTAAAACAATTCGCAAACAACATGCAGTCTGTTAATGCATTCTCATTTTTAACATTTAGTATTCTTTATACCAGTACCACATAGATACAAGCACTACACCATCACAAAGATTTTGAAGGTATTGTTTTATACGTGAATAGAACTAAAAAACATAACCCAAACCACACAAGCAAAGCGGCAAGTTCAGGAAAGCCGAATACCCTAAGAAAGTCGAATACCCCAACCCAGTCAGGCCAAGCCTCTACCCCAAATCACGCAAACAAACCAACTTACCCGAATAAAGCGCATCGCATGAAACACTCAGCAGCTTCAACAAAAATTATCGCATTAAGTTGGATGGCGGTCGTGGCAATGGCAGGCATCATCTTTTGGATGTCCGCTAATACTGGTAGCAGCATCAATCAAGGACTAGGAATTATTTCAGCGCTGAAGGCATTTCTTTCCTCCATAGCGTTTTCTTTAACTGGTCATGA
>OCQB01003111.1_pt1 | contig 10155 bp, 13 predicted proteins | sample 1538631 | NCBI WGS metagenome assembly OCQB01 (sample SAMN04571713, study PRJEB22368) | human gut metagenome | biome: human gut; material: stool | host: Homo sapiens | place: Luxembourg | collected 2012-10-19 | reverse complement strand
AATAGAAATAAATGATAATTTGTTTTTCATGAGTAATTTCTCCTTTAAAAAAATAATAGTAAAATGTTTAATAGCTATCTGTTGTCATTTTTTTGACATGATTTTCCCATAAACCGGTAGCAGATGGCGTCCTTCGGACAGGCCTTTATGCAGGCACCGCAGCGTATGCACTCGGGGTGATCCGGTGTCTTACACACATCCACATCCATCTTACATGCCTTTGAGCATTGACCGCATCCGACACATTTGCTGCTATCAACGGTGATTTTGAGCAGGCTGACCTTATTAAATAATGAGTAGATTGCTCCAAGCGGACAAATCCATTTACAGAAGGGCCTGTAAAATAAGATACTTAGTACAATCACTGCAATTAAAATCATACACTTGAAAGAAAAAAGCTTTCCCAGCGCAGAACGGATAGCAGCATTTCCAATAGATAACGGTATAGCACCCTCTAAAACACCCTGAGGACAGATATATTTGCAGAAGAACGGGTCTCCCATTCCTATAGAGTTCGTTACAAGCATCGGAAGAAGTATAACGAAAACAATAAGAATGACATATTTTAGGTACCTAAGAGGCTTTAGTTTGGCTGTGGATAATTTCTTTCCGGGGATTTTATGAAGTAAATCCTGAAACCATCCAAATGGGCACAAAAAACCACATATAAATCTGCCGAGAGTTACACCGAGTAAAATAAAAAATCCGGTTATGTAGTATGAAAACTTAAATTTTGATGATCCGACAACTGCCTGAAATGCCCCTATTGGACAGGCTCCTGTCGCGGCAGGGCAGGAGTAGCAGTTTAATCCGGGTACGCATACTGTTTTTGCATTGCCCTGATATATTTTACCCTTAAATAAATTTGGAATATGAATATTGGTCAGCAGCGTTGCTGCGGCCTGTATCCAGCCACGTATTTTTGCCAGTTTTCTTGATAGTAATTTCTTTTCCTTATCCAATTCCGACACACTCCAGACATAGTTTTATTGCTTTACCAAGCACTGTAGCCGCCTCACCTCTGACTGCACCATAGCTTATCATGGATACACCAAGGATAAGCAGAATGATTTGACATGTTTTTTGGTATTTCAACATAATGTTGCTCCTTTTTGTTGTATTGTTGACCAGCTGACTTTGGTATTATACAATATAGGTTGTAAAATTATTGTTAAGAAGCAGGAGAACATTTTGAGATTATTAATTGTTGAGGATGAGAAACAAATATGTGATATGGTTGCAAAGAGTCTGTATGCTGCCGGTTATGAGGTGGATACCTGTTATGATGGGAAAGAGGCTCTTGAATGTATACTGTCGGAGAATTATGATCTGATAGTTTTGGATTTGAATCTGCCGGGGATGGATGGCATGGAGCTTCTTAAGGAGCTTAGAAAATACAATGATGAAACTAAGGTTTTGATATTATCTGCAAGAGGTCAGATTGCTGATAAGGTAGAGGGACTGGATGCAGGAGCAAATGATTACATGGAAAAACCATTCCATCTGCAGGAGCTTGAGGCACGTATCAGAAGCCTGACAAGAAGGAAATTTGTACAGAATGATATATGTCTTAAATGCGGAGAAATAAAGTTTGATACGATTAAACGCGAGGCATATGCAAAGGAAGAGCCGGTTCCACTGACAAGAAAAGAGAATGGTATTTTGGAATATTTACTTATCAATATAGGCAGACCGGTGAGTCAGGAGGAGCTGATAGAGCATGTGTGGGATGCCACGGCAGACAGCTTTAGCGGAGCAATCAGGGTACATATGTCTTCACTTAGAAAAAAGCTTAAGGCGAAGCTGGGATATGATCCCATTCAGAACAAGGTAGGTGAAGGCTATAAAATACGGGAGGAGTCTGACAGATGAAAAGAATGTCGCTACAGTGGAGACTTACGTGCATTACTACATTGTGTATTGCTATTATATGTGGCTGCCTGACTATGTTTGTCTATAAAAATGGTGTGCATTACATCGATTCTCTGCAGGATGCGGTAGAGTCACAGGGGGATGAAAAAGGAAACAAATCAGATGAAATATATATCAGCATACCGGACGATAAGTGGGATGAGTTTGCGGATGAATTTTCGGTTCAGGTGTACAATAATAAGGCCGACTATAAAAGAAACAGTCTGATAATCACGGTTTTGCTGGCGCTTTTGGGAGGTGTCGTCACTTATTTTATAAGCGGGCATGCACTCAGACCAATCAGGGAGTTTTCAGATAAAATTGAAGAGGTACAGGCTCAGAATCTGTCTGATTCAAGAATAGAGGAAAACAATGTTAAGGAACTGAACCAGCTGGGTATTTCTTATAATAAGATGCTTGAGCGTCTGTCGGAAGCATTTGAGATACAGAGACAGTTTACTGCAAATGCAGCACATGAGCTGCGTACTCCATTAGCGTTAATGCAGGTACAGCTTGATTTATATAATTCTGCCTCTCACCCGGGAAATGATGCAGACACTTTGCAGACCATAAAAATGGTTACGGAACAAAATGATAAATTAAACAGGATGGTAAAGACTCTTCTTGACATGAGTGAGCTTCAGACGGTGGGAAGGGATGATAAAATTATATTGGATGCTATTGTTGAAGAGGTTTTGGCAGACCTTGAGCCTCTTGCCGTGGAAAAGAATATAAAGCTGATTGGAAAATGTGAGGATGCCACTATGATAGGCAGTGATATCCTTATTTACAGGCTTGTATACAATCTGGTTGAGAATGCCATCAAATATAATCATCCGCTCGGACAGGTTACAGTAACCGCATATCAGAGAAACAAGCATGTTTATCTGTCTGTAGAAGATACGGGAAGCGGAATACCAAAGGAGCTTAGGGAGAGAGTGTTCGAGCCATTCTTCCGTGTGGATAAATCCAGAAGCCGGGAGCTGGGTGGCGTAGGGCTAGGTCTTGCTTTTGTCCGTGAAATCGTTAGAGTACATGATGGCAGTATTTGTATCAAATCAGGCAAGACTGGGGGAACGATTTTCGAGGTGACTTTTGCACAGCATTCAATGTAGCGTTCCATTTTACACATTTGTCAACGCTATTAAAACAGATTTGCTAAATGAGAAAAATAGAATAATTTGTTATTTGAGTGGAAATAAAGTCTGTAAAGAGACATTCTATGATAAGTGATGGAGCTGTAAGTTCATGAAATGAACTTGCAGCTCTTGTTTATATAACTAGCATATAAAAACACCTATGTCAAGGCAATACGTAACACTGATTTACCTTTAATAATACACACTGACCGCGAAAGCCAGTGTGTGTCACAGGCATGGCGTGAAGCCACAAAAAACATGCAACGCAGTTATTCACATAAAGGTTATCCTTATGACAATGCCTGCATTGAATCCTTCCATTCACTCATAAAAAGGGAATGGCTTAACCGTTTTAACGTTAAGAATTACAGACACGCATACAACCTGATTTTTGAATACATTGAAACCTTTTATAACACTGTCAGAATTCATAGTCATTGTGATTATATGTCTCCTGACGAATTTGAAAAATTGTACGAGAGTGCTAAATCTCTGCCGGCTGCTTAGCTGACAGAACTTCTCATTTTATTTTGTGCTAAATCTTGACATAGCACCACCACTACTAAAAGCAAATTCTATGTCAACAGTGGAAATGTCTCCACTTGTAACTTCATCTTTCTCTTTCAACTCTGCAATTTCATTATTAACATATATTTTTATTAAACTCACTACTGCCTCCAATGTTTAAAAAAGCACCTACCTTTTAAGTAGATGCCTTTTATCTTTATTATTCAAAATACATTTCCATTTTTTTATATTTACTCATAACCTCAGAATCTAAATCATTATAATCATTTGTATATGACTGCAAGTTTCCGTTTGGATTTGTTGCGAGACTTGTAAACTCTAAATAACAATCATAAAATTCTTTCAAAGTATCATAAGCTTCCTTATGTTCTGCTGGTGGATTTTTTAACTCTTTCATCAATTTTTCTACTGATTCCTGATTCTTTTCAATATCACTTATTTTGTCACTAAAAGATGTATCTGTCTGCAAATTGAATAAAGCATCATTAAAATCAGAAACAAAATAGCCATCAGGTTTAGTATATTCATCAGTTGAAGCATCCGTTTTTTCATAAATAGCATTGTACCAAACATCATGTATGAGTCCAGCTGCGGATTCAGCAGACGCACAACCTAAAAACATAGTAGATGTAGCAGACTCCAACTTATTATAATATGCCTTCGCACTCTTCTCCGCATTCTTTTTATCAATGCTATTTTTAGCAAAAATACCACCTATAATCGCTAATATAACTACTATCGCAACAGAAACAACCGTAATCACTTTTTTCTTATTTACGGAAACTTTTGTTACCTCCACCTTCTGTGGAACATCTTCTTGTTGTTTGACCGGTTTAGGGCATCCACAATTTGGACAACTATCTAAACTTTCATCAAATTCACTCCCACATTCTTCACAAACAATTAGTTTAGGCTGCTCCTCTTTTTCAATAACATGTCCACATTTTGGACACACAGTAGCTTTGTCACTAATTTCTTTTCCACATCCGGGACATACTATCAAAGCCATAATTTTCCCTCCTTTGATATTACTTTTTTTATTACTAAAATTAATTATATTTTATCAAAACCACCTAGCATATACAATTATTTTCTCTATTTCTATAAAATAATATCGTTTTTAATCTTAAATTGTCTAAGATACTGAATATATGTCTTTAAATGATGCCTTTTTCTCTTAAATACTCTCTGTCTGTTCTTAATTTATGAAGCATTTCCCTTCTCTTATCCAGAAGCATAATTCCTAAGTCAATATTTTTATCTGGTAAATAATTAAATATCCTTGTCCATCCATCGACTATATTTTCTTCTGTAATATAATCATTTTCCAAATAAGTAATATTACTTTCCCCCTCATCAATAATATCCATTACTATAACATCATCTGCTCAATCGATTCTAATATCCAAATTTTCCGAATCAAAGCTAAGGTCAAATTTCTTCTCACTAATATCAATCAATTCATCAATTAACGATATTGGTATTCCTGTAAACCTTTCCAACTTATCTATGCTAGTATTATGTTTTACTAAAAGATTCCTTGGCATAAATACCAGCTTCAATTCTTACTCTTTCCTTAAATGTTATTCGATTGTAATTACTCATTTAACTCCTAACCGCAGATAGTAATCACCTCGAATCATATCACATAAAATACCTCCCTTCTGCAAAAGTTATTGCAACAACTTTTTAAAAATCACAATGATTTTGTTGCGTTAACTTTTTCAATTAAGGTTAAGGTCTTCTTTTACAATAGAATTATCTCAAATGATGTGTACCAAAAAACGGACTCCAACGTTGTCTATCGACAAAAAATTACAAAAATATTATACCACGGCATATCAACTATTACATCAACTTCCTCCTGTGGATACATTTATAATTCTTTTGCCTTCCCCCATATCATGTCTGCTCTGGTAATAAGAATCGCTCCGTCCCGGCACTCGACATTGATGGGAGTTCCAATATCAAAATCAAAATCCTTAAGCCCGTCTCCTTGCAGCCTTATCTGTGGAATAGATTTATAATTTCTTCCACTCGTCTCATATACCTTTAATTCTCTATGCTCTTTATATGTCATTCTTCTCTGCCTCCTTATACTCCAAAACATAACCATCATGCGACTTAATGCTTGCTACAGCTTTCTTGACCGTATAGGTCTTCCAATGTTCGTGATACCATTTGGTATCTACTGTGTGCTTATGGTAAAGAACTACAGGTCTATCCTTGTTATAAGTCTGCTTGAATATCAGCCAACAATGCCCCGTATTCTTCGACTTCAATTCTATAAACTTCTCTTCTTCCCGGATGATGGTAAAGTAATCATCTCCGAGTAATTTCTTCTCATAATTTGTAAACAATAATCCGTTCCTCTTCGTCTTTTAATCTAACAACCAATGTGGATACCTGCGCCGGAATAGGCATGATTGATGCAGAATAAATCTGCCTTGATATGTATTAACGATAATCTACCTTATAACGATATACTTTGCTATCGTTAAAGGGGTTTCAAATGAGCATTTAGAATTTTCCCTAGGGTTGTTCAAAGGGTTGGGCATTTGAACACCCCTTGAAAAACGGTACTTGCAGGTATAAAGAAAGGCAGGCGGTCTCGTTATAAGACTACCTGCCTGTTGATTATTCTTATATAGTTTTGTGTATCTCGTCAATTCTACATGACTAAGCTTTCGAATACTTATCCATCAGTTTTCTTTCGAATACAAGTACATCTTCACAAGCAGTAGAATTTTCCACTAATCCCAACACTTTTAATGCATTTTTGCCTAGCTCATTTGAATAAACAGTATGTAACTTCCACCCCTCTCTAGCACGCTTGTTTATCAATTCAGTCATTCTCTTTGCATCAACACACCCATGATCTTCATTTAATATTGTTACAACTTCATCAATATATTCTTTCGCATTTTGGGAAAATTTAGAAACATTTATAGAATCTCTAAAGAAAAGCAAATCATCCTCATTTCCATTTCTTAATCCTTGTAACCTAGCAAAACAATTGTTGCAAATACTCATTCCGGCAATTATTCTATCTCCTTTTTTTCATTGCATATCTCACATGTTTTCATTATTCTTCTCCTTATTTACTACAAAATTTACACTTCCTGTTTTTTCTTTCAAATTTAACAACATTATACCTTATATCGGCAGATTAGCATATCCATTCTTGTCATGTTTCTGCAATATATATTTCTGCAATATAAAAGGTCAAACCCGTCAAGTTCGATGGTTACTGACGAATCTGACCTTTTATAATCAAATTTCTGAATTTCTTCTTCTATCTATAATATGCGTCAAATCAGAATTTAATTTATCTCGTTTTTATCTTAAATCCATTCTTAAAGATGAATAGTATATCATCCTTTGACTTTATCACCACTTCCTGAACAAGGCTGCTCCAAAGTCCCTCATCGAATTCTTCTACTAAAGCCCCCTGCTTTTCCAATGCCCGGATGAAGCCCTTGAATAATTCTCTCTGAGCCTTTTTGCTTTCAATCTGTTCTGAGATTTTGTCATAATCTGCTTTGATGGTATTGTACCTTTCGGTAAGGTCAGCATATCTTCTTTCATATTCATTCTGGTCAAGTGTGCCCTCTTGCAATTCTCTGCTATGGCTGTCTTCATATGCTATACAATAATTATATATTACTCTCCCCACAAATAGAGCCAAACTAGAGCCATTTGATAAAACAAATGCCGGAAACCCGCATAAATACAGGCTTTCGGCATTCTAATCCGTTACTCAAACTCGATTTTGGCAACTATATATTGTGTCTAAGCAGCATTATATCTACCTTATTTTGTACGAAAATTCTTTATATTCTATGAATTATTTCTCTTTTTGAGAGTTTTTGCAAGCACTCCTCATTTTACAATAAATTACTCCCATTACTATTAAGCATATTTTGTAACCTATCTATTTCCCCTTGTCGTTTATTTAGGTTTTTTTCATATATTCGCGGTTCAATCCAACCATAAATATATTGGTTAATCTTAGAATATGTTTTAAAGGCAGGAATCCATAATGTAATTGTACTTACTCCGGATATCATCGCTACTGCCAAAGCTACAAATCCTTTTGACTCATTGAGCCCATAGTAAACAACTAATGCTGTCGAAATAATCATAAATAATACTACCATTCCTCTTATAGCTAATGACAAATATTTAGCGCACTTTCCCGCAATATGTTCAGCATTTTTTTTAGCCTCCTTCCTCACATCTGCAATACTACTAACAATACCAGATTTATATGTGTCTGCCATTTCTAAAGCCTTGTTAGTTCGATCGTTAGCTTCTTCTAGTTGTTTCTCGGCTTTTTTTGCCCTTATGTTTTCCTCTTGAGCATAGTTCTCTTTAACTCTATTATGAACATTTAACACCGTAGTATCATCTAACTTACTCGGATTTCCACCAGAAATATGCATTATCTCAGCACGTGCATAAGCACTATAACGCATATCTGCCGCTTCATCCTCTGAAATATCTCCCCTAAGTACAAGCCTTCCCATTACTTCAAAAAAAGTTTGCATAACTGCTTTTGATGGAGAAACTGCTGCATTAGCAATAGCAACTAACTGTCGCATAGGTAAATCAGGATTAGAAAAACCATACTTTACCCATAACAATGTAGTTATATCCGTAATTCCCATTGTCGGCGGTATATATAATTGATATTGATTATATCTTAGAAACATATTGCTTTTTTTTGCCAATTTATTGTTTGTTGTTACAAAAATAGCCTTGCACGATTCAATACTTTCAACTCTAATTCCATGCCTTTTCAAACATATAGAAGCAATTGCATCAACGTCATTTGTCAACATTCTCTGCGAACGAGAATAACTCGGAATTTCCTTTACAATACACTCCTTCAATCCCTTATAATCAATAAACTCATCCTCATTCCCATAACTACTTTTTTCTTGATATTCTTCTGTATCAACAGTATCAATCCCCAATTTATTTAGATTATAAGATAATTCATTTATTTCCATATCTACTTCAACAGAGGAAATCTTATCTTCCTCTAATCGCTCTAACGTCTGTGAAAGATTGAAACTATATGCATCTCGATCACGAAAATTTTTTAAAATATCAGTCACTTCATTGTAGTGTTCTCTAAATACATGCAATCTAGCACCATTAGCACGTAATAAATTAAGTAATGTATCAGCTACTTGCTTTTGCTCTCTTGTCTTGTAATTCAAAGCATATAACAATAGTGTTGTATCAAGATAAACATCAACTTCCCTCATTCGTTTCTTCTTAACAAACTTAGTAGCCTCATTTGATCCCAAATAGATAATAGAAGCAATCATAACTCCCTTGATAATTTCAGTCATTCTGTCAAACAATAGAGTATCATTTTCCTTAGCATGTAAAATGAAGCAACCTATTTGATAGTTTTCTACACCAACTGTATTGACCACGTCCGCCCGAAGATTTTCCGTTTCGAATAAAATATCAATTCCTCTAGATTTGATAAATTTATCAAAAATACCCGATACATAATTTTCATCTTTGTTAAATCTAGGCACTTTTTCTTCAAGCCATTTTTTTAATTTCTCAATTATTTGCATTATTTCTGCGTTCGTTAAATTTTCCTGCTTACGAAACTCTTCTTCGATAGTAGTCAAATCAGCTATTAATCGGTAAGTATTATTGGGTAAAGATTCTAAAACCTTATTTTTTCCCTTACTCATTCTTCCACATATTTTATGGAAGACTGCTAATGGCATATTATGAATTGTAAATCTATTATCTAATTCAGCAATCACATCCTTGTCATTTATCACTTCACCGACTTTACTTGTATATGATATACAAACCTTAATAGGCATTTCAAATATCTTAAGTGTATCCGCACCATCATGCTCAGCCAAAGCAGCCAACATTGCACTACTTATTAATCTTTGGTCTATAACTCTACTCATTATGCGCCTCTCCTTTTTATGCACACCCTTGTGTTTATCAACTATTCCTCAAGTGTTTTACCGATCTTCTCTATCCACTCACAATCACTATTCTCAAATAACTTTATAAATCTACCAAAATTACTGCTACCAGTAACAGTATCATCTGAATCCAGCTTATTCACCCTCTTACTCATATCTTTGTAATTCTCTACAGTAACATACTTCATAACCTCATTGATCTGATCTGCTCTTCCTTTGTAATTCTCCACCCCTGTATATTCCTTTATCAAAGGAGCATTCACTGGTTTTGCAGGAGATTTTAAATTTTCATCTGTCCAATGCTTAGATATAATCTGCATCGTACAAGGATTACCAAACATAATCACTTCATTCGCTGCACTATCCACACCATGAAACTCATTAATTTTGCGTTTAATGTCCTCATACTGCTCGTGAGGTTTCTTTTCCGTATCACAAAACACAAGCACAAGTTCGTCTGCTCCATTTTGGTATCGGTCTTGATACCTCGCCGGGATATTACCATTTCCACCGGCATTGACCAATGAAATATCATATTGCTCATTCCATACTTTTAAATTTTTTAATCGATTTAGATACTCATATTCCTCATTACCTTCACA
>OCQB01003105.1_pt1 | contig 10173 bp, 11 predicted proteins | sample 1538631 | NCBI WGS metagenome assembly OCQB01 (sample SAMN04571713, study PRJEB22368) | human gut metagenome | biome: human gut; material: stool | host: Homo sapiens | place: Luxembourg | collected 2012-10-19 | reverse complement strand
GTGGATATGTAGCCTTTCCAAGATACATGATTCAATCTTGATGTGGAGCTATTACAGCAAACACAAAGGTATTTGCATCGGTTTGGATATGGAGAAAGTCAGAAAATACCTTTCTCATATGCAGGGTGGAATTATGATTGGCTGTGCTGAAGTGGAAGTACAGTATAAGGATATTGTGGAAAAACCTGATTATTTCAGGGATGCAAAAGATTTCTTCCATTATCAATTATCCACAAAAGCAAAGGCATGGGAGCATGAACAAGAGGTGAGGTTATTCATTTTAGACCCTTGGCCAACATATATGAGTTTATTGCCAGGTCAAAATGATCATAAGGGGCCGATTGATTGGAAAGAGGTTCGGGCTTTTCCTGAAATCGGAGGAGAGTGTTTTGAGTCTGTCTATTTGGGAATCAACATGAATGCAGATGAGAAATCAAAAATAATAAGCATTGCACGGAAACTTAATCCTGACATTAAGATTTACCAAATGGGAATTGACGCAAACGCTTTTAGGTTAAATGCAGAGCTGATAAACACTGCATCGAGATAACAAGAAAGAAAAAATTACCCATTAGTGATATGTCTATATAGGTATATCTTCCACTATGAAATAAGGGGGATTTTTGAATAAGTTGAAAATTAGAAATACAAATAATTATGAATACAATAAGAGAACTGGTAAATCAGGGAATAAAAGTATTACAGCGAATGAAGATTAATTATAATTCCACAATAGGGCCTAATACTATGCAACTAATAAATATCTCTAAGCAATTAATACCAAACCTACAAAAAGAGCAGCCAGAGATCGCAGATATTTTAAATAATGCCCTTTCTACCATTAATTTTAATGGATTCATTTCAGCATATTCCTTCGGAGATATCAGAACTTGTTATCGGATTTTAGCAAGCCTTTATAACCACCCTAAAAAGATATTCATAAGCCATTCCTCTGAAGATAAAGATATTGTAAATGGATTTGTTAAGGAAATTCTAATGTTGGGATGTAAATTTGAGAGAACTGATATTTTTTGTACATTAGATCATTCTGCAATTCATACTGGTGAGGATTTTAGAAATGAGATTGTCAAAAACATGAAAGGTTGCGACTTCATTTTATGTATGATTTCTGAGAATTATAAAAGAAGTGAGGTGTGTACCAATGAGATGGGTGCTGCATGGGCAATGGACGGAAAGCGCATTCTTCCTTTCAAATTTCCCTATATATCCTTCAACGATATGGGATTTCTTAATGTTGTCAAACAGGGTGCAGACATAACAGACAAATCTAAATTAGATGAATTATATACTGAACTATGTGCATTTTACAGTTTGTCTACAGACTGGATCAATTACAATCAACGAACCGCAGATTTCATCCAATTGGTAAATAGTAAAACTGGATGTAAATGAAACAAGCACAAGTCTATAATTGAAAATATTATCACTCGCTATTGTCCTATTAAAACTGGGACAATAGCGAGTTCATATCATTCTTTCAATTGTCCAATAGTTTGCCTAATGATATAGGCAACTGATGTCATATTACCTCTGACCGCAGAGAGTGCAGATGAAAGACTTGAGGCAGAAACAAACCGTGATCCGTCCTTGGATTGTAGAAATTTGCCTCTGTCAAGAACTGATTGCCAGCGAAATTGGATAAACGAATTTTCGAGAAGCGCATCGAAAAGGATGGCCACATGGCGTAGATTGTTCACCCGGATATGAAAACCCTCTTTGCAAGAAAAGAGAGCTTCCATATCCTCGATGCGAAGCATAGAAACACAAAATAGATTATAGGTATTGGCACAGGACACAATACCCGCCATCTGTTTTTGAGTGAAGTTACAGCCGAAAGAAAGCGGCGGAGCATTCGTCACCTTATCGGTACGATGCACGACTTGTGTTGGCAATGGCTCCGACATATCATACTGCTTTCGCAACTCCATGCACTCCTTAAAAGAGAAGTCTGATGCGGTAAAAAGAGGTTGGATAGGGTGGGTACATTCTGTCAGCAGTCCCTTGACGATATGGATGTTCATTTCATGGCAGTTCCGGCAAACCGCATTATCGCAGTTGATGTATCGATGACTATTTATGAAGTCATCCACATAGCGGCTATACCGTTTGCCCTCCACAATCACATTTTGAAGATAGAGTCTTCTCGCTTCGGAAAGTAACTCAAACAGTTCTTCCGCTACATCCTGTTCAGTAGCGAAGTGGGCCAGGTGTTGCTTCCCTTCAAAAAAAAGAGAAGAATTTTTGATTTTTTCTTTCATGTCAATTACTTATTTATAAATCCAGATGTTATTTGATTATTAGGGTAGATAAAAACTGCCATAAAATTATTTGTGCTTAATTATCCCTATAGTTGTAAGTAAATATCAGGCAACACTAATTATATGTTTCAGGTATAACGATTTCATCATCTGGTAATTCTTTGATAAAATCATCCCAATTCTCTATTGACAAGTCCTTTACAGATACGGAAACGGTACAAGGAATTACACCCATAAGGTTTGCAGCCGCTTCTTTCAGCCGTTGTGCAAGCAGTTTTTTTCTCTTGCGGAGTGTATCCCGGTAGTGTCGTGATTGCAATGTGCATGGCGAAGAATCATTTATCAGTTTTAGCCGACACGAATCCCTGTTCTCGTAATACATCGGCAACTCCCTCGTAATGATACGGATACAGGTAAAAGTCTGCGGCCAAGTCAGTCCAGTTGCCAACTCGGTTATTCCACGAACGTTTCAACAGATACTGTGAATAGGTTTTGTCATACTCGGCCAATTGTTTTTCCAAATGAGTATTATATGTCTCCTCAAAACATATTGCCTCTTTTTGAAAGCGCGGTTTCAGACCGGGGTCATTTGCCGGATAACCAATACATAATCCCAACATAGGGAAAACATATTTCGGTAATTGCAGTTCACGAATGACCTCTTTTGCGTTCTTACGCACATCCCCGATAGGGACTGTGCCCAATCCCAAAGATTCGGCAGCAACGATAGCTGCTTCGAGAGCGATACCGACTTCGTGCGCACCCACGAGCAACGTGTCGATGTCTTGCATCACTTCATCGAGAGTCTGCCCTTTTGCCTTGCAAGCAAGAGCTATCCGGTAGTAGTCAGCACAGAATATCAAGAATACAGGAGCTTCGGCAATGTGCGGCTGATGTCCACACAAATCGGCAAACAGTTTTCGTCGTTCTGCCTCTCTTATCACGATCATGGAAACGAGTTGCAGGTTTACCCAGTTTGGGGCCGCTTGTACTGCACGGATGATAGCATCCAAGTTTTCATCGCTTACCGTTCTGTCCGTGAATGAACGGATGGAGCGGTGTGCCAGCATAATGTCAATTGTATTGTTGGTCATAGTTATTCCCTTTTAATTTAATACGGCATAGCAATTCGTTTCTGCACCCATTCGTATCCGTCCGTTGTGGATTTTACATATCCCAATCCCGGCCACGGCAAATGATATGCGAAGAACAACGAACCGGAATTACTTAATTGTTCTAATATTTTCTTGCGGGTTTCTATTCCTTCTTTGTAGTCCGTATCACTATTATAAATCCATTCGGGATGTTCAAACGAGATAATTTCAGAATGTACCACGTCCGCAATATGATAGATTTCTTCTCTTCCGGAGTGTATCCGGAGTATGGTATGTCCCGGAGTGTGTCCCGGAGCAGGTATCATCTGCAAACATCCCAATAGTTCTTCATCTTTTTGAAACAAATGCAGTTTGTCTGTTACAGAACGAATGTTCTTTTGTGCTACATCCACGAGCATTTTCATGTGTTTTTTGTCTGTCATGGTGCTTTGGGTAAAATCCGGAGCTGGAGACATCCAAAAATTATATTCTTCACGAGAGAGATAGATTTCAGCATTCGGAAATACGAGATTCCCTTTCTTGTCTGTCAAACCTCCGATATGGTCGGGATGGGCATGGGTAATAATAATGTCCGTGACCTTATCCGGTTGAATCCCTGCATAGCTAAGATTCGCAGCAAGCCATCCGCTTTCACAGCCAAACACGTAGCCTGCACCGGCATCTATCAGCACATAACGGTTCCCTATTTTCAGCAAAAGAATGTTCATTGCCAAATCGACTTCCGTTACAGGTGCGAAATGCTCCTGAAGAGTTTTAGCGACTTTGACAGAATCAATACGTTGTGCAAATTCTGCTTGTACCGGATTCACACAAAGGTGTCCATCGCTGATAACAATGGCTTCGATTTTTCCGATACGCATTGTATATAAACCAATGTGATTAAAGTTCTCCTGTTTCTGTGCAAACAAACATACATTCAAGGAGAATATAATTGTTGCGACTAATAGTATCTTTTTCATTTTCGTTCTTTTTTGTTGTTTATTACCAGCCTGCCAACGGTATTTTTCGTATCGGAGCAGGGAATGCCGTATCCAAGTCATGCAGGTCTTCCTCGGTCAGGCGGATGGAAAGGCTTCGAAAATTATCCTCCACATGGGCGATGTTTTCATATTGTCGATATGATGTGTTTTTCACGATTCATCAAACTGTTTCTGATGACAATGCTTATAATCCCGATAATAAGGAATACCACGGCTCCTAACGGGGACGAATGTGTACCCCATACGGTTATGAACACGCCGCATATTGCCGTTCCCAGCGTAGTGCCGAGATTTGCGGCGGTCAGGAATAGACCGTTGGCAAAATCGGGGGCTTCGGTCGCGGAAGTGGATACCATGAATTGATTACCATTGTTGGCGATACCTGCGAATATTCCCAATACCAGAATGACGATTGCCGTCGGTAGGGTAAATTCCCCAAGCCCGTAAAGAGCGAGATAAAGCATCGTCATAATGATAGGTACGTATTTCAACGTGGCGAAAGGACGTTGTGACAACAATTTCCCGGCTGCGATATTGCCGACGATATTTGCCATACCGTAAACGAACAGCAGGATGCTTATCACTTTGAAGGAGACATTCGTGACCGTTATCAGGTAATCAGACAAATAGCTGTAAAAGCCGAACATGGCCGCATTCATCAACAACGCTGCAAGGAAAGAATTCCATAATACGGCCTTTTTCAATACGCCGAGTTGCGTACCATACGATAACCGTTCCTTAACGGGCATGGACGGTATCAGGAAAAGGGTTGCAAGGAGTACCGCCGCATTGACAACGGTAAAAAATACCATTGCCGCCGAAAACGAAAATTCGCTGGCGATATAACTTGTTATAGGTACTCCGAGCACCATTCCCGCCGATACTCCGGCGAAGATTTTGGAAACGGCTTTCGGAGCTTCCTCCCGACTGACGGACGAGGCGGCAGTTGAAAAAGCGATGGATACGTACAACGGATGAAAGAATGCCGGAACGGCACGGGTTATCAGCAGTACGGTAAAATTTGTCGTGAAGACCGAAACAAGGTTGGATATCACAAATACGGACAAGGCAAGTACCATGACCGTTTTGCGGTTTACCCGTGAAAAAAGCAATGGCACGACGGGAGCCGAGAAGGCGATAATCAGCGCAAAGAGACTGACCGTCCAACCTGCATCCGGAACCGTAACACCGAAAGTGTCCGCTATGATAGGAATAATGCCCACCACACCCATTTCGGTGTTCAGAATTCCGAACACTCCGAGCGTGAGGGTAAACATTAACAGGCTATTGTGATTTTTTTTAGTCGATATACTCATATTTTAGTCGATATTTGGAAAAACAGGCAGGTCATTTTCATCTTAACGATTCGCCAAACATTCTCAACTCGTCCAATTTCTTTTTTGAGCCGTTCTCGCTTCCATGAGCGGTGTAAACACCTGAGTTTTCAAGTCCCAGATAATTAAGAAAATCTCCTTTGAATGAGAACATCGCACCATCATACATGTCCGCGTCTGCGGAACTTAAAATCATGGCTATTTTTTTCAGACGGGTAGGCTTGCTCGGGTAGGCCGCAGAATAAAAGCGGTCTATGACACATTTAAGTTGCCCGGAAATGCCGTGGTAGTAAATCGGGGAAGCGATCACCAGCATATCCGCTTCTCTCAGCGACAGGTAGATTTCCTGCATGTCATCCTGTTGTATACAACTGCCTCGACCTTTTGTATGGCAATACTCGCAGGCCATACAGCCTTTGATATTCTTACGGCACACATCTATTGCCGTCACCTCATGTCCGACCGATACAGCCCCCTCGGCAAAAGCTGTCACCATTTGCTTTGTACTGCCCTTCGGATGCGGACTCCCGTTCAATACAAGTATTTTCATCGTTATGTCTCTTTTGTTTTAATCGAATTTTTCAGAAGCCCGTTTTCTCCAGCCACCTGACCACTTTCTCCTTTGATTTCACTGCATCACGTCCGCGTATGGCAAGCCCCTCGGCAACAGTCGCGTTGGGATAATATTTACGCAGGACTTCAACCACGTCTGCCAATCCGCTACCCTCATGCGTCGTAAACGGTATTATGGTCTTTCCATTGAGGTCATAACTGTCAAGGAATGTGTACATGACCTGCGGAAAGGTGTACCACCAGATCGGAGAGCCGATAAATATGGTGTCGTATTTGCCGATGTCGTTTATCTTGCCATTGAATGTCGGACGCTCGTCATTTTCATGCTCTATTCTGGTAAGTTCCACCAGTTCGTCATAATCTTGTATTTTCTCATACTCTTTGTCCGGCATTATGCGGAATACATCCGCACCGGTCATTTCCTTGATGTATTCCGCAACTACTTCCGTGTTGCCTTTGTCAATAACACGCCTCTTTTTGAGAAATAGACTATCAGTGTTTTCGAACTGTCTGTTACCATATCCATATTGGGTTTGCTGTCGCTGTTTGCCGCTTTGTTCGCATTTCCGTTGTAGGCAGTCGCAGTCAATAAGGCCACGACTGCCGTAAGGAGGGATTTTACTTTTATCATATCATTTCAAGTTACCGGTAAAGAATTTTTCGATTTTATCAAATGGAATTGCCTTAAGATTGTCGTAAAGGTCCGTATGGTTGGCCCCGGGGATAATCAGCAACTCTTTGTTGTCGCCTTTCAACTTCTTGAACGCCTTTTCGCCGTGGATGACAAGCACGGCATTCTTGATTTCATCCGCACGGCTCATCAGTGGGAAGTTGATGAACGGGATGGCTTCCGTCGCATTCCGTCCCTGGTTGGAGTTGAGCGAACGTTTGTGATAACCGTGCGGAGTCTTGTAGTAGGCATGGTAGTCCTTGAAGAACTGCGGAGCATCGGCAGGCAGTTCGTCGGGCACGCCGCCACCCGGCTTCGGGAAACCGTTACGGAAGTCCTCTGTGCGCTGCACTGCCAGTTTCTTGCGGAGCGCGTTGCGGGCTTCGGCGCTGTCGTCGGCATCGAAATAGCCGTTGGCATTGACGCGACTCATGTCGTACATCGTCGAAGCGACTGTCGCCTTGATCCGGGTGTCGATGGCTGCGGTGTTCAGCGCCAGTCCGCCCCAGCCGCAGATGCCGATGATACCGATTTGCTCGGGATCGACTTTGTCATTGGTCGCAAGAAAATCGACAGCAGCCGAAAAATCCTCTGTATTGATGTCTGGTGATACCACGTATCGGGGTTCACCACCGCTCTCTCCGGTATAGGAGGGGTCGAAAGCGACGGTCAGGAAACCGCGCTCGGCCATTGTCTGGGCATAAAGCCCGGCAGCCTGCTCCTTGACAGCCCCGAACGGGCCGCAGACGGCGATAGCGGGCAGCTTCCCTGTGGCATTCTTCGGCACATACATATCGGCCGCCAGCGTGATGCCGTAGCGGTTGGTAAATGTTACTTTGCTGTGGTTCACTTTGTCGCTCTGCGGAAAGGTCTTGTCCCATTCTTGCGTAAGATTTAATGTTTTCATATCACTTGTTTTTTGATTTGTTGTACTGTTCGTGCAGCCGGCAAGCAGTCCTATTCCGAACAAGGCTGTAATGGCTGCGGTTTTCAGATTCGTTGTTTTCATTGCTATGATTGTTTCTTATTTTTATAATGCAAAGGTACGGTGATAAAACGGAGCGAAAATTACTGTCAAGCTCAAAATATATTATTCAAAAGCTCAAATTCGTATTTTCTCAAAAGCTCATATAATATAAACAGCGTTATGGCTTTTCCGTTACCATAACGCTGTTTATATGCTGATTAAAGGTTATCTATACGCTTTTTCGAAAATAGCTGCGCAATCCTCATGCGTCATCTCGCAGGGATTGGCTGCGAACAAGCCGCCCATCGTATCACGGGCGTTGCGAGCCAGCGTGTCGCACTCCTCACGAGTGAAGCCGTAGTCGCTCATTTTCAGGTTGTCCACGCCGCAGGCACGTTGCAGGCCGGCAAGTGCCGTGAGGAAATCCTCGGGTTTGTCCGCATCGGGCATTCCCATCACGCGCGCCATCTTCACGAATTGTTCGTCGCAGGCATGATGCTCGATGAAGAAGCGGTAGAACTCGTTCGAAATCATGATGAGACCCGCACCGTGCGGCAGGTTGTGGTGATAGGCGCTCATAGCGTGCTCCATAGAATGTTCGCTCGTGCATCCGCTGATTGTCATGGCGCTGGTGAGTTGCATCGTAAGTCCGGCTATGGTGCTTCCGTAGGCAACGGCTTCACGAGCTTCCAAATCGTTGCCGTCCTTCACGGCGCGTGGCAGGTATTTGGCGATGTGTTCGATGGCAGAAAGGGCTATCGGCTCGCTCAGCACGTTGACGAAGCGGCTGATCATTACCTCCGTGTTGTGGAACAGCGCATCGAAACCCTGATAGGCGGTGTACGTCGACGGTACGGTGCGCATCAGTTCCGGATCGACAATCGCCAGCACGGGATTGAGTTCGGGGTAGCCGAACCCGATTTTCTCATTGGTGGCGTGGTTGGAAATCACGCCCCAGCAGTTGATTTCGGAAGCCGTGCCCGATGTCGTGGCAATCGTCACGATGGGCAGTCCCGGCTGCTGCAAGGGAAGCCCTTTGCCCGTGCCGCCGTGGACGTAATCCCACAGGTCGCCCGGATTGGTCGCCATTGCGGCTACGGCCACAGCCGAATCGAGCACCGCTCCGCCTCCCAATGCCACGATGAAGTCGCATCCGTTCTCACGGGCTACGGCAGCCGCTTCCATCACGACTTCTTTCGAGGGATTTTCGTGAATGTTGGCGCAAAGAACGTGAGCCGCATTCGCTTTGTCGAGTTGTGCAACGGTTCGGTCGAGCGTTCCGGTCGTCCGGACGGACTGACCGTTGGAAATCAGCAACAGGGCTTTCTTGCCCGGCATGGACTGATTGCCGAGTTCATTCAGTTTTCCGCAGCCGAACAACAGTTTGGTCGGCGTGAAGAGGTTGAAATTCATGTTCGTTTTCATAAGAATCTATTTTATCATTGTTTTTAATACCAATCGTGTTTTTCGTTTCGGTCAAGGGCGGCGATTTGTGCCATTTCCTCGGGCGATAACTCGAAGTCGAACAGGGATATGTTTTCTTTCTGATGGTCGGGGTTGCTCGAACCGGGAATGATGACCACGCCGTTCTGCAAGTTCCATCTGAGAATTATCTGAGCCGGTGATTGTCCATGCGCTTTCGCAATCCGGCCGATTGTTTCATTGCCGAGCATGGTCGCCGTATAACCTCTGCCTCCGAGCGGATACCAGCCTTCGATGACGATGCCGTTCTCGTGCATGAATCTTACGACTTCCTTTTCCTGATAGTAAGGATGTATTTCATTCTGAACCAATACCGGCTTTATGGTCACTTGGGGCAGAAAATCCGTCATTTCCCTGATATAATAGTTCGACACGCCGACCGACCGGATTTTCCCGGCTTCGACAGCCCGCTCCATTGCCTTGTATGCCTCCACGTCGTGCGCTCCGGGATGATGGAGCAACATCAGATCCACATAACCAATATTGAGTTTGCGCAGTGATTCTTCAATGGCTTTTTCCGCATCGGCAAACTGGTTCGGGTAGAGTTTTGTGCAGACGAACAATTCCTCGCGCGGCACGCCGCAGGTGCGGATGGCCTCGCCGACCTCTTCTTCATTTCCGTAGAAACTCGCCGTGTCGAATTTACGATAACCATGTTTGACGGCGGATAATATGGCATTGACACACACTTTGCCATGAAGGCTGTATGTGCCCAGACCGATGATCGGCATATCGTAGCCGCTGCTGAGCCGGATAGACGGCGGATTGCCGTT
>OCQB01003104.1_pt1 | contig 10174 bp, 13 predicted proteins | sample 1538631 | NCBI WGS metagenome assembly OCQB01 (sample SAMN04571713, study PRJEB22368) | human gut metagenome | biome: human gut; material: stool | host: Homo sapiens | place: Luxembourg | collected 2012-10-19 | reverse complement strand
GCTTTTAAGTTTGTGGGATAAGTTTGTGCAAAATTCGATATTTGCTCATTTATAGATAACAACATTCTTTCGTCAGTTGTGCGCATATTCGACTCTATCCTATGCATTTTCAACTATCTATAGATATTTTCACTTTGTTTCACCATCCTTCCTGTGTTTTTATGTCAAATTTCAACAAATTCTGCTCGTAATGTTCCGGTGCCCTCCGCCATTGCTGGGGCGAAACGCCGAGAATCTTTCGAAAATTACGATTAAAAGTGGATATTGTTGTGAATCCGCAGTGCAGTGCAATGTCACTTACGGAGGCATTTGTCTTTCTCAGCTCTTTGCACGCTGCCCGGATCCGAACCCAGTTGATATATTCCACCGGCGGCATCCGCATGGATTCCTGAAAAATACGGCGCAGATGTGTCTCACTGATGTGGCACACATCCGCAAGTTCTTCAATCCGGATGCTCTCGTGGAAATTTTCCCCGATATAATTGAGCGCAGGAAGAATCAGGGCAATGCTGGCATCATCCAGAATGGCATTCTTTTCCTGCGTCTCATCTTTTTCATTCCATCTCGCAATCTGCATCAGAAGCGCCCGCGTCAGCCCCTTTACTTCTTCCAGATAAAATTCCTCTTTTTCATCCATGCATTTAATAATCAGTTTGATCAGCTCCGCCACCTCAGGTCTGTCCTCATTTTTCGAGTAATGAGCCCTCTGGTTGATGCGGGAAATCAGCTTCTGTGCCATACGCGAATTATCCTTATACAGTTTTGTGATAAAGCCTTCCACATCAATAAACAGCCATGCCCAGGAGCACAGACTGTTTTCCTTTGAGTTTGTCGTATGTGGAAAGTTCTTTGGTACTACCGTAAATGCCCCCCGTCGTACGGAATTTCTTTATCTTCCAGGACAATTGTCCCCTCACCGTAATAGCAGACGCCGATCTCCATCATATTATGAAAATGCAGGTAATCAATCTGGTAACCGTAATTCTGCACCCACTTTTCTCCCAGAAGTGCCAGCACCGGACATTTTTCCGGCACTTCATAAAAGCGGTACTCCATTTTCATCTTTTTCTTTCTGCTCATACAGCCACCCCCTCGAAATAGTAACTCCATCATACCATGTACTGTTTTTTCCTACAAGCAAACCTGCAGAACCTGCCACTCATCTGTTCCCTTCGTATGCATGGAAACAAAAAAACTGCCGAAAAAGCTTCTCTTTCAAAATCTCTTTCGACAGTTTCCTTTCCTCTGACAGAATTTTTTATCATGCTTCTTTTTTCTGAATCATCGCCAGAAATACCAGCGGCTCGTCTCCTTTGCAGGAAATCGCATGCCCGTTTCCGTCCTCGCAGAAGGTCGTCATTTCTGCCTCCACCGGATACGTCTTGTCGTTGTCCTGGTACAGACCCTCTCCTGATAAAATGTGATATACTTCTGTCTCACCGTGATGCTCATGATAGGAAAGCTCATCCCCCGGCAAAATCGTCACTTTTGCAAATAAGGTTACTTTTCCCGAAAGGCGGTCGCCCTCCAGGAGTTTTTCTGTTGTGTGTTTGTCTGCCATAATTTTTTCCTCGCTTCATTTTGTATTTCCATTCACTTAATTCATCTCATCACCTGCAGAGATGTGAGAATCCTTGCTGTAAGCCCCTTCTAAGAACGCTTTCTCATCCACCCCTGCCAGATATCTTTTCAGCAAAAAAGCACAAAAATACGGAAACGTATAAATCTGCTCTCCGTATCCCATGTTACTGCCTGTAAATTTAATTCCGCAGTGGATGTCCGCATACTTTTTCCCGCTGATTAAAGTTCGTATGGATTTTGCCATTCCATTCTGTGCTTTAACCTCGACCGGAATCAGCGCATTTGCTGTCCGGACAAAAAAATCCTGCTCCAGTGAAGAATCGTCCCGTTTATAATAATACAGCCGGTAACCTGATTTTACCAATGCTTCTCCGACAACATTCTCATAAAGCACACCTTTGTATACACCAAGATTTTTATTGCTTCTTAAATCCACCTGGGCTTCTTCATCAAGCATGGCTACCAGCAAACCACTGTCTGCGAAGTAAAGCTTGTATTTCGTTTCATCATAATTTCCCTGCAATGGTAATTCCGGAAAATTCATACAATAGCATACATTGACCATTCCCGCATCATGCAGCCATTCGATACAGCCGCGGTAATCACGGAATCTCGCTCCTGATGCCACTTTTGAAATCTGAAACTTTTTGTTATCCTTGGCAAGCTGCACCGGAATATGGTTGAATACATTTAAAATTCTGGTCTGATCCATTCCTTCCGCATATTTGCGAATGTCCTCTTTATAGTCTGCAATCAGCTGTCTCTGTACTTCCAGTGAGCCCTCAAATGTTCCCTTTTCGACAAATTCCCGCACAACAGCCGGCATTCCGCCCAGAATACAGTAGTCTAAAAAGAGTTCACTGTACACCGCCATCTCTACTTCATTAAACGGCTTCAGCGTCCGCATATGTTCCAGCATATCCTCTACCGTGCTGTCATCATATCCTTTCGCCCACAAAAATTCTTCAAAATCCAGAGAAAACATTTCATAATCGGATTTATAGCCAACACTGTTGCTTTCAATTTTCCGGTAATTGATCCCAATCATAGAGCCACTGCAGATCACGTCGAATCTGCCATCGATTTTAAAGAATTTCAGTGCAGTTGCAATCTCCGGAAATTCCTGCAGCTCGTCAAAAAAGAGCAGGGTCTCGCCTTCTATAAAACGTTTTGACGGATCAATCCTGGAAATATTTTTGATAATACCTTCCGCTTTGTATCCATCCGTTGTAATCATTTTATACTTTGGTTCTTCTACAAAATTAATACTGATCACACTTTTATAGTTTTGCTCTCCAAACCGCCGGATGGATTCGGTTTTTCCCACCTTTTACAATCAACGGTTTCCGGTCCGGATTGCTTTTCCATGCACTCAGAAAAAAATCGATTTTTCGTTTTAAATAAAGCATCTCTTTCGCGCACCTCCTCTGCTTATTCTGATGCTTTTATTATATTCTTAACCGCAAAGGAAAACAACTTTTTTCACAAAATCAGAGGGAATTTTTCTATCTTATTCACATTTTCTGAGCGACTTTACACCATTTCTTCACATTTTCCTTTTTTAGTTTATCGCGCATCAAAAGAGCCCGTCCGGATATGCCAATCGGATATTCCAAACGGGCTCTTTCTATTTTTCAATTTTTACGGATCTGCTATGCCACAACATCCTCAAACTGCGAGTTATACAGATTTGCATAGAATCCATTTGCCGCGAGCAGCTCTTCGTGATTTCCCTGCTCGATGATATCGCCGTCTTTCATAACAAGGATCAGAATCTTGTTGTCGGCCAGAATGGCACGCGCAATCGCCAGACGCTGTTTCTGACCGCCGGAGACGTTGCTTCCGCCCTGGGCGATCGGCGTTTCGTATTTGTCATCTTTTGCTTCGATGAACTCAGTTGCCTGCGCAATTTCCGCTGCTTTTGCAATCTCTTCATCTGACGCATCATCTTTTCCAAAACGGAGGTTGGATGCGATCGTTCCGGAGAACAGAACACCTTTCTGCGGTACAAAACCGATTTCATCCCGCAGATCTTTCATTGTGATCCTGCGGATATCTTTTCCATCCAGTGTGATGGATCCGCCCGTTACATCGTAAAGACGCGGAATCAGGTTGACCAGTGTAGATTTTCTACAGCCGGTACTTCCGATGATCGCGGTTGTCTTTCCAGATTCTGCCACAAAGTCGATGTCATGAAGCACATCTTCCTCGGCACCCGGATATCGGAAGTTGACATGTTCGAAACGAACCACACCGTTTTTGACTTCCACTTTTCCCGGATTTTCTGCAGCTTCAATCGAGGACTTGGTCTGAATGACTTCGTCAATTCGTCCGGCAGCATGGACACCACATTCAGCTTTTTAAACTGATGCAATGCACGAAACAGTTCTTCAAAACTCTCTGTCACTCTTTTTCCCTTCTTCTTCCGCAAATATTTAATATCGTTATCTATTTACTAGTGTTAAATAATAACACCGGCAAGTTTCTCTGCCAAGAAAAATGCCGGTGTTTCTACTTTTTTTATAAATACGCAAGTTTTATTTTATACTATACTTCGTGCTGCGTCCCTTACCTTCCACAGTTATGATCCCTTTTTCCTCCATCTCTTTCAAAAGCTTTGTCGTTTTTGATCTTCCAAATGAAACATATGGTGCAATTTCCCCCATAGATTTCAACCTGTTTTTGCTTAATATCCCGTATATCATTTTCTCATCTTCTGTCAAATCCAGATTGCTTTCCCAGACCGGAAGTACAATCTGAATCGCATTTTCTGACACTTCAAACTCCGGTTTTCTTAAGCTTTTTTCGTAAAGTTGTCTGATTCTCATAATTCCCGTTCCAAAGATCTCAACAAATCCCAACCGGTAAAAAACATTTGCCAGATTTCTATTTCTTAAAACAGAAAGTTTTCCGGACAAATATTCATCTTTTGTAATACCTGCCGGCAGACCTCCCGGAGAAACTACTTCGATTCGATCCTCAAACATCAGAACTCTGATTTGCGATTCCACATCCCAGATCCTGTGAATCAAACCATTGGCGATCGCCTCTCGAAATGCAGCTTCTGGTATTTTTTCTATTTTTTTTCTGTCCGCACCTTTAATTTCCTCATATTGATAGTAATCTCTGAAAATTTCAATCGCTTTCTCATACACCTCTAAAATCGATCTGTTTTCAAATGTTACTCTTTTCTGGATAATACTGATGTTTTCGCCGAATCTGACCATGTCGATTCCCGGAAAGTGGTTCTGATCTGCCAAAAGACCAGCGGCATTATTGTATCCATTGGCATTGTCGTATAGATTCAAGGTTTTCAGCGTGTCCTGGCTAAAGGTTTCGATCTGAATATGTTCTTTCAGCTTTCGCTGTAAAATCTGAAAGGTCAGATTCTGGTCTTTGCATGGCAGTTCTTCAAATCGGATATTTTTTCCTTCCAGAACAAGCCTGGAAAATTCCTGTGTATCTACTTCTATCGTCGCGGTATCATTTCGTTTATATGCTTTTGACCTATATAAATACGGCTTCTGCGCACCGCTTTGTACGGTAAGTTTGATAATTTTATCATTATTTTGTGTTTCCAGTTTATAATCTGGCTGTGGAGAAATACTGTCATTAATTTTATTTTCTATATCCAGGCATGACTGTTTTACATCCGATAAACCTTTACTGTTTCCCTCGTCATCGACTCCAAACAGAATAACTCCACCGTCATAATTCGAAAAAGCACTTACTGTTTTCAGAAATGTATTGGTAATCGTTTCTTTAAATTCCATGGTCCGTGTTTCTCGCATTCTGTTCACATCCTTTCCACTTTTTCATGCTTTTATTATACGCAAAACACGCAAAAAAGCAATCGTATTTTTTTGCGATTGCTTTTTTGCGTGTTTTCAATCAATAAACTCGCGAATCAATTGTTTGTTTGCTTATTTCCATTCAAAAAATATTCGCAATCTGATTCGTTTAAAATTTCCAGCGTTCTGCCTCCTGCTGCCGGTTCCACCAGAGCGCCAAACAGTCCTTCCTTGTCCCGGAACCGGGAATAAATAGAACCCGTGGTTGTCTCTGCTTTTGCCGCAATTGTGCGAAGCGATGCATCCGCATATCCTTTTTCCAGAAACCCCTCCTTTGCACAGGATAAAATTCGCTCTGAAACGCCTTCGATTGGTTTTGTCAAGTTAACCTTCCTTCTTATAACAGTGTTATATAACGCTGTTATAAATATAAATCGTTTTCTTTTTGTTGTCAAATACGGTAATTGTCAAGGTCGGTTTTTCAAATACGCTTTCTGTTTCCATCTTGAATGGATTCCTGCTCCATGTTAGAATAAACACACAATGAAATTTCTATCTTAATCAGACTTTAGCAAAAACAAGAGTTTTTATGGGATGAAATAAATCAACCTTATCTGAACAAACTTATCAGATTCTGCGAGACGATATTTTAACGCAGAAGATCAAATGCGGAGAAAAGCTGAAAGCCGAAGTGACCTCTATTTTTGCCAAAGGGCGCGAAGCCGCAAAATGCGGGGACATAAAAACCTGGAACGACTGCTCCGATGATTTTCACCTGGTCTTCTACCGCTATTGCAACAATTCCCGACTCACCGAGTCTGCCAAACGCCTCAAAAGCGGCATTTCCATTTTTTCCAACCAGTACAGCCAGGAAACCGCCATCCAGACGAGCATTGATGCCGAACATGAAGCAATTTTCGCTGCTTACCAGAACGGTGAAACAGAAAAAGCCGTCCAGATGATGAAAACTCATCTAAACGACTCTCATGCCCTCCTGCTGAAATACTCCGGCCCTGCTTCAGCTTATTGCGCTTCATCCGGCACACACTCTATTTTCTTTATTTCTCCATCAGAAAGCATCAGAATCCGGTCGCAGACATTTGCTACCAGCGCCAGATCATGGGAAATAAAAAGCATGGCCATATGCTCTTCTTGTTGAATCTCTTTCAGAAGATCCACGATTTCCTTCTGCACCGAAACATCCAGCGCGCTTGTTGCTTCATCGCAAATCAACAGCGCCGGATGCCGCAGCAGTGCTCTGGCAATACAGACTCTCTGGCATTCCCCTCCGCTGATCTGCGATGGATATTTGGCGAGATAGCTCACCGGAAGGTGCACACGTTCCAAAATCTCTTCACACTGCCTTTTTCTTTCTGTTTTCGGAATTTTTCTGTAATAAAGCAATGCGTCATCCAGATTCTGCCCAATCGTCATCTTCGGATTCAGGGAAGATTTCGGATTCTGAAAAATCATCTGCACTTTTTTTCCAATTTCTTTTTGCGTCCTTTTTCCGGAAATCTGTTTTCCTTCCAGGTAAATGCATCCTTTCGTTGCCGTCGTAATGCCTGTCAGGATCTTTACGATTGTACTTTTACCGCTTCCGCTGTTTCCAATCAGCCCCAGACACTCTCCCGGCATCATTTCAAAACTGATGTCTTTTAATACATAAGTTCCATCTGAATTTCTGTGAAACTGTTTTTTTAAATGTTCCACCCGAAGCAGTGCTTCCATACCATTTCCGTACCTTTCTCTATCCCTCATCGAGTACAAGTTTCACCGGCTGCGGAATTGCCGCAATCAGTTTTTTCGTATAATCCTCTTTTGGGTCGTTCCATATTTCTTCCGGCAAACCCGATTCTATGATCCGGCCCTGATACATAACGCCGATTTCATCGGCAAGTCTTCTTGCAACTTCCATATTATGTGTCACCAGCAGAATCGAAAGATCTGTTTTTTTCCGCAGTGCGAGCAGTGTCTCGATCGTCATATCCTGCGATGCGACATCCAGCGCACTGGTCGGTTCATCTGCCAGTAAAAGGGACGGCTGATTCATAATCGCAAGCGCAATTGCAACACGCTGACACATTCCTCCGCTTAATTCAAATGGATATGATTTTAAAACGCGCTGCGGGTTTTCAAATCGAAGCTCTTTTAAAAGCTCTTCCGCATCCTCTAAAATCTCTTTTTTGCTTTTTTTCCCCGCTGTTTTTGCATGCATATTTTGGCATTCCACAAACTGTTTCCCGATTTTGGCAAGCGGGCTTAATGACTGTTCCGGGTTCTGAAAAATATAACCCATTTTGTTTCCATGGACTTCACACCATTCCTTCTCTGAAAGCTGTATCAGATTCTGTTCTCCCATCCAGATATCTCCGGAAACAATTTTTCCCTCTTTTGTCAGGAGTCCTCCGATTGTACGAAGCAGAGTCGATTTTCCAGAACCACTCTCGCCGACAATAACGTAAATTTTCCCGGGAGAAAGAGAAAAGCTGACACCGTCAACTGCCAGCTTTTCTCCATATGTTACCGTTAAACGATCCACAATCAGATTTTTCTCTATTTGATTTTTCTCTGCCAGATGTTTGTCTGTCTTATTCTCTTCTATCCTGTTTTTTTTCATCTTTTGCGATCCGTTTCGTCTTTCGCCGTTGTTCCGGCTTTTGTTTCCTGTGTTTCTTTATTTATTCTTCCACAGACAGAGTATTGGTTACCAGATAATATTCCGTCGGATTGATCTGTACTCCTTTTACTTTGTTGGAGTATACAAAGATCAGCTGCTGATCTGCCACAAATGCAAATGGCATATCATCCAGTACCTGCTGCTCCAGTTCTCTGGTAAGAGAAACCACTTTGTCGTTATCCGATGTGGTACCAATTTCCGCTGCCAGCGCGTCTACTTTTTCGTTGGAATATCCACCATAATTGTTGCTGGCTCCCGTCGTAAACAACATATTGATAAAGTACGACGGAGTTCCAATCGGCGCCATGGCATAGTTTAAAATAGCAAAATCGAAATCACCCGATGCAAGAGGATCATCCAGCACATCCTGTGTCTCAATGGAAAGCTCAATTCCAATCTGGGACAGTTCTGCCTGAAGCATATCAGCAAGCTGGATGCAGTTGTCATTGTAGCTGTAAGTCAGCACTTTGAACGAAAGATTCACGCCGTCTTTGTCGAGGATACCATCTCCATCGGTATCCTGGTATCCTGCATCTGCAAGAATTTCTTTTGCTTTATCCGCATCGTAGGAATCGACGGTCAGATTTAATCCGTCTGTACCGCCAAATGCCAGGTTGTCCGGATAAATTCCATAGCACGGAGTTGCAAATCCCTGATAAACAACATCTGCATAGCCTTCACGGTCAATACAGTAATTGATTGCCTGACGTACTGCCAGATCGTCCAGTCCTTCTGTTTTCAGATTGAAGCTTAAAAAGTTTGCTCTTGTTGTCGTCACGGTATCGGTTGTATATTTCGAAGTATCTGTGAACTTTGATGCTCCGTTTGCTGTTTCCTGTGCGATCAGGTCAATCTCTCCGTTAGCAAGTGCCATATCCAGCGCATCCTGATCGTCGATAATTTTCAGCTCTACGGTGTCTGCCTTCGGAGCGCCGCCCCAGTAATTTTCGTTGGCACGCATTTTGACATCCGTCATAGCGGTAAACGAAGTTGCAACGTAAGGTCCTGTGCAGGAAACACCAAGCTCCTCATCCGGTTCTTCTGTTGCATCATAAATACCGAGAAGCGGATCACACAGATCATTTAACAGTGTTGGATTTGGTTCCGGCGTTACAATTGTAAATTTCATGCCGTCTGCTTCCATGGATTTGATTTTTAAGGTCGAATCTGCTCTCTCATTTTTCTCATAGGTACGCTCAAAGCATGCTTTTACTGCTTTTGCATCTACCGTTTTTCCGTTTGAGAACGTTACGCCATCACGAATGGTGAAAACCCAAGTATTTTCATCCGGTGTCTCTACCGATTCTGCGATCCATGGCTGCGGCTCAATATTTTCATCCAGACGGTACAGATTTTCGCTGATTCCATAGATGGACATGATCCAGCCATCCCAGTTATACGCAACGTCCAGACTTTCTGCACCAAAGAAACCGGTAGTAGCTCCAAGAACGAGATCTGCTCTTTCTCCATCTGTAGTCGTTTCCCCGGACTTTGAAACTGCGCCTGCTGCTTCCGAACCTGATTTGGAAGATGTTTCACTCTCATTTGCCGTGCCGCATCCCGTTGCAAGAGATGCGAACAGGCAGGCTGCCATCATGACACTTACAATCTCTTTTTTCATTTGATTTTTCTCCTCTTTTTTGGTTTTTCCCGTCTTTCAGACGATCTTTTTTATGGAATCATCTGTCCGCCTTTTCGCGTTGCAGGTGGTTTCATCTTGAATTTAATTTTCTGTTCTTGCTTCTTTCTTATGTACAAACTCGCTCAGTCGGTCTCCGAACAGCTGAAAAACTGTCACAACCAGAAACAGGGCCAGACCATTAAAAACGATAATCCATGGTGCTTTCTGCAGATAATCTCTCGCCTCGCTCATAACGGCTCCCCACTCTGCGGTAGGACGCGCAGCACCGAGTCCCAGAAACGAAAGTCCTGCCATACTGAGGATTACACTTCCAATATCCATAGCCGCTGTTACAATAAGGCTTCCCATCATATTGGGCAGAATATAGGCTGTTATCATGCGATAAAGCGGTACACCGTTCATTCTTGCGGCATATATATAATTTTCCTGTTTCATGGAAACCACAAGGCTCCGGGAAAGCCGTGCATACGTTGTCCAGTA
>OCQB01003103.1_pt1 | contig 10174 bp, 9 predicted proteins | sample 1538631 | NCBI WGS metagenome assembly OCQB01 (sample SAMN04571713, study PRJEB22368) | human gut metagenome | biome: human gut; material: stool | host: Homo sapiens | place: Luxembourg | collected 2012-10-19 | reverse complement strand
TTTGACGTCTTGCATCTTCTTTCTTTCTCTGTTCCGTATTCAACGTTTTCTTACGAAGTCTCAAGTTATGAGGAGTAACCTCGACCAACTCGTCTTCGTTAATGTAATCTAATGCATACTCTAATGTAATTGGTCTTGGACGTTTTAATACGACCGTATGATCAGATCCAGCAGCACGAACGTTCGTCAAGTTCTTTCCTTTTGTAACGTTGACAGCCAAATCGTTCTCACGAGAATGTTCTCCGACAATCATACCTTCGTAAACTTCGACACCAGGTGTAACGAACATGACACCACGTTCTTCAGCACTACCAAGTGCATAAGCAGTCGTCTTACCTTCATCGATAGAAACCAATACGCCAAGTTTTCTTTCTCCGATATTGATGTTTTCATAAGGACGATATTCCTTAAAAGAGTGGTTGATAATACCATACCCTTTTGTCAAAGTCATGAAGTCAGTCGTAAATCCAATTAAACCACGAGATGGAATCGTATAAGTCAAACGAGTTTGATTGTTAAAATTCGTCATATTTTCCATAATAGCACCACGACTACCCAACTGTTCAATGACAGAACCGACAGACTCCTCAGGACACTCGATTTCTAGTTCTTCAAACGGTTCCATCTTAACACCATCGATTTCTTTAATAATAACCTTTGGTTTGGATACTTGTAATTCGTATCCTTCTCTTCTCAAGTTTTCAATTAAAATGGATAAGTGTAATTCACCACGACCACAAACAATCCAACTTTCTGCATCGTTTGGTAAAACACGCAAACTGATATCTTTCTGTAATTCTTTCTGCAAACGGTCTTCTAACTGTCTAGCTGTTAAGAACTTCGTATCTTGATCTCTTCCCGCAAATGGACTTGTATTAGTTCCAAAAGTCATTTGAAGAGTTGGTTCATCAATTCGTAATGGTGGAAGTGGAAGAACATGAGTAGTATCGCAAAGTGTTTCACCAACAGAGATGTCAGCAAGACCTGCAACAGCAACGATATCTCCTGCCTCTGCACTTTCTACTTCAATTTTCTTCATTCCTAAAAATCCGAATAATTTTTGAACACGGAATTGTTTTGTCGTACCATCCAAACGGCAACATGTTACCATTTGACCAACCTTAATCATACCATTGTGGATACGTCCAACACCGATTCTTCCAACATATTCATTGTAGTCTAACAAGGCTGGTTGAAATTGTAAAGGTTCTTCGGCACTGCCAGACGGTGCTGGAATTTCAGAAATAATCAAATCCAACAACGGATTGAAACCAGGTTTCTGAGTAGATAAATCCGGATCCAAACTAGAAGTTCCATTGATCGCACTAGCATAGACAACTTTAAAATCAATTTGTTCATCACTAGCACCAAGTTCAATAAATAAATCTAGTACTTCATCGACAACTTTTTCACATCGTGCTGAAGGTTTATCAACTTTATTGATAACGACAATCGGTTTTACGCCTGCTTCCAATGCTTTCTTAAGTACGAATCTCGTCTGTGGCATTGGTCCTTCATACGCATCGACAACTAATAAAGCACCATCTACCATATTCATGATACGTTCTACTTCTCCACCAAAATCGGCATGTCCAGGTGTATCGACGATATTAATACGGTAATCATTATAATTGATAGCAGTTGTCTTAGCTAAAATCGTAATACCTCTTTCTTTTTCAATGGCATTAGAATCCATCGTAATATTAGAAGTATCTTCATTTTCACGGAACGTTCCACTAGATTTTAATATTTGATCGACCAAAGTCGTTTTACCATGGTCAACGTGTGCAATAATCGCAACATTTCTCTTTTTCATATTCTCACTTCTCCCATTAAATACTTGAACGATTATAACACAAAACGTGTAATATTGCAAAGAAAATTAAAAAAAAACGCAAAAATCACTCGTATTTTTTTAAATCACGAGAAATAGAAGTCCATCAAAAAAGAAATTCACGAATTATGAATTTCTTTTACACGATATCGGTCGTAAGTTTTATGATTCGATGCAATCAAATACGGAATTACCTCTTCATAATGATCTAAGAAAAAGCAAACATCCTTTGATATTTGACCTCTTCTTCTTTTAACACTTTCAATCGGAACGCTGATTAAATAATGACTACTGACATAATCACTAAGTGACTTCAAAAATTCCTGATCGATTGGATTGACCGGTTCTTTCGCAAACTTTCCATCCATCTTCTTCACGATGTCTTGTGACTCTGGATAATCGTGAATAAACTTATAAACATTGAATTTGATGATGCCACGATTGATGACATCCTCTCTAGTTCCTCCTACTTCATCTCGAAAACTTCCTACTACTCCTGATAATTCATCTAACAGCACTTCGTATTCATTTTCCAAAATAATCACCTGTTACAAGCATATGAGATCCATTTGTCGAATCTTGTCGAAAAAAGGAAATCTTGACAAAAAACGTCTCTTTTTATATAATTTAGCATAAGAAATGCAAAGGAAGAAATAGTAATAACAACTCGGAATCTAGTGAGGTTATGGCTGGTGGAAATAACTGACTGAATGTTATGAACGCACTCTTCTAGCAGATGAAAATCCGTTACTTCGCGTTAAGAAGAATGAGATAGTGCACACTATGAACTAAGGTGGTACCGCGGTTGATCCGCCCTTAGAGAAGTGGCACTTTTTTTATTAAAGGAGGAATCAAATATGTACTTAGAAGAATTAACAAGCATCATCAATCATGCATTTTTAAAATCTGGCTACAACATCGATTGTAAAGTAATCCCTTCTGACCGGAAAGATTTGTGTGACTACCAATGTAACGACATCTTTAAAGTAGCAAAACAATATCATAAAAATCCTATGGAAGTTGGCGAAGAAATCGTAAATAATTTAAACAACAATCCAAATATCACGCAATATTTCAAAAAGATTGAGTTCGTTCGCCCCGGATTCATCAACTTAACCCTATCTGATGAATTTATCAATCGATATGTACGCATCACCCATCAGGACATCAAAAACACATTGGAGTTACCAGAAAAGGAAACCTTCGTCATCGACTACGGTGGTCCAAATGTTGCCAAACCGTTACACGTCGGTCATATGAGAACAGCCATCGTTGGCGAATCCATTAAACGAATCTTAGAATTTTTTGGACATAAAGTTATCGGCGATGTACACTTAGGAGATTTCGGATTACAAATCGGTCAAGTCATCTACGCAATCTTAAGAGACAACATTCAACTAGAAGACATTACAATCTCCTACTTAGATGAAACATATCCAAAGATGAGTGCTCTTTGTAAGGAAGACGAAACCATCAAAGAAGAATGTGCAAAAATCACAAAAGATTTACAAGATGGAAAAGAAGAATACATTCCAATTTGGAAAAAAATTCTAGAAGTATCCAAAGGCGATATCAAAGCACAATACGACTACTTAGACGTTCATTTTGACTATTGGTATGGCGAATCAGATAGTTACAAATATTTACCACGAACAGAAAAAATACTGACACCTTGGTTAAAGACAAGTGAAGGTGCAAAAATCATAGAAGTTGCTGAAGAAAGTGACAAGAAACCATTGCCACCATTAATCTTCAAAAAATCAAACGGTGCTTACCTATACGCTTCCACAGATATTGCAACCATATTACAAAGAATGGAAGATTTTCATCCCAATCATATTTTATATGTAACGGATAACCGTCAAGAAATGCACTTTACTCAAGTATTCCGTGTCTGCGATAAAACTGGAATCTGCTCTATTAAAAAATTAGAACACTTGGGTTACGGAACAGTAAACGGCGAAGACGGAAAACCTTATAAGACGAGAAATGGCGATACTCCAAAACTATCTGCCCTATTCCAGAATGCCAGAGATATTTTCATTAGCAAAAAAGAAGATAACAAAACAATGAGTATCGAAGACGTCGACAAAATCGTAAACGCCATCTTAAAATTTGCAGATTTACAAAATTCAAGAGAAAAAGACTACATCTTCGACTTAGAAAAATTCTCTGAAGTTACTGGTAAAACCGGTCCTTATATCTTGTACACGTATTTAAGATTAAATCGCATCATTATGGCAGAGCGAATTCCAAAAGGATTTACAAACGAAATCTACAACGAATTCGATCGTGATTTAAGACTACAAATTTTAGAATTGCCAAACGCGCTGCAGGCGGCTTACGACGAAAGAAAGCCAAACTACATTGCCGAATACGTATACAACTTATGTGTATGTGCCAACGCTTTCTATCAACATAACAATGTCAATAAGGAAGAAAATCAAGCTAAGAAAGATGATTACATCTATGTTCTAAAAACAACAACGGATATCATCCGGGAACTACTACATTTATTAATTATCGAAATCCCAACCAAGATGTAATATGTTAGAATACATTGAGCCAATTAAAACAGCACTCCTAACATTTCCCATCTTGGCTTTTTTAATTACCATTCCTTATATCATTGCAAGTTATAGAAAGTACGGGGCCATCCCTTTCCTAAGGGTACTCATTACTTACTCGTTTGTCTTATATTTGTTAGCGGCTTTTTACTTAGTAATTCTACCGCTACCAAGTCCAGAAAAATTAAATACGATGGCAACACTTTCACCACAACTCATACCATTTCAATTTGTGAAGGATATTGCAAGTCAAATTCCAAATAATGTCGATGGCTTCAGCATCGTTTTACAAGTCATGAAAACCAAACCTTTTTACCAAGTAGCGTTTAACCTACTCTTAACTCTTCCTTTTGGAGTATATCTTCGATACTTTTTCAAATGCAGTTTCAAAAAAACATTACTCTTTACATTTCTATTAAGTCTATTTTTCGAAATAACGCAGGTAACGGGACTATTCTTCATCTATCCAAAAGCATATCGATTATTCGATGTCGATGATCTAATCATCAACACAACTGGTGGCATCTTAGGGTATCTCGTAACACCATTATTTCAAAAACTGTTACCGACAAGAGAGATGTTAGAATTAAATTCCTACAAAAAAGGAAGAAAGGTATCGATGTTAAGAAGAACGATGGCATTCCTAATCGACTTGTTCTTCTATGGAATCATTACAATCATTGCAATATTTATCATTTCTAAGAAATGGATTCCAATCGTGGTTGCAATTTTCTACTACATCGGAATCCCAATCATTACAAAAGGTGCTACAATCGGTAAAAAAATCGTAAATATCAAATTACTTTCATTTAAAGGGCACACTCCAAAATGGTATCAATACATCATCCGTTACATTCTTCTGTACGGAGTCTTGTTACCATCCCCATTCTACATCCTAACAGCAGCAGGATATCTAACCGACTTTGTAAGTGATAGTACCGGAACTGCGCAAACGATTGTCATGATTTTAGCACTTGCTATCATTGCCATCGAATGTTTTATCATATTCATTCATAATTTCATATTAAAAAGAATGTTCTGGTATGAAAGAATCAGTAAAACGTACAATGTCAGTACGATTGAAATTCCAGAAAAACTTCGCGGACTAGAAGACCCATTAATAGAAGAGCCAAACGAGCAACAATAAAAAGATAAATTTATTATTTTTCTAAAAAAACACTTGCATAGCCAAGTGTTTTTTGGTAATATTATAAATGTCATTTGAAACGCGGACGTAGTTTAGTGGCTCGAATACGGCCTTGCCAAGGCTGTGACGGGGGTTCGATTCCCCTCGTCCGCTCCATTTGAATACAACTTACGGACTACGAAAGTTCGTGAGTTTTTTATTTTATAAAAAATCCTATATCACTGTTGATATAGGATTTTCTCATATATGAAAGAATAATGCTTTCACACATATTAATTTTTTTACAATTTACAAGTGTAATAGTTACAAATATTTTAATAATTCAGGGAACTCTGTATACCCACTTTCAGAATTTAGATGGCCACCACCTGAAATAACAATCTGATTTTCGGTTATAGCATTAGCAAATTCTTTTTCCGCTTCATATTTTACATAAGGATCATTATCAGAATAAAAACATACAATATCATCGCAATAATTCTTAACATCTGTAAGATTATCAAAATACATACTTTCGTTAACTGCATCGTAATCTTTATCTATTCCAAAATAATGATTAAAGCCACAGATAAAAACTAGTCTTTTAACTTTTATCTTATTTTCAACTAGGAATTTGCAAGCAAAGATAGGAGCGATTGAATGAGCAAATATAATTGTGTTTTCGTTTATGATATTGGATTTAACGTAAACTTTCATAAGGTTAGACCAGTTTTCATAATTTTGATAGCCAACTCCTATTGGAAAATCGGGAGTATAAACTTCTAAATTTCTGTTTTCTATTTCTTTTCTTAAATATGGAATCCAATTAGAAAACGGACTTCCAAAACTCCCATGTATTAATAAGTAATTATTTTTCACCCTTCAATTCCTCCTTTAATACTTCAACATATTTATCTGAACCCTCCCAAACAATAACTGAATATAAATTGTTTATATCTTTTAATTCATTAATAATATAGATAGCTATATTTTCAATTGTAGCTCTAGTTTTTATTACATCATCTATATATGTTTTATCCAGTTTACTTATAACTGAATCAATTTTTGGAGTAATTTCATGAAAATCTATATTTCCTACCATATTGTTAACTAATTGATCTACAAAATTAATTTCAATTCTAAATGTGTGCCCATGAATATGATTTCCATGAGCAGAATCAATATTCCTAATTATGCAAAGTCTTGCCATCTTTATTCACTTCTTTCTTTTAATACCTCGATAACTTTATTACTGTATAGTTTTACTATTTCTAATTTCTTCTTAAAATATTTTACCAATTTATTCATAAAGTATTGAGCCCATACATATCATACAAGATTCAAAAGACACATATATAGTTATACCTCTATAAATTACCATATAAGTTTTACTTATTGAAACATTTTCTGTTACCTAGAACACCATTTTCCAACGTTTTTTCTATTTAAGGTATTTAATATCCGATTCATTAAGAATTTTTATTTGAGAGATAGCTATTTTATTTAGTCTTTCTAACCTTTCAGATTGTTTTAAACCATCATTAATAAATACGACATTTAAATTTTCTAAATTTGCTAAACAAATTAATTCATTGATAGTAGCATAATCTCTAATATTGCCATTCAACTTAGGATTCTTATTTCGCCATTCTTTAGCCGTCATACCAAATAATGCCATATTAAAACACTAGCTTCTTCTGCATATATGTAATTGATTTGTTCTTCAGTTAATTCTGTGGGCACTAAATTGTGTTTAATAGCATCAGTATGGATTCGATAATTAATTTTAGATAATTCTCTTTTCGCATTCCAACCAAGTTGTTTTTGCTCTTCTGCTTTTAATCTTTCAAATTCTTTAATTAAAAGTAATTTAAATTTGGGACTAATCCACATTCCGAACTCAAAAGCAATATCTTTATGAGCATAAGTCCCACCATATCTTCCCGCTTTTGACATTATACCAATAGCATTTGTCTTTTCTTCCCATTCTTTAACACTAATTTTATAACTATTTAATCCTGCCTGACTTTTAATTATGGCGAATTCGCCATAATTAAAATTGGAAATATGTATTTCTTCTCAAATTCTTCAAACGAAGAAGAATACAATTTCATATTGTGTTCCATACATACCTCCAATAACCAATATTATAAATAGAGCAAGAAAAAAAAGCAATAATGGAAGAAAAACATATATTGCCAATTTTCATAAAATTGTGGCATTCGGCTTTCCATGATATAATAACTCTAAGGAGGCCACGATGACAAACGAACAAATAGATGATATTCATAAAAGATTGACATTGAAAGTAGCAAAATATATTAAGGCTATTACACAAGAATACGGCAAATTTATTCCCAAAGAGCGACTTTCTTATTTAGGCAATATAAATTATGACGAAATTATTCAAATATACGATTATGGTAATATCAATGGACTCGCAAATCCAAAACATATTTTATTGCCGTTAAATGCGGAAAAGGCTTTAGAAAAAATAAAGACACTACCTGGTTATGGAAGCAATCCAAACCATCAAACTTACAATCAAGCAACTGCTATTATAAACGACAATACGTTTGAAACATACGTAAATCATGCCATCGTAACAGGTATGACACTAGAACAGTACTTTGAGGATTTATTGTTACATGAAACGATGCACTTTTGTGGAAGTGACGGTGGCAATGCCTTAAAAGAAGGAATCAACGAATATTTAACTAGAAAACTAGCTCTCAAAAAAGGATTCCACACCAATGGCTGTGCTTATCCCAAAGAAGTGAAAATAGCACACACGCTAGAATCAATATTGGGAGAAGAAGTCATCACTCAAATTGCATTTATCAAGCCGTATGACAAAGTACTATCCTACTTAGAAACCACATTAGGAAAAGATGCTAGTGAATTATACCAAAACGTAACACATGCAATGGATGAGGAATTTTACAATCGATATTATCGTCATATGAACCATTTCGATGGTCTAGAAGGAATCCAAGAAAAAGTTACCAATTACAAACAAATCGATTACTCTAAAGTAGAACAAATCATAGAACAATACCAAAAAAACAAAATCAAGCCAAAATAAAAATTCTAGTGCAAAAGTAAGTTAACTTCACAACACTAGAATTTTTTATTTTAAACATTAAATGATTGCAAGAAAGCCTAGACACCTATTTTTTAGAATTATCGACAACTAAACTCAATTTATCATATTTTTTCAATGCTTTTAATAATTCATCCTTTGAATGAACTTCCATAAAAATGATAATAGAAGAAAAATTATATGGAAGAACAGAAATAGAATTTTGATTGATAATAATATGTTCAATCGAGTCCCAATAAAGTTTAGCGGATACTTTTCCTGGATATCTGCTCTCGATGCCATCTTCATCTACAACAATTTCAGAATTATCATTCTTTAAATATTCATTCAAACGATATCTCGTTTCAAAGAATAAATAAACGTACATAGCAAACAAAACCAAAGCCATCGAAGCAAACAGAATAAACGGTGGAAAAATCAAACAAATCACAAACAACACTATAAATAAAATCATATAAATAACAAACAAATTGAGTAAAGAATGAACTTTTGTCCTAGGTCTTTTCTTAAAAATGTAATAATTACTTGCAATGTACATAATCTCATTATAATATTTTTTATTTCCCTTTTCGTTACTCTGAATTACCATATGTCTCACCATCCTACTTTTTATTATAACACAACCAATTTTTCTTAAAACAGAAAACTGTTTCTAGAATTCTAAAAATATAGTCAAATGATGAAAAATCAGGTATAATAAACTCCACGGAGTTGAGAACATGAAAAAATATGAAACGTTAATTTTTGATTTAGACAACACATTGATAGACAATAACCAAGCAATGAAGTATGCTCTTACCGCTCTTGTAACAAGATTAGGGTTAGAACACAAAGAAAAAGAGTTTGAAGAATGGATGGCATTTGATACAGACTATTGGCATCGATGGGAAAGTGGCCAAGTCATTCTACCAAAATCCGTTCAGACATTAGAAGAAAAACGAGTTTACTTAAGAACCAATTTATTCATTCAGTTTTTTAAGACACAAGGTGTCGAAATCGACTTTCCTACTGCCGTATTTGCATGTAAATTTTACTACGACATGCTAGGAGTAGATATCGTGGAAATCGAAAATGCAAGCGAACTCCTACGAGAATTGAGTCCTAATTATGAAATCTTAATTGCAACAAATGGCAATACCCAAACAGCAGATAAAAAATTGGAAAAAGCCAATCTTCTTCCTTATGTAGAAGATGTCATCAGTTCTGATCAAATTGGTTTTTCAAAACCGACACCGCAATTTTTTGAAGCCTTATTTGAAAGAGCCAAAAATAAAAAGAAAGAGACGATGTTATTAATCGGTGACTCTCTCTCAACTGATATCTTAGGTGGCAATCAAAACGGAATCGATACTTGCTGGTTCAATCCAAATTACGAACAAGCAAAAGAAGAGATACAACCGACGATGACGATTCATAAACTACTTCAACTAAAACGTCACCTAGAACAAAAATGAAAATAAATTTTCATCTCCCAGTCGTTGCCTCCTGAGCTTTCTGCTTCCTAGATAGAGTCCCCTCTATTCTCCACAGACTTAACTTCCGAC
>OCQB01003096.1_pt1 | contig 10201 bp, 10 predicted proteins | sample 1538631 | NCBI WGS metagenome assembly OCQB01 (sample SAMN04571713, study PRJEB22368) | human gut metagenome | biome: human gut; material: stool | host: Homo sapiens | place: Luxembourg | collected 2012-10-19 | reverse complement strand
CCCGCACAGCCGCCGCAGCTTTCTTTCCGGCAGTCCGGCGTATCTTCGGGCGCAGATTCATGCGCCGCGCACGCAGTTTCTTTCGACGCCTCGCTTTCCGGCTTTTGCGCATTCGCCTCCGGTATTTTCACAGATGCCGGCTGTACCGGAAGATTTTGTGAAACGCGTACCGGCGTTTCCGTTGGCTGAGGCTGAGGTTTTCCCTCTCCATACACCGGCCCGGCCGCCGGCATAACCGGTACCGGCATAGGTCCCGTCATACCGGGCCGGAACGCGTTTCCACTATAATTTTTCGGCACGCTGATGTACATTAAATCACCTCCGAAAGCAGATCGATCAGAGTGGACACCTTGACAATATAGTCAAGTGCCTCTTTGCGCCCGTCCGACAGATACGGCTTCAGCGCATTCAGGAGCGCGCAGCGCCGGGAAAGCCCCGGATGCGTATGTTTTCCACCGCCGCCGCCCGAGGAGAGCAGTCCGGCCGCAAGCGACGCGACATCCGGAACGCCTTGTTTTTCGCCCGGCGGGGTCTGCGCAGCGGCGCTTTCGCCTCCGTCTGCGGCATCCTCCGCAGACGGCTTGACAGAACCAGAGGCTTCCGACTTTTCCGCTTTCATCTCGGCCATGACCGGTGCAAGCGCTTCCATGATGCGCGGCAGCTTCGAAGCAATTTCCGGATTCTGAAGCAGGGAGGAAAAACCTCCGCCTGCAAGAAGGTTCTCTATGTTCTTATCCGATGCTTCCTGCATAACTCACTCCTTGTGGTATCCCTCGAGAATATCCTTTGCATGCGCGATGTCGTCGTCGGTCGCGCCCAGCATCGCCTGGCGAAGCGCGGCGAGCTGCGCCTGGTCAAATGTAACCGTTCCGATGTCGACGCCGGAAGCCGCCGCGATCATACGGATGGAAGCCATAAGAGATGCATCATCCATCGCAGCAAGCTTCGCCATCATATTTTTATCGATTTTCATGGAAATTTTCTCCTTTATGTGATAGAATGACTCTGGTACAGTATATGCAAAGAAGAAAGACGGGGAAACGGTTTTGAAAAAAATTTTGGTTTTATCCGATATACATGGAATTTCTTCCCGTGCGGTGCACGCCCTGCGTACGCACCCGGAATACGGCACGGTATGTTTTCTGGGGGACGGAATACGGCAGATCAGCCTGTTGAAAAAAGAACATCCCCGTACATGGCACATCGTTCGCGGGAACTGCGATCTTTCATCCGACGGTGATTATCCCGAAGAAGCGCTGATTGAAGCGGAAGGCAACCGAATCTTCCTGACGCACGGGCACCGGTATTTCGTCAAACGCGGCGAGGACCATCTGCTTGCGGCCGCGGCGGCGCGCGGCGCCGACATCGTACTGTACGGGCACACGCATATCCCCGCCGCACACTACGACGCCGCGCACGGCGTCTACCTTTTCAATCCCGGCAGCATCGGCGCCCCATACGACGGAAACTTCACGTACGGCCTGCTTACGATCAGCGGGACCAACGTGCTCTTTTCCATCGGAAAAGAAGCTTTGGGGAACAAATGAAAAGAGCCTGCTGAAAAATCTTTGTTTTTTCAGCAAACTGCGAAAATTATGAAACAATTTTTGCTTCAAGACTCTTGAAATTCCCATTTTTTAGGATATACTATTAACAGTATATCGGCAAGGAGAATCTATATGAAAAAGACACTGAAAAAAGCAGCTTTCCCGGGCGTCGAGGGGCCAGTTCTGACCATCGTCATGGACGGCGTGGGACTGGCTCCGGCCGGCGAAGCCAACGCAGTGGCCGCGGCCAACACACCGACGCTGGATTGGCTGATGAAAACCTATCCCATGGTGACACTCCGCGCGCACGGAACGGCGGTGGGTCTTCCCAGCGATGACGACATGGGCAACTCCGAAGTTGGGCATAACGCGCTCGGCGCGGGACAGGTCTTTGCGCAGGGGGCAAAACTGGTATCCCAGTCGATCGAAAGCGGAAAACTTTTTGCAGGAAATACATGGAAAGACCTGATTGGCAATGTAAAAAGCAACCGTTCCACCCTGCATTTCCTCGGCCTGTTTTCGGACGGCAACGTCCATTCGCATATCGACCACCTGCGCGCAATGATCGAAACAGCGAAAAAGGAGGGGATAGCGCGGGTGCGCGTACACATCCTGATCGACGGGCGCGATGTGGGAGAAACCAGCGCACTGGACTATATCCTCCCGTTTGAAGCATATCTCGACAGCCTGAGAAGCGACGCGTTCGATATCAAAATCGCTTCGGGCGGCGGCCGCATGCAGATCACAATGGATCGCTACGAAGCCAACTGGGGGATGGTTGAGGCCGGCTGGCGGACGCATGTGCTCGGCGAGGGACGGCAGTTTGCCAGCGCCGCCGACGCCGTAAACGCTTACCGCGCGGAACTCGGCATGATCGACCAGGATCTCCCGCCCTTTGTCATCGCTGAAAACGGCGTGCCGGTCGGTACGATCGAGGACGGCGACAGCGTGATTTTCTACAATTTCCGCGGCGACCGTGCGATCGAAATCTCCCGTGCGTTTGACGAGCCTGATTTTGATAAATTTGACCGCGTGCGCCATCCGAAAGTCGTCTACGCCGGCATGCTCGAATATGACGGCGATCTGCATATCCCGAAGCGCTATCTGGTCAATCCCCCCGAAATCACCAATACGATGGGCGAATATCTCACAGGCACCGGCATTTCCATTCTCGCCATGTCGGAGACCCAGAAATACGGGCATGTTACGTATTTCTGGAACGGAAACCGTTCCGGCAAATTCGACGATACGCTGGAAACCTATATCGAGATCCCCTCGGATACCGTACCCTTTGAACAGCGCCCCTGGATGAAGTGTGCGGAAATCACCGATAAACTGATCGAATGCCTCGAAAGCGGAAAATACCGCTGCCTGCGCGTCAACTTTCCAAATGGGGACATGGTTGGCCATACCGGCAATTTTGTCGCCACACAGTGCTCCATGGAAGCGCTCGATCTTTGCCTTGCCCGCATTCTGAAAGTAGTGGACAAACTGCACGGCGCGGCGATCATTACCGCCGACCACGGCAATGCCGACGAAATGTACGAACTGGATAAGAAAAGCGGCGCGGTCAAGCGCAGCGCGGACGGAAAGCCAAAGGCAAAAACCAGCCATACGCTGAACCGCGTGCCCTGTGTGATCTACGACAATTTTACCGCCGGCAGTTACACCGTCAAAAAAGACGACGGTACGTTCGGACTTTCAAATATTGCGGCAACCACGGTCAATCTGCTTGGTTATGAAGCACCCGAGATGTGGGACGCCTCGCTGATCGATTTAAAATAACACGATTTCCACCTATATAAATAAGCCAGATAGGGACAATAAAAAAGCAGGCGCTTGGCGGACAAAACCGCAAGCGCCTGCTTTTTTCGCAAGGTATAATTTTAGAAAACGTGATTCACGACAGGCGCATATAGCCCGCCTTAACCCAACCGAGCTTGCGCACGACGAGGTCAAAGCCGAGCGTGAGCAGGGCGGGAAGCACAAAATGCATCAGCAGCACCATCACAAAAGAAGGAATGGACACGCCCATCGCTTCAAATGCGCCAAACTGCCCGACAAGTCCCGACGTGCCCATGCCCGCGCCAATTTTGGTATTGGTCATATGCAGCACCGCCGTAGACACGGGGCCAAGAACGGCAGACGCAAGCGTCGGCGCAATCCAGATCTGCGGATGCCGCAGAATATTGGGAAACTGAAGCATCGAGGTTCCCACGCCCTGCGACACCGCGCCGCCAAGCCCGTTGTCGCGAAAGCTGGCCGCGGCAAAACCGATCATCTGACAGCAGCAGCCAACGCAGGCGGCACCGGCCGCGATGCCATCGATACCGATCGAGATGCATAAGGCGGCCGAAGAAATCGGGGCAGTCAGCACAAGCCCCACAACGACAGAAACAACGATCCCCATTGGAACCGGCGCGTATTCGGTCGCGCTGTTGACAAAATCCCCGAGAAAGATCATAAAACGATTGATGTACGGCCCGACAAAAATGCCCGCGAGGCCGCCCGTGATAATGACGGTGGCCGGGGTAAGAATGATATCCAGCTTGGTCTTTCCGGCGACGAGAGACCCGATCTCCGCACCGATCACAGCCGCGATATACGCGCCGATCGGGCCGCCGAGCGCATAGCCGAGCGCGCCGGTTACCGCGCTGGTAAACAGGACAAGCGGCTTAGCGCCGAGCGCATAGGCGATCGCCACACCGATCGCACAACCGATGACCGGTGAAGAAGCGTTTCCGATATCGGCTGTAAACTTTGTAAGAAAGCCCATATACGGAATCTTTGAAAGCTGGTTGAAGATCGTGCCAATGATCAGCGAGGCAAACAACCCCTGCGCCATCGCACCCATCGCACTGATAAAATACCGATTGAAAAATCCTTTGACGCCGTTCATGAGTCGAATCCCCCACCTTTTATCCATGCTGTTTTCTTCCATCAATTGTAAAAAAACAAGATTAAATTGATTATACAGGAATTATTTTTGCAAATCAATAGGAATATCGCATAGAAAACAAGCCGCAGGGTTTGACTTATCCTGCAAAATGTGCTAAGATAGTGTGTAGTATGATAAAAAATGCCGCCTGTCAGGACGGCTTTACTTCGTTTGCCCGGCGGCACGCCCCGCCGCTGAAACGCAAGCAGCGCAGCAAAGCGCCCGGATGAAAAAGGCGCCGGTTTACACGGCGTCACTTGATGCTTGAGGTGATCTTTTGAACTACAATGAAATATCGCATAACCCTGATTTAAAAGCCGCGCGCAGGCAATTTTCCCGGCTGGGCGGCATTCTTGTGCTGTTTTTCGCCATTGTTTTGCTAGTACAGACCGCGGCAGCCGTGTTTTTGCAGCTGCTTTATCCAAACGGGAACGTCCCGGACTGGATTCAAATCGCGCTGTCGTTTGGCTCCATGTATCTCTGCGGTTTTCCTGCGTTTCTCTGCGCCGCGGCCAGACTGCCGGCTAAAGCGCCCGATCAGGGCAAGCTTAAGATATCCGATCTGCTGATCGCATTTTTGATCTCGGTGCCGTTGCTCTACGCAGGCAATCTGCTCGGCAACCTTGTCGGCGGCCTATTTGGCAGCCTGACTGGTTTCGAGCCTGCAAATACGACGATCGAAATGGTTTTGTCCATGAATATGTGGCTGGAACTTTTCCTTGTCGTCTTTCTCGGTCCCTTTGTAGAAGAATTCATGTTCCGGCGCGTTCTGCTCGACCGCACGCGCGCTTACGGGGAGAAAAACGCGCTGATTTTCTCCGCGCTGTTGTTCGCCTTTTATCATCTAAACGTTTACCAGTTTTTCTATGCCTTTTTCATCGGTCTTTTGCTCGGTTATCTGTACCTGCGCACCGGACGCCTGCTCGCCGTATGGTGCGTACACGCGGCGGTCAATTTTTTCGGTTCCACAATCCCGATGCTGCTGATCCGATACGGCGGGTATGCGGAACTGCTTGCCCGCATGGACGCGCCGGAGGAAATGATGCAGTATCTGGCTGAAAATCCGCTGTCTATGCTTTGGGTCATGCTCTACGGCTTCACGGTTTTTACGCTTTTGATTCTTGGATGCGTATTTTTCGCCCTCTGCCGAAAAAAGATCGTCTTTAAAACCTCCGAAAAGCAGCTTCCGCGCGACAGTGAAGCCACGGTCTGCTACGTCAATCCAGGCGTCATCTGCTTTATCGCCGTCACTCTGCTTTTGACCATCCTCAACCAAATCGCCTTATAAAATCCCTGAAAAAGCAATGGAAGCGCGGAACCGCCGGGAAACGAAATGTTTTCCGGCGGTTCTCTGCGTTTTTGCTGAACTGCGCAATGTTTTGCCGTTCAAACGTTCTCCATAGACCCGCCGTTCAAATCGCCGCCTTTGCGCGGCGCGCAGCGGCTTCTGCGCCGGTAAATCAAAATGGCCGCCGGAACAGAGACCAAACACGAGCATGCGCAGGTCAGCGCAAACAAACCAAAGCCGCTCTGCGGCAAATTCAGGCCGAATAGACGTCGCGGTGCAAGTATAAACCAAAAATGGATGATATAGTTGATCGTACTGCTTTCCCGGAGAACAAAATAAACGGCGCGCTTCTTTGTGGGGAGCGCCAAGAGCAGCGAAAACAGAGACGCTACAAGCAGCGGCATCGAAAAAAAGAGCAAAAGCAGCCAGCGCGGATACACTCTGATAAAAAGAATACACTCTGTCCAGTACAGAACCAAAGAAACCGTGAACGCCGCAGCGGCGCGCTTTGGCGCCGCCGGGTGCGGCCAAGCCGCGAGCGCGCCCCCAAACGAGACCAGCGGAAAGCCGGAAAACAGGACGCTCTGCACACCGGTCCAAATCGAATAGCGCACGCCGTCCGGGATCGAAGGCAAGACCGTATGGATAGTCACGCCGGCCACATATACCGCCGCCGCGATCCCAACAGCGCCGCGCATACCAAGCAGGCGAACGAGCGCCATATGCAAAGCCGCGCCAAAAAACAGCGCGTATAAATACCAAAGGTGCTCAAAACTGCCGAAAATAACCTGATGCTCCAGATACCAGAGAATCTGCGTCCCGCTGATCGGATTTCCATCAAACCAAATCGACGAAACAAAAGGCAGATAAAGCAGTTCCGCCGCAAGATAAAGAAATGCGATTTTCAAAAGGTAGCGCCGCCGCCGCTTTGTAAACACTCTGCCCCCTCCGGACGCGCCGCGCATCAGAAAATACCCCGCGCAGAAAAAGAAAAACGGAACCGCTATGGGAAATACAACAGAATTTACCGGCAGCCCGAACAGCGTGATTCCAGAAAAGGGCCGGGTATGAATTCCGATCACGACCAAAGAAAACAGAAATTTTGCAATATCCACGCCGCCGTAACTCTGCATAAACGGATTTCCCTTCCCAAAAGCGCATGCGCACGCCTGCAAACGCGTGAACACAGTTTTTGCATTTTCACATAATATGTAAAAATTATACAGGAAATATTTTTGTTTGGCAAGAATATCTGCATAATTTGTTCAGAATTTGACCTGCAGAACAGCCCGGCATACATAAAAAAAAACAAACCGGGCATACTGCTTACAAAACCGAAACGGAGGAAATAATTATGGCAGAAAACACGGTCCTGTGTGAAGAGGATACGGCAAAATTGCTTCGGGAATGTTTTGCAGGAATCAAAATGGGCGCCTCGTCGATCGACGAGGTTTTGGAATACGTAAAAAGCAACGCACTTCGGGCGAGACTGACCCGATGCAAGGACGAACATGTCGCGCTTCTTGAAGAAACCGAAACGCATCTGCACATGGATGGTGAAAAAGGCAAAGAGCCAAGCGCAATGGCCAAAGGCATGTCCTGGTTCAAAACCAATGTCAAACTGGCCATGCATGAATCGGACGCAACCATTGCCGACCTGATGACCGACGGCTGCAACATGGGCGCCAAAGCGCTGCACCGCTACCTGAATCAATATAAAGAAGCGGACGCTGGCGCGCGAGACATCGCAAAACGGCTGATCGAATCGGAAGAATCCTTAGCGGCTGATCTCCGGTCTTATCTGTAACCGCCAAAACAAAACCCCGTCTCCGAAAGCGCTACCCGCTGCCGGAGGCGGGGGAATTTTTTCAGCCGTACAAGCCGCCGGCAGAATTAAACTTCAAAATCCATGCAGGTACGGCTTTTTATTACACTGCGGACAAAAGACGCCGCCGCAACGTGCGCCGGATGCACCGCATAGGCGGCCAGCGCCTCTCGGCTTTCGAGGCAGCTGTCCAAACACAAATCTGCATTGCTGGTATCGAGCGGATTCGTCCCGACAAAAGCCGAAACCAATCCGGGCACCACGCCCACCAGAGCTTCAAGCTCACGCTTGATCCGGCCGGCCGCCGCTGCGCGTTCCTCTTTTCCCATCGTATCCTGAAACTGCCATAAAATGATATGTCTGACCATTGCAAAGCTCCTTTCGCTCGATAAAAACGGGTTTGTGTGGCAAAAATGCCAACACGGCTACACGTTCATAATCACGGGCAGGATCATCGGCTTACGGTGCGTTTTCTGATACAGATACTTGGAGAGCGCATCCTTGACGCCAGTCTTAAGTTCCATCCAATCTACATTGCCCTTATCCAAGCAATTGTTGATCGCATCCAGCGCAAGCTCGCGCGCCGCGTCCATCAGCGCCTCGCTCTCCCTTACATACACAAAACCGCGCGAAATAATATCCGGCCCTGAAATCAGCAGGCGAGCATCGAGATCCACAGCGGCGACAATCACAATCAAGCCGTCTTGCGAAAGATGCTTGCGGTCCCGCAGCACAATGCTGCCGACGTCGCCGACGCCAAAGCCATCCACAAGAACCTTTCCGGAGGGAATCGTCCCGGCAAAGCGCGCGCCTTTTTTGTCAATCTCGAGTACCTTGCCGATCTCCGAAATAAAAATATTCTCATCCGGCATGCCCATTTCACGTGCAATCTGGCGGTGTGCGTCCAAATGCCTGAGTTCGCCGTGAATCGGCATCAGATATTTCGGCTTCAGCAGCGCATGCATCAGCTTGATCTCTTCCCGGCAGGCGTGCCCGGATACATGCACGTCGGTCTCCGGATCGTGCATGACGGTCACGCCGCTGCCGATCAGCGCATTGATGATCTTCCCAACCGACTTCTCATTGCCGGGAATCGCCGTGGCGCTGATGACCACAAGGTCTTTTGGCCCCAGCGTCACGCGCTCATGGTCTCCAAAAGCCAGCCTGTACAGCGCGCTCATCGGTTCGCCCTGACTGCCGGTCGTCACCAGCGTAACCTGATTTTCCGGATAGCGTTTGACATCCTTGATATCGATCAAAACGCCCTCCGGCACCTCCATATACCCAAGGCTGCTCGCCGCAGCGACAACATTAATCATACTGCGTCCAAGCACCGCGACTTTGCGGCCGTATTTGGCGCTGAGCGAAATAATCTGCTGTACGCGGTGCACGTTGGAGGAAAACGTTGCAATCGCGATACGCTTATCGGGATTCCGCATAAAAATGTCCGCGAGCGACCGGCCCACTGTCTTTTCCGACGGCGTATAGCCCGGGCGCTCCGCATTGGTCGACTCGCCGAGCATGAGCAGCACGCCCTCGTTTCCAATCTCGCCGAGCCGCGTAATATCCATCATTTTTCCATCGATCGGTGTGGTATCCAATTTAAAATCGCCGGTATGCAACACCGTGCCAAGCGGCGTGCGGATCGCAATCGCGCAGGCGTCCGCAATGGAATGGTTCACACGAATAAATTCGGCTGAAAGCTGGCCGAGCTTTACCGTATCTCCGGCCGAAACCGGAATCAGTTTCGGCGCGACCGGTAGAGAGTGCTCAGAAAGCTTCTTTTCCACAATGCCGAGCGTCAGGCGCGTGCCGTATACCTCGGGTGAAATCGTGCGCAACACATACGGCAGAGAACCGATGTGATCCTCATGACCGTGGGTGAGCAGAATGCCGCGTATCTTTTCCTTGTTTTTTTCAAGGTAGGTAATATCGGGTATGACCAGATCGATCCCCAGCATATCTTCGTCGGGAAATGCGATGCCGCAGTCCACGACGACGATGTCGTCGCCGTACTCGATCAGCGTCATATTTTTGCCGATCTCATGCAGGCCGCCAAGACTTACTATGCGGAGTTTTCCCTTGGGCTCCGCACGGCTGCCGCGGGGCTGCTTGCTCCGGCCGTCACGAACGGCCGCCGCTTTCGGCGCAGCCGCCGCGGTCTTCGCCTGCTTTTCCGCCGGCTTTACGGCCGGACGCGCAGCCAAACGTGCCGGCCGCCGCTTCCGCTGCGGCTGCGCCGCCTTGTCAGACGGCTGCGCAGCGATCTTGACGCCTGCATCGGCTGCATTTTTACTATTGTTGTTTGACATAAAATCTCCTTTTAAAATTGCATAAAAACAAAACTGTCCTTCGACAGATAGGCCGCGCTTGGGCGGAATCGTATTCTGCTGTCTGGAGCGCACCGCGGAACGCACAGGCGGGCGCTTTACACAGCGTTTATACCGTTCTTCATCACGACTTTATTATTATACTACAAATAAACGCGTTTTGCAATACCAACTTTATAAAACTGTAAAAATCAACCAGAGCAAAGCGCAGCAAAGGAACCCGAAAAGAAACGGAAACAGTGGCGAACGCTCAAAACGGCGGCACCGGCGGCG